>Ga0137418_10000753_pt1 | contig 29688 bp, 19 predicted proteins | sample CZODoug3_1_2_16f_FD_122242 | JGI IMG/M metagenome (GOLD analysis project Ga0137418, IMG submission 122242) | Vadose zone soil fungal communities from Angelo Coast Range Reserve, California, USA - CZODoug3_1_2_16fungal (Hybrid Assembly) | ecosystem: Environmental > Terrestrial > Soil > Vadose... | reverse complement strand
ATTGGTAGTAATGTACTCAAACCCTTTTTGCACGCCGCGCTTTTCCTCGAGCAACTTCAGAATTCCGCCCAGGTGTTCATCGGGCGTCAAGATAGTTGCGCGTATGACGGGCTCTTCAATCTTTGCGAGCCGGCCCGGTTCGGGCATCTTTGCCGGCGAATCAATTTCCGTGATCTGGCCGTCGGTAGTTGTCACTACGTAACGAACGCTGGGCGCGGTCGTGATTAGATCGAGATTGAATTCGCGCTCCAAACGCTCCTGCACTATCTCCATGTGCAACAGGCCGAGAAACCCGCAGCGAAAACCAAACCCCAGCGCGGTCGATGATTCAGGCTCGTAGAAAAACGACGCATCGTTCAAGCGAAGTTTGTCGAGCGCATCGCGCAACTCTTCGTATTGATTAGTGTCGACGGGATAAAGTCCCGCGAAGACCATCGGCTTGATTTCCTGATAACCGGGGAACGGTTCTTTGGTGGGCCGCGCGGCTTCAGTGACCGTGTCGCCGATTTGCACATCCGCCACTGCCTTGATCGACGCGGTGAGAAAGCCAACTTCACCGGCAGCCAATTCATCAATCGGTGTTGGGCGCGGCCGGTTCACTCCCAATGTTTCCACCTGGTAATCGCGGCCGGCATTGAAAAAACGAATCTTCATTCCCGGCCGAATCACGCCATCGATAACGCGGAAAAGGACGATGACGCCGCGATACGAGTCGTACCAGGAATCAAATATCAACGCTTTCAACGGCGCCTTCGCATCGCCTTTAGGTGGCGGCACTTCACGCACGATTGCTTCCAAAACTTCGGCAACGCCCTCGCCTGTTTTCGCGCTGGTGAGTATCGCGTTGTGAGTTTCGAGACCAATGAAGTGCTCGATCTGTTCGATGGCTTTTTCCGGCTCGGCGCCCGGCAGATCGATCTTGTTGATGACCGGAATTAGTGCGAGATTGTTTTCGATGGCGAGGTACGTGTTCGCAAGCGTCTGCGCCTCGACGCCTTGCGAAGCGTCGACAATCAACAACGCGCCTTCACAAGCAGACAGTGAACGCGAAACTTCGTAAGAAAAATCAACGTGGCCCGGCGTGTCAATCAGATTCAGGATGTACGACTGGCCGTCCTGTGCTTTGTAGTCGAGCCTGACTGCGTGTGCTTTGATCGTAATGCCACGCTCGCGCTCAAGGTCCATGTCGTCGAGTATTTGCGCCGACATGTCGCGGCCGGTCACGGCGCCCGTCAACTCCAGCAGGCGATCCGCCAAAGTCGATTTGCCGTGATCAATGTGGGCAATGATTGAGAAGTTGCGGATGCGCGAAGGATCCATGTGGAAGACGTCAATAGTTAGTTGCCAGTGGTCAGTAGCAAAAACGAGTAGTGCTTTGGAACGAGGGCGGCGCAAGCCAACGGACTACGAACTACTGACCACTGGCGCTCATTAGTCATTGATATGTGCGTCAACATAAGCGCGCGCTTTTTCAGGGGTGATTACCGATCGTATGAAGCCGTAATTTTTTTGCGCCCACTCCATGTGGCCTTTTACGAATGGCGCATAGTCGTCGGTAACAGTATTGTCCGCCGTCAAAAACCCAAGTTTGCGCAAAACTTTTTGAATTATCTCGTTGTCTTTGGTCATGCCGGCAGCCTGAAATAGTTTGTGTTTATCGTCATCGGAGAGTGACGACGACGAACTTGAGGAGTTGCTGTTTGTGTTCTCATTCGCATTTGCGTTGGAATTCGAATTCGAATTTGTGTTCGCATTGAAATTCTCATTCGCGTTTGAGCCGCGGCCGGGCATGGTGATGTATCCAGTCATTACCAGCACCACGCAAACAACCACGATCGCGAGCAAACCTAAACATCCCGCAGCACCGCAGCCGATGGCAATCTTTTGATTTCTGTCCATTTTTACCTCATTTGTGTTAGGGGCTCTCTCCGCTTGCGGAGAGGTCGTGACTGATTTTGCAATCTGGCTCTCTAACTCTCAGGCTCTACGAATGCGTTTGCATCCACTCAATGCAAGACCGGAGATGATAGCGCATGTTTGTCGCGCTGTCGTGATGCAGGTCGCCGTGGCCGGGCAAGACCCACTCAAAATCATAATTTGCCAGCTTCGCCATCGAACGCGTCTGTTCGCTCCATGAATACCAGGCAACACTCGGAAACGCTGTCAACGTTTGGCGCTTTGGCGACCACGCGAGGTGATCCCCGGTGAACAGGAATTTCTGTTTGTAAAGAAAAACCACGTGGCCGCGCGTGTGACCCGGGGTTGGGATGGCGACGATATCGCGATTGATTGGAATTTCCGCTTCGCCTTCTAGCGCCTTCTCGACACCAAGCCGGCGCGCGCCGTCGTCGGCATGCATCACGCGTTCACAGTTAAACCTTTTGCGAAACAGCGCATGGTCAGCAACATCATCGCGATGCGTTAATAGCATCTGACTGACGCCACCCATTTGTTCGATACGCTTCACGAGCTGCGTGGCAAAGCGCGGCGAATCAATCAAGACATTCCCACCTTCTTCTGCGGGCCGCACGATTAAATAACTCCAGCCGCCAAAGCTGGCTTCTGACGTAAAGCCGCAAAAATAGACGTTGTCGGCAATCAAAGAAGGAAAGGCATCGATGCCAATATGCGCGTCATGCTTTTCCGTCGTGCCGATTGAGCCGGTCGGACAAGCCACCAGCGCCATCAGCGACAGGCGCGTTTCTGCTTCTGTCTGCGGCTGATGAAAGACGCTGCACTGCTCGCCGTGATCGCGAAAAACGGTTGGCGCCAATTGGCTACAGGTATCGCAATCGATGCAGGTTGCATCGACATAAAAATCGCCAGGAACATTTTCCGGGAGCCGCTGGTGAACGTTTGCCATTAGGGAAAACCTTTTGAGATAGATAATGTACGAGCAAGTGCGCCGATTCAAGTGGGGAGCTAATGGCTATGCGGAACCGCGAGCGGTAGCGACCGGATGCTAAGCTCAACCTGGCGCGATCCTAATCATTCCGAAACACCGCGAGAAAAGAGCGGGGGCAAGCCCGCCTTCCCCACCTCGAGCTGATCAGAGTTGAGTTGTGATTGGCGCCTGGAAAGGCTTTCAACGTGAAAACGATTGCGCAAGTCAAAGAGTCTCTAGGTCGGGAAGGCGGGCTTGCCCCCGCTCTTGAGTAGGCCAACACATCTTTTGTGCAAAGCTAACGACTAAACAGAATGCAGCTAATGTTCATAGTCGTGGCGCTTGCGCCTCGTCACCATCACTGACTAAGATCTAATTAGTTTCCTACATATGCCTTTATTCCGGGAGAATTGAATGCGCACTAATAAGAGTCTGCTTGTCGCTGTTTGCTGCTTCATCGTTCTTGTTCCTACTGGGCCAACCCTATTTGCCCAGCACCCGAACGGCAGTTCAGCATCTGCAACCAGAACTGTAGAGCTGACGCCCGAGACTTCAGACATCACTGTCGGCCAAAAGATAAAGTTCAGGGCTGTAACGAAGGACCCATCAGGAAGGACAACACCCGCCGCCGCCTCCGCCTGGTTTGCAGCGCCGTTTGATCTGGCCGGCGTGGACCAATCGGGCACCGTTTCGTTCTTCAATCCGGGCGAAGTGGTTGTCGGCGCGATTGTGGCTGGCCGGTCGACGTTTGTAAGGGTCGTAGTCAAACCCGCGCCAGTTGCGCGAATTGATATTGAGCCACTAAAGAATGCATTGACGGTGGGGACGACCGCGAAGCTCGCCGCCGTGGCCCGCAGCGCCGAAGGAACTCCGCGCAGTGATGTTTCATTGAACTGGGCCTCGAGCAACCCGGACGTGGCGAGTGTTGATGCCGCGGGCGTCGTGACGGCCATCGCACCGGGGCAGGCAAAGATCACCGCGACGGCCGGCAGTGGCAGCGGCACTGTGGACGTTGCGGTTGTTAAAAGTAATCTGAGTGGCCTTTCCATTGTGCCCAGATCAACTGCCGCACGCACGGGTGATGTCGTGCATTACAGTGTCCGCGCCCGTAGCGGGCTAGCCGATAATTTCGCCGTGCGCTGGACGGTTAATGGACCAGTGGCGACGATCGATCCGGATGGTGGCTTTGTCGCTGAACAGCCAGGCTCTTATGTGATCACAGCAGCAAGCGGCAACGAGCAGGCGGTCGCGTCAATTCTGATTACGCCACGCAACGCGGAGAGAAGTCTCGAGCTGATAGGTCGCGCGCCGCTTAAAGAGTTTCAAGGCGCTGAAGAATGGATCACCGGCAACTATGCTTATCTCTCAACAATCTCCGATAAGCTGCTCGTTTTCGACGTTTCCGATCCCGCGCATCCAAAGTTGACCGACACGATCAAGGTTGACGCGCGACTGATTAATGACGTCAGCACCACCGCCGATGGCCGCATTCTGGTGATCTCGCGTGAAGGCGCATCAAACCGGAAGAACGGCATTGCGTTTTACGACACGTCTGACCCGGCACATCCGAAACTGATTTCCGAGTACACGGAAACGGTGACCGGCGGCGTGCACAGCGCTTTCGTTGACAGCCACTACGTTTACCTGACCGACGATGCTACGGGATCGATGCGCGTAATTGATTTTGCTGACGTGAAGAACCCGAAAGAAGTGGCACGCTGGGAAGTAGCCAGTTCGTTGGCGACGATGATTCATTCAGGCGAAGGTGAGGAGATTGCCGGCCGTTATCTGCATGACGTGCAGGTCAAGGATGGGCTCGCGTACCTGGCTTACTGGCGCGATGGCGTGGTTATTCTTGATGTCGGTAACGGAATCAAGGGAGGCAGTCCGGAACACCCGCAGTTTGTCAGCCAGTTACGCTTTAATCATTTTGAGTTGTATGGCAACGGCTGGCTCGCGGGCACGCACGCGGTCTTCCGTTACAAGAATTATTTGTTTGTCGGCGATGAAGTGTTGCCCCAGGGGTTTGACATTTTCAGTCACAACCGCATCCCGGCGCGCGGCGTCGTGCACGTCGTGGATGTTTCCGACATTAATCATCCGCGCAAAGTGGCTGAGTATGCAGTACCGGAAGCGGGCTCGCACAACATGTGGGTCGAGAACGACATTCTTTACATGGGATATTACAGTGGGGGCGGGCGCGTGCTGGATGTTTCGGGTGAGTTGAGGGGTGACCTATATCGCCAGGGTCGGGAGATTGGCCGCTTGTGGGCCGGCGACCCGGATGCGTTTCGTCCTAACTTGCCATTCACCTGGGGCGCGCAACCCCACAATGGACTGGTCTATTTTAACGACGTAAACAGCGGCATTTGGATCGTGAAACTCGGGAGCCCGGTTAGGAAAGGTTCGACAACAGCGCCGGGTCAATAGATTGGCCACGAACAATAATCAGCCGCGGATAAACGTCAGTCGTCAGTAGTCAGTGGTCAGTTGTTCGTAGTGTGCCGGGTTTGCCCGCTCTCATCATCGAAATACTGCTTTCTACTACAACTGACAACTGACGGCTGACGTTTATCCGCGGCTAATTATTTGGTTTGTTGCGCGTCACGAATCGCAGCAATGGTAGCGTCGTCCTTCGGTTTGAATAAACCAAGTGGCCGCACATCGCGATAAGTAATTTTGCCTTGCGCATCAATCACGAAAACGGAGCGCGCCACCTTGCCGGGAATTAACGACTGCGCGCCGTACAGCTTCGCTACCTCACCATTCGCATCCGAGAGCAGACGCAAAGGTAACTCATGATGCTCTGCGAATTTCTGGTGCGACTCTACTGAGTCAGTAGATATGCCAACCACTTCCGCGCCAGTTGCGGCGTAATCTTCCCAGCGATCTCGCACGGAACACATCTGCCGCGTACAAATTGGCGTCTCATCACCGGGATAGAACAGCAGCACCACAACTGTGCCGCGCTGATCGGCCAGACGCCAACTCTCACTGTCGCCGTCGTTAAGCGTAAAGTCGGGCGCGGCGTCACCGACCATGGGGCTGGTTGTTTTGCTCATATGCTCTTCAAACCTGGGAAATATTTAGCCGCGTTCATCCGCCGCTAAGGTTCTTATCTGCGTGAATCCGCAGCTAAAGCTCGTCCACCCTTCGTTCTGGCGCGCAGCCACTGGCGACCGCCACGACAAATGCTCAGGAAGCTGCACAGGCGGCAATGTAACGCTGGTCGCAGCGGAAATTCAGCAGGCTCGTGCGACGCAACAATATCCATCATTGCCGCGTCAATTGCACGCGCGCAGGCGTCACGAGAAAGCAACTCGGACGGCAAATGAAACTCAACATTCGGATCCAAAAAGTGCAGGGTCACTTTTAATAGTCCGCCTTTTGCGGCCAACGAAGGCAGCAGATCGTTAACTGCCAGCGCGTAGGCCTGCATTTGCAATTGATAATCCGACGCTGCACTGCGTACCTGATCGTCCAAAGACGTTGGAGCTGCGACTACCTCGGCCTCAACCGGCGTTGGATCGAAGTCAAAAGCAAACTGATCAACTCCATACCGGGACCGCGGGCGTCCCGCCCGCCGTTCTCTCGCTACATTCAACTGACGGTTTGCCACAACGCCTTGCGGACGGGACGCCCGCGGTCCCAGTGAAGAGCTTGACGCTAGACCCTCAGTCATTCGCGGTCTCATTCGATTAGTTTTGAAATCGATAATCTCAATATCGAAACCTTTTCCCTGGGCGGCCGGCAGCACCAGCAACTTATCAATCGCGCCGGTCAAAATACCCAGCGGCCGTCGCAAGCGAAATGGCATCTCGCTCCACAGGCCAACTTTGCCTCCAGGTTGCGCGAGCTGCTCGCCGGCAGACATTTCGCGCGCTTGCTCGACGCGCTCGAACACGCCGCTGGACAAATAATTTTCGGCCAGTGGCAATAGCTCGGCGATAGCTGCTTCGGTGTCGATCTCCATCATGCGATCGCCAAGCTCTGCCTGTCGCAAGCGCAGGGTGTCTGCAAAACTCCGTTGCAGCAGTTCCCGCGTGTCGTGTTTTTTCTCATACGTCTCGCAGAAGCGGTGGATGACAGCGCCCTTCAGCGTCGCCGTCAAATTCGCCGGTGGCTCCGGCGCCTCGGCATCGTTCCACACCGCCATTTGATCGGGAGACGGCAAATGCAGCACGCGATCGAAATAATACTGCCGCGGGCAACGCTGATAATTGATCAACTGAGTCACGCTGAAGCGATGGACCGATGCGTCGAGTTGCGGCTCAATCTTCCGCAGTAAGGGAAACTCTTCCGAAAGCGAAGCGACATCTCCGTGGACTGTCCTGGGCGCAGTCACCGTGGCGAGTTTTGCCTGTTTTGGCCGGTCAATCAGGTTGGGACTTATCTCGATTTGCACGTTCGGCGCCAGATCAACCACGCCGCTGAGCGGTTGCGCCGGCAATTCAAGTGACTGCCAAATCCATTTCAGCCAGGTGTCGCCCTTGCCGCCAAGACTCTCAAAATCTTTCGTCGTTCCCGAAAAAATCAGCCGGTCCTTAGCGCGCGTTGCCGCAACGTACAAGAGGCGCATGCTTTCAAACTGCTCCCGCAACGCCTGCCGTTGTTCAAAAGTTTTGAAAGTACAACCAGCAACCAGCTTGCCGCGGCCGTCAGGCACTTTCAAAGTCAGACCACGATGTCGATCAAGCAGGAACCAGTTATCGGGAACTCGCGAATAGCGTTGCAGCTCGGGGATGATGACGACGGGAAACTCCAGACCTTTTGCCTGGTGAATGGTCATCAGGCGCACCGCATTGGTCGCTTCATCAATCTGGCCCTCGCTCTCGCGGCTGCCGATGGCTTCAAACTCTTCAACGTAACGCACGAAATCGCGAATCAGATGCGCGCCGGATCTTTCAAAGCGCTCGGCGAGCGTAAACAGGCGCTGCACATTTGCGAGACGCTGCGCGCCATCGAAATTCGCAGCGATGACCGTCATGAATTCAGATTGCTCGACGGCATATCGCAACAAGTTACCGATGCCATAATTGTGGCGGCGCGCAATCAAGCCGTTGACTAAACCGAAGGCGCGTTCCAGCAGGGCATGTTCCTCGTCAGAAATAAAGGCTATGTTTGCGTGCCGCTTGAGAGCATGAAAAAGATTACGCGTCTGGCTGAAGTGCAGCAGCGGATCAGTCGTGTCCAATTCGTCGAGCCACGGCGCGCAGCGCAAAGCCAGCAACGCATTATCGGAAATACCGCTGAGCGGCGAACGCAACACGGCCGCCAGCGCCAGCTCGTCAGTCTTGTTATCCAGAAAGCGCAGCAACTGGATCAGATCAGTAATCTCCTCGCGATCATAAAAACCGCGACCGAGCACAGTTTGATAGGGAATGTTGGCGCGGCGAAAAACTGACTCGTAGGTTTGCACGTTCGTCATGGCGCGGAACAACAGCGCAATGTCACTGTATTTGGGTGCGTCGGCGCCTTCAGTCAATTCAATGATTCGTCGTGCCAGTTGTTCGGCGTCCAGGTCGCGCGAAGTTTGTTCTAACTTTGGATCGTCGTCGTCGCCTGAGCTCTCGGTAGTGATCAGCAAATCTACCAGCGGTCCACTATCGCGCAGCTCGCGCTTTGCTTCGCTCGGCTCATGCTCGACATAGCCAAGCTGCGCGCGCTCGGCAGCCGCCACTTCTTCCTTTGGTTCGAACAGCCGCGCAAAAAGATGATTGAAGAAGTTGATCAGCGGCGGCTGGCTGCGAAAGTTGAGCTGCAGCGATTTCTCTTCACCGCCTGCCGCCACCAGTGTAGCGGTCATCTCGCGAAACACATCGACGTCGGCGCCGCGAAAGCCATAAATTGATTGTTTGCGATCGCCCACGATGAAGAGGTTCGCACTATCGCGCCGCGCCGGCCGCAGAGCCAGCCGCTCGAGCAACTGTCGTTGTACGTTGTTCGTGTCCTGAAATTCATCGACAAGGAAAAATTTGTAGCGTTCAGACGTGCGCGCGATGACTTCCTGCTTGGCCAACAATTCCAGCGTCCGCAGCTCAAGGTCGTCGAAATCCAGCGCCGACAGTTTTTGTTTCTCTTCGCGTAGCCGTTGGTCAATGCGTTCCAGTAAATTGATCAACTCGAATGCGAAATCTCTCGCAAAGAGATCGAAGCAAAGCTGTGGCACCAACCCCGAATAGTCGTTCGCGCGCTTGCTCACGTTTCCCCACAAGACTTCATCAAGTTGCCGCGCTAAGTCTCCAACAGCAGTTTTGTCTGGCCGGCGGGAGCGAAAACGCTCGATCGCCGAACAGTAATCACTTAGCGCCGAGTGTTCGGGAATCTGGCTGAGTGTCGCGCGCAATGATGGCCAAGCTTCGGCAGCGCTACGCCGTTTCGCATCTGCCTTCATTGAGAGCTTCGGCCAACTGAGATATTGCCCAACACGATCGTGAAGAATTCTTACAGCCGCACCATATTCTGCTTCTGTTGAATGGCTTTGCTCAGTCTTCGATTTCAGATCTGCAAACGACAGACCCTGGCCGCGCACTTCGCGGTAAATATGCGCCAGCCCATCCGCTAATCTTCCTCGTCCCACTCCCAGCGTCAGCCGGGAGATTTCCGCGTGGTTTGCGCTCAAAAATTCAGTTAACACCTGCTCGACCGTCACCTCGAGCAGCATCTGCGCGCGATGCTCATCCAGCAGAATGAATTGGGGATCGACCCCCGCTTCAACCGGAAACTCGCGCAACAGGCGTGCGCAAAAACCGTGAATGGTCGTGATTACCGCGCCGTCAAGCGTGCGCTTGTAATTCAACCAGCGCTTTCGTTCTTCGCCTGACACGATTTGCAGAATGTGGTTGAGGCGTGATCGCAAACGCTCGCGCATTTCGTTCGCGGCGCGATTCGTGAAAGTAATGGCGACAATTTGATCAATCGAAAGCTTTTGCGAACGCAGAATGTGCAGGTAACGCTCGACGAGGACCATCGTCTTGCCCGAGCCTGGACCGGCAATGACCGAGATGTGCCGGCCAAGCTCGTACGCGGCCGTCGCCTGTTCCGGTTGTAACTGTCGCTCGGGTTCCATTAGCAAAAGACCATCCGCAGATTACGCAGATTACACAGACTCAAAAAAGCTTGGCGCATGTCTCAATGGCTTTTCTTGAGAATCTGTGTAATCGGCGTAATCTGGGGATTCATTTCTTCCTGTCGATCCGGTATCGCTCGTAACGACATACTGCGGAGAAATCACAAAACCGGCACGTCTTTTTCTTCTCTGAAGGATTGACGTAAAACTGCCCGGCACGCATGTGATCGAGAAAATCCCAAATCTTTGCAATGGCATTAGCGCGAATTTGTTGCCATTCAGCGTCTGACATTACGCCGCTGGTGCGCGCGCCGATGCCCGAATAATTCAACGCCGCCGCGCGGTGCAGGCCACGGTTGCGCCGCTCGCTGCCGCCGCGAATAACGTAGTAGCCACCGCCGGCAATCTGGTGATCGGTAAGCAGCAACTTTTCCAGCGCCTCGAGATAGATCGGCAACTGCAGGCTGCGGCCTGACTTGATGTCTTCAAGACTTGCGCCCGAGGACAGTTTGTAATCATAAGCAATCAACGTCTTGTCCCGGGCCACATCAACGCGATCGATTTGCCCGCTGATTTTAAGCGTTTCCTTACCAGCAGAAGTTGTTCTGGTTAACTCCAGCGGTTCCGGTTTCGAATTGGGATCGCGCGCCGACGACCTTGGTCCACCAAAGGCAAGTTCAAAATATTTCGGTACAACACCGGCTGCCGCAGATTCTTCCTGGATTTCCAGTTCATACAACAGCACTTGATCCAGCAGGATCTTGCGAATCTCTCGATCGATTTTCCAGATCTGTTTATTGAGCGGCGGCACTACGCGCTCATGCTCGTTGAAAACGTCATCAGCGACCTTTGCAAGTTCCTGCCGGAGTGCCTCGCGATCAACTTCCGTCAGACGCTCGCCACGATGGCGCTCGAAAAACCGGCGCAGAATGTCGTGCAACAGTTTGCCGGCATCGATGGCCTGCAGATCCAACGCCGCTTCGCCACGCGGCTCCAGCTTCAAAACGCGCTGGCCAAAAAAACGATAGGCGCAGTTGCCATAGACGCCGAGCCCGCTGGCGCTTAGCACATAGTCGGCGCCAAACCGCTGTTGCAGTAACGCGATCAAATGTGGATCGGTAATCTCGCCGTCGTATGGGCCAAACGTCGTACGCGCGCGTTCGTGCTCAATCTCGATACGGCGGAACGCGGATTCAGTTAACACGCTTTCGCGGTGGGCCAGATCCAACATTTTACTAATGCGCGTCTCCGGCATCAGCTGCTGCTTATCCCCGCGATGCAGGTGACGTTCCTGCTGGCGCACGAGCGCTACACCCACCTCGCCGGTAGTTGAAGCGTGCTGCCATTCCTTGCCTTCATAGTCGCGGCGAACTGTTTCCGCGTTGATCGCCAGGGGCGACACCGCCCGCCGCAGTTCATCGACGTAATAAGAAGCAACCGTTTCCGCGTCGTCTTCCAATAACAGCGGCCGCGTTAGATATAAACGCTCGGTGGCGCGGCAGGCCGCCTGATAAAAATAGTGTTCCTCTTTCAGCAGCGTGGCCGGGGAAATGTCTTCCAGTGTGATGCCATAGCGCTGTAAGCGCTCGCGTTCTTCGTGTGGGTAGATCCAATCGCGCGAGGCACGCAAGGGGAAACCGCCTTCGATCAAACCCGCTACGAAGATGGCGCGGAAACGAAGACCGCGCACGTCGGTAGCTTCGAGCACTGCCAGGCCGCTGCGATCCGCGACGCCAAACACCTGTGACTGCGAATTCAAACAGCGACGCGCTTCTTCAATGAAGGTCGACATTCTGGTCGTCGAATGTTCCTCGCCGCCGGCGCCAATCTCGATGCTTTTGATGGCTGCAGCAAAAGCGCGGCGCAGCGCTTCGAGGCTGTTGAAGTTCAGCATCGCATGCGGCAGCTCTTCATCTTCGACCAGGTTCTTTACGCGCCGGGAGATTTGCTTCCGAAAACTGAATTGCTCGAACAGATTCATCAGCGCGCGGCGCAATTCGGCCGGCTTACCTGTCCGCTGCAGCGCTTGAACGTGCGCCGCAAATGCCTGAACTACCAGCGCGGTCCAGGCGAGAGCAGCCGGGTGCACATCGTGCGACGGACGTCTTTTCTTTTCGACATCCTTGTCTTCAACTTTTGCCGTTTCCGCATTCTCAATCTGGTCGGCTTCATCCGGCTCGCGTGCAGTTTCGGCGTTATCAATGTTCAGCAGTTCGCGCGTGGCCGCTGCCGTTGGCAGTTCCTTGATCAACTTACGCGCGCGCGCCAGCCAATCGTTTACGCGCAAATCGCTGCCGACGTAGGCGAAGGCATTCTCAAGGGCATCAGCGTCCCAGACGCCAATGCGGTAACGGTTCTTTAGGCGCTCGATTCGTTTTTCATCCGGCGCCAGTCCATTTTCTGCAAACAAACCTGAGTGTTCAGCAGCGAATGTCGCCGCCAGCTTTTCAACCTCTTCATCAGTCAGTCGAAAGTATTCCGACTTGATCAGATCTGCGAGATCTGAAGTTCGTGGCCCTGCTTCTTCCTCGCGCGAAAGTTCTTCGACAATCGCAAACAATTTGAGCGCAGCGCGATTAGCGGGAATGTCGCCCGCCTCAACGCGAAGTTCCAAATTGCAGGGCAGCGACTCTTCGCGCATGACGCGGGCAATGGTTTCCGCGTACGCGGCACGCTGGCGAACAACCAGAGCAATATCGGACAGCTTGAACCCGTCAAGCAAAATTAATTGTTTGATCTGTTTGGCGATGGTGCGAACTTCAGTGTCGCGATCGCCACACTCCAGGTACTTGATCTCCGTGGCTGCTTCGGCCGCGGCAGCCGTTTCGTCGTCGGCCGGGGCTGCGATTTCTTTGGCAGGATTAAAGAGATTTTCGCGCAGACCCGCGAGCGCGCCACCCACCACGACCGGACTCTCGACACTATGTCTTATCGCAAAAGGCGCAATCGCTTTTAGTTGCTCGATGGTTTGTTGAAAGGGAAGAAAGATCTCCGGATTCCGCTGGTCGTGATTCAGGTTGACGACGACCTCGGAAACTCGCGGAATCAACCGCCTCAGAATTTCGCCTTGCACGGGCGTGAAATCAAAAAAACCATCAAGCACAAGCAACTTGACGTTTGGCAGCCAGGAATTTCCCACTGGTATTCCATCAAGCTCACCGTCGAGAATTGCCAGCGCGCGCAATTGATCGGCATCGGCGTCGGTCAGTTGATGCCGATCGAGCAGGTTGCAGTAGAGCGAATAAACTTGCGCCACGTCGCTATCAAAATCCATCTGGCGCGGAATCGCTTGGGAAGCAAAACGATGTGACGGCGCTTGTTGGTTGTCCCTATCAAGATCGACAGCTCTGAGCGCCACGATCTTGGCAAACTCTTGCGGCCTCTTGCCGGCACGCTGAATTTCGCCAATGAGCGTGGCAATTGAATTCACACAACCTTCACGCGCGGCCAAGCGATCGAGTGCTTTCAGTTTGCCTTCCTGCGCCAGTCGTTTCAGGATTTGCGAAACCAGACTGCGCTTTAGCGGAAACTCTTCGCGATCAATCGGCACTCGCGTCCCCAGGCGCGCGCCGGTTTGTTTTTCAACAGCAGTCGAGACAATTTTTCTGACAAACCCGCGAAAAAGGTAGACCGGGAGTTCGCCCCACAGTCCGGCATTTTCCGCGCCATCGAGAATTTGTTCAGTGACCAGTTCGAGCAGCGGATGAGAAGCAGCGAGGTAGAGAAGAGTTTCAGACTTGCCCTGCGCGACAAGCTCCGCGCACCGCTTGATGAGACGCGAGCGATTGCTGCCGAGGAGAGGGCCTAACCAGATTTCTTTTGACACCACGATAGTTTCCACAGATTACGCAGATTACACAGACTCAGCATTGCAGAACCGCGAGCGGTAGCGACCGGATGCCACACTCAACCTGGATCCTTGCCAAGAAAAAAGTTATTCAATTTGACAGTCCATCAGTACCGCCGATCAGGCAGGACTCAACCGGGATCTTCCCGCTAAAGCAAGTTGAGTCTTGCATCCGGTCGCTACCGCTCGCGGTTCTGCAATGCTGAATCTGTGTAAGCTGCGGAATCGGCGGATATTTTTCAGGTTTCACTGCTCGCGCTCTTCGCATTGAGCAGTGGCAACGAATCTTCTTCGATTACTTCTGTCTCATCGGCAGCCACCAAATCGGGGAATAGTCCGCCTTCATCCAAACTTAGTGGCCGAGTTGCCTTATCGATAGGTTCGAGAATTTCAATATCTTCGCCAGAGAGCGCGCCACGTTCCTTAAACTTGCGCGCGGTGCGCAACACTCGTCCTTCAAAAGAGCCGACGCCGCGATTGTAAGAATCAAGCGCTCGCTCGATGCCCTTGCCGATGTCGGCGAAATGATTCGTGAACACCCGCAGGCGATCGTAAAGAGTCTTGCCGAGTTCGCTTACCTCCTGTGCATTCTCGGCCATCTGCTCTTGCCGCCACCCGTATGAAACGGCCTTGAGCAACGCGATTAGAGTCGTTGGCGTGGCGATGATCACGCCCTGGCCCACCCCGTCCTCGATTAATTTTGGATCGTGTTCAAGCGCCGCGCTGTAAAACGTTTCGCCCGGTAAAAAGAGGAGCACAAACTCCGGTGTCGGCTGCACCGATTCCCAATACGACTTTTTGCTCAACGCCCCGATATGCATGCGCACCAGGCGCGCGTGATCTTTGAGCCGCGCGCTGCGGACGTCATCGTCGGTAGTTGAGATTGATTCGTAGAAGGCGTCGAAAGGAACCTTTGCATCGACCACGATGGTCCGGTTGCCCGGCAGCCGAACAATCAAGTCTGGTCTTATGCGCCCATCTTCGGTGACAACTGTTTCCTGTTCGACGAAATCGCAGTACTGGAGCATGCCGGCCATCTCAACTACGCGGCGCAATTGAATCTCACCCCAGCGGCCACGGATATGCGGCGTCCGCAATGCCTTCACCAGATTTCCCGTCTCGGCCTGAAGCTGCAACTGAGAAGTTGCAAGCGCTTTCACTTGTTGGCGCAGCTCGGAATATGCACCAGCCCGTTCCTTCTCGATCTCGCCGATCTTCCCGTCAACTTTTTCCAGCGATTCTTTAAGCGGCCTGACCAGTTGATCGATCGCTTTTTGCCGGAACTCTAAATCGCCTTTGGCGTTCTCCTGAAACTTCTCGAGGGTTGCGTGCGCCAGTTGCAAAAACGATTGGTTATTGTCTTTCAACGCATCACGCGAGAGCGCTTTGAACCTTTCGGCGAGTTCTTCGGTAGCTTTGTTGAAGGATGAAATTCGCTCCTGGGCGCCGCGGCGTTCTCCCTGCAGCTCGGCCTGCAGGGTCGCATTCTCGGCCCGTGACTGCTTATGATCCGCAACCTCTCTTTGCAGCGCGTTGTGCTGCTTCTGTAATTCATTTTCCTTGCCGGCGAGACGTTCTTTTAGGGTGGCGAGTTCGGCAGCGGTCACTGCCCCGGCTTTTGTTTTGAGCAGCAGCCAGGCAAGCACGGCACCCACAGCGGCGCCCAACAGCAGGACAACGGTGGCGATGAGAATTTGAGTGTTCATTTATGGCGATGAAAGTTTAACAGATAGCGTTTCGGAAATGAAACAGCGTCGCGTTAATGGGCTATGGCGCTACGAAAGAGCCGGGGCAAGCCCACCTTCCCAACCCAGAGTCTTTCTACATCGCTCGGCAGATTGCATCTTGAGAGCCTTTCGATCAAAGCCAGAGGCGCATTATCAAATGCCTCATGGTCGGGAAGGTGGGCTTGCCCCGCTCCTCGTTTTGGAAGAAGTTTCTGATTGAAATCACTCATCGTCCGAAGCAGCCAACCATCCGTTCGTAAATCTGCCGCGTCACGCGCACGTCGTTGAGGTTGTATTCGCGTATCTCTGCAAGCTTGCCTGCTTGATACAAATCAAAAACTTTGCTGCCTTCGGCCGTTGCGGTTTTGCTCGATTCGAGCCCCAGCGCCCAGGCAACGTCGTCAAGACTGACAAAGCGTTTCGCGCCCAGCCACCAGTGATGCATGGTGTCAAACACTCCCCGGACCCGAAACTCGGAAAGATCAACCAGCGGCTTAGCGGAGACGCAATGGACCAGGCAGCGCTGAAAAATAAAGGGCAGGTCAAAACCGATCAGATTGTGGCCGACCAGTTCGTCCGTGTCGCAATCAAAGTCCTTCATGAACTCGAGAAAAGCCAGCAGCGATTTTTTTTCGTCCTGCTCAATGCCGTCCTCCTCGATGCCAAACACGTGCTCACTCTGCGGCTGCTCGACGCCAAAATCGAGCCCGGGAATCGGCCCGCGGTGCACGGCAATGGAGAGCACGCGCCCGGAAGTGGCGCTCAACGATCCCAATTGATAACAGCGCTCTTCTTCGACGGCGATGTCTTCGAGGTACCGCTGTTGTTGTTCGAGTCGCATGTTGCCGAGTTTAATCAACCGTTCAAGCTGCGGACCAACGCGCTCGCGAAAGTCCGGCAGCGTTAGCGTCTCAATGTCCATCGTGTAAGCAAGCGGCAGCACCGGATCTGCGTTCTGGTGCTCGCGATATTGCTCGAGTGTGATGGGGCGATATTCAGCCACGACAAACTGCGAACGCTCTTGAAAAGTTTCGAGTTTGCCGGTGATACCCCAAAGGCCCGGCTTGATTTCTTTCCAAACATCGAGTGTCTCACCCCAGATTTTCAAAGCAAGCGAGCCGGTTGCGTTGCGCGCGGTGGCATCCGAAAACCGTTTACCTTGTTGCGTCCGCTTCTCGCGCACAGACGTAATGACGACCATCAACCACAGCTCTTCGCCCTGAGGTATTTCGGGAATGGGAATGTTGCCTCTCATAAGTTCCGACAAACTGATTCGGTGGATTCACGTTCCAAGTGCAACTATTGCAGAACCGCGAGCGGTAGCGACCGGATGCTAGCATTCAATCTTTAGGGCAGCTCGACTGCTGTATTTCACCGTCGACCGTAGCATCCGGTCGCTACCGCTCGCGGTTCTGCATTGACCGCGCCCCCTGATTTGTTGCCAGCATAAGTCTTCGAGTGCGCGATCGTCGTTGACCTAATCCGGTTGCACTTCGAATTTGACCACTCCCGGAATGCAAGCGCTCTTGCAAGAAAACGCGAACTGACAGTTTGCTTTACAACGTTAACGATCGCGAAAGTCTATTCTATACTGCCGCGCACTGCTAAACGATCACTCATAAAAGCCATTTGGTTTTATCTTTCCGATGCTGGTAATACAAACGCAAACTTTGGCGCGAGTTGAAGCCTTGCAACGCATCAGATTGCTAACCGGCAAAGACTTGCGGCCGCTGGCTGATCAGTATGGCATTACCGTATGGAAAAACGGGCACAAGAATAAAGGCTGGGCCGGGCAGGTAATTGAGCACTATCTCGGCTTGCCGCAAAACTCTTTGCAGGCGCCAGACTTTGGCACCTGGGAGTTGAAAGTTGTTCCGGTCATTCCCGGGCTGGAAGGAACAGTGCTCGTCAAGGAGTCGATGGCCATAACCATGATTGAGCCCGCCGAGGTCGTCGCCAACAAATTCACGGACAGTCACCTCTACGACAAACTGCGCAGCCTGATTGTGGTGGCGCGAATTTTTCAGGATGTTCACGAGACTTCGGCGTATCTGCATTCCGCAGCTGAGTTTGATCTCGACAATCCCGCTATTCGCAACCAGGTGGAAGCTGACTACGAAGCGATCCGCGAAATCATCAGAACGAAGGGCGTTGAGGCATTAACTGGCGACACTGGGAAATACGTGCAGGCGCGGACAAAGGGACGCGGACACGGCAGCACTTCGCGAGCTTTCTATGCGCGCCCGGTGTTTGTGGCGCACATATTGAATTTGCAGAAGTTGGCGTGGATGCCTCGAGTTCTGGGTGCGGAAGTAACCGGGTGAAATCCAAAAAATATCCGCAGATTACGCAGATTTCACAGATTGAGTAAGAACAATAATCGTCAAAGCAATAAGAAAGTTATTGAGCTTCTCTTTGGCTCTTATTGTTATCTGTGTAATCTGCGAAATCTGCGGATTTATGCTTTGCCGCTTTTGCATTGCGATCAAGTTCGCCACTCATCCTGCCGGTCAGCATCAGCCAGATCATTTTGTAGTCGCCCATGAATGACCATAGCGGATACTGAAACGTTGCCGGTTTGTTTTTCTCGATAAAGAAGTGACCAATCCACGCGGCGCCATAGCCCGGTACAAGAGCGAGCGGGAACAACCACCACTTGCCGGCGATAATAAAGTAAGCAACGCAACCTAGAGCGATTGCAGTTCCGATCAGGTGAAGCAAACGCGTGCGCGGCTTGCTGTGCTCGGCAAGATAGTGTGGCCAGAACTCGTTGAATGAATTGTATTCTCGTTGAGCCATTAGAACTAAAAATCCACCCACAGATTACACAGATTCCGCAGATTCATAATAACCAAAAGGCGTCGGAAGTCGTTTTACTGATTTTTTCTTTTCTGCGTAATCGGCGTAATCTGCGGATTGATTTGGTTTGCCGCCGCACTCCACAAAAATCAAGTTGGCGAAAACAGCTTCATAAATTGTTCGTTGGCAACGGGAGCTATGCGAACAAGCTGCAAGTTCCCTTCCACGTGTTCGCGCCGGCTCATGCCCACCAGCGCGGTCGTGATTCCCGGAGCCGAGCGAACAAATTGTATCGCCGTCTGTGCGTCGCTGGGCAGTGCGCCAAGCGTTTCTCGCAAATCATCCGGCAATCCCTGCGCGACGCGACCCTGAAAAATTGAAGCGCTGGAAATAACCGAAACGCCGAGTTGCCCCGCCGCTTCAAGCAGCGAGAGCTGCTGCCCATCGATCAACTGATTAGCCAAGGTCAACGCCTCCGGCATTGCCAGATTAAAAGGAAGCTGAACGAAACGAAAGCCATGCGCATCGCCATCCGCTTCGCCTGCGAGAGAGATCATGCGCGCCAATGAATGATAACCACTTGACCGCGCCGGCACGCGAAAACCATTCCAGGTCGCCACACCATAGAATTTTAGTTTGCCTTGCGCCCGATTCTCTTCCAGCAGCGCGAACGCCGCGCGCAGTCGCGCATAAAACTCTGCTTCGGAAACATGGCCTAACTGTGCTTCCGGATTGTGAATGTAATAGACGTCCACGCACTCCAGATCCATGTTGGTGAGCGACTGGTCCAACTGGTTCTGCAAATACCGGGGTGTCATGCAATGACTGCCGCCGGCGAAATCCTCAAAGCCCGCTATGCCGGGTTTGACGAAAGTCTCTTCAAGGTAGGCACGAACATCCCGCGGCGGCGCCCCGTCAAACGGCAAGTAACCCCCCTTGGTGCAGATTATCAATTCATCGCGCGAGAAGCCTTTTGTCTCGGTAAGATCACGCAAAGCAGTTCCAATCGCGCGTTCGCTTCTTTGAAAGCGATAGTTAGCAGCGGTGTCTATGACGTTTGCGCCCAACTCAACCGCGCGTACAACCGCGTCCGTGTAAGCCCGATCGGTTCGCACATCCGCATCGCCCAGGTAAGTGCCGATGCCGATCGACGACAGCCAGAGTTGCTGTTGCCGGCGGAAATGACCTCCCGCTGCGTCCGGAAAGCGATCGCGATATTGGTTCGTGCCTTCGCTGGTAGCGTTGTTGGCGATTGACATAAATTCTTACAGAACCGCGAGCGGTAGCGACCGGATGCTAGCGTTCAACTCGCGAATCGCGTTGTACACGTCCTTCCAGGTAGAACTTAACATCCGTTCGCTACCGCTCGCGGTTCCGCAGGAGCACAGTATACGCGAGCGCGAAAAACCGGCAAGCGCTTCATGGTTACGAACGGCTGTGTTAGTTTTGCACTTAACAAATTTTTTGAGGAAGCCTATGGATTACTTTTTCAACTGGCAGCAGCACGCCGGATCGAAGCCGGAAAAGTTTTACAAGACTACGTTGTTCCAGAGCGAGCACGTGATGGTGGGACTAAACTGTCTTGACCCCGGACAAACGCAAGGTGCTCATGCACACGAAGGCGCCGACAAATTCTATTTTGTCCTGGAGGGCTCGGGAACTTTCACAGTCGGTGACGATGAACGACAGGCCGCAACAGGCACAATCATCACGGCGCCGGCAGGAATAAAGCATGGCGTCACTAATTCCGGGAATGAGCGGCTTTCATTGCTCGTGGCCATCGCTCCGCCGCCAGTCAAATGAACACAACAGGGCATTCATCCGCGCGACTCTCCTCACTTGATATTTCTCCCGAAGAGTTGCGCGAGCTATCGTCGCGAGTAAATGAACTCGTGCTCGAATACTTTTCCCAAGTTTCGCAGTTGCCGGTTTTTCCGGAAACGTTTGGCGGCGACACATTAGAGCAAGTTGGCTCAACACTGCCGGCTGAAGGCGAGCCAGTTGACCAACTTATAAACCACTGCCGCACGATAATTAATAAAAGTCGTCACAACGGCCACCCGCGCTTCTTCGGATATGTGGCGTCGCCGGCAACGCCCGCGGGAGCCTTTGCTGATCTGATCGCATCTGCGCTGAATGCAAATGTGACGTCCTGGCGGTCCGGCCCAGCCGCCACAGAAATCGAACGCACAGTGGTGCGCTGGCTTGGTTCTTTGATTGGCTACGATAAAGAGGCTCGCGGCCTGCTGACCAGCGGCGGCTCGATGGCCAACATGACGGCCTTGCTGATCGCGCACCGGGCGAAAGCTGGAAACAGCACTTCACGAAAAGGTCTTTGGCAAACTGATGCGCCAATGACCCTTTACGCCTCCGCGCAGGTGCACCTGTCGATTCCGAAGGCCGCTGACATGCTCGGTTTTGGGCGCGATCAGGTGCGACTGATTGCCTGTGACGATCAGTTTCGCCTGAATGTGAAACTGCTGCGCGAACACATCGCCGCAGACCTGCAAGCTGGATTGAAACCGTTTTGCATTGTCGGAAGTGCGGGCACGACGAATACCGGCGCAGTCGATCCACTTTTCGAGATTGCCGGTGTCGCTAAAGAGTTTGAACTTTGGTTTCACGTCGATGGCGCGTATGGCGCACCTGCCGCACTTGACGGAACCAAACGCCCCCTTTTTGTTGGCCTCGAGCGCGCTGATTCCGTTTCTCTGGATCCCCACAAATGGCTGTACGCGCCGCTTGATTGTGGCTGTCTCTTGTTTCGCGACGAAGCGCGCGCGCGAGCCGCGTTTGGCGAAGAGGATGCGGACTACATCAAGGTGCTTGAAGAGGCAGACGAAGCGTTTGCTTTTTGGAATTATGGACCAGAGCTGTCGCGACGGTTCCGCGCGCTGAAGATCTGGTTGACGCTGCGTTACTACGGCACGCGTCGCATTGCCGCAGCGATTACTGAGGACAACGCGCTGGCTGCGTACCTGGCCGAGCTTGTCGAAGGTGCGGAAGATTTTGAATTGTTGTCGCAGCCGCAGTTGAGCATTTGCTGTTTTCGTTATGTGCCGCCGGCCATGCGGTTGTCTTCGGACGGCGGGCTACATAAAGGCGAAGCGATTGAAGGCGAATTAAATAAACTTAACGAGAAAATAATGTATCTGGTGCAACGCGGCGGCCGGGCTTATCTTTCCAGCGCCACTATTCAGGGAAAGTTTGCTTTGCGCGCCTGCATAACAAACTTTCGCACTACGCGCGCTGACATCGAGCAGACACTCGAGATCGTTCGTCAGGCAGCAAGGCAATTTGAATTCGGCATCTAGGCTCGAACTTGGGCAGGCATGAGTCAATACGGAAAGTCTCAGGGTTAGGAAGGGTGGCTGGCCCCCGCTCTTTATTTTCAGCCATTCAACCAGCGGGGGTAAACCACCCTTCCTAACCTGCGAATTTACAAAGGTTGAATAACTTCTGGCGACTTTGTGCCTCTTATTCTCTTTGTGACTCATATTCCAATGCGCAGAATCATTCAGCAAACATCATACGATCGCGAGATGTCGGTTGCGCTGGAACTGGCGCGCGAGGCGGGAGCAGCAACTCTCGATCTCTACGAAGGCCCACTCGACATCCAGCAAAAGGCCGACGCGGATGATCGCGAGCCGGTCACGCAAGCGGACAGAATCGCAAATGAAATTATTGTGCAACAACTCAGCCGGGAATTTCCCGAAGACGGCATCCTGGCTGAGGAGTCTATTGACACTGAACGCAGGCTTGGCAAGTCACGCGTTTGGATGATCGATCCGCTCGATGGCACCACTGGCTTTATTGAAGGCAATGGCGATTTCGCCGTGCAGATCGGTTTGGCGAAAAGTGGCGCCTGCGTACTCGGCGTGGTTTACCAGCCATTGACCGGCGTCTTGTATCGCGCAGTTCGCAGTGGTGGCGCCTGGGTCGAGCGGCCCGAAACGGAGCCGGAACAGGCGAGAGTATCTGACCAGACAAATCTCTCGACGATGCGGCTGGCGGCCAGCCGTTCACACCGCAGCCCGCGCATGGATAAAGTCGTTCAACGATTCGGCGTCAAACAGGAAGTTCGGCGCGGCTCAGTAGGAATAAAAGTCGGCTTGATTGTGGAACAGCAGTGCGATCTTTATGTGCACTTATCGCCGCGAACAAAACAATGGGACACATGCGCGCCGGAAATTATTCTGCAGGAGGCAGGCGGTAAACTCACAGACCTGTTTGGCCGGCCGCTTCGTTACAATTCGCCCGAAGTTCAGAACCGGAACGGCATTGTCGCCAGCAACGGGGTGGCCCATCAGGAAGTTATCGACGCCCTGGGACCGCTTTTGGCTGAATTTGGCCGCCTGCCGGTATGATTTCGTAAAAGGGAAATACTGCTTACCGTAACCACAGGGCTGCGCTAATATCTCTCCCAACCCTGGGGGTTGGAGTGGCGCGGTGCAAAGTCGATCACGAATCTTTCTCACATTTGCTCTCTTTTGCGTGCTGCCTTTGCTGCTTATCAGTGGCATCAATTTATTCGTTAACGTCAGGTCCAGTGAGACGCTCGTACGCAACGAGCTGGAGCACGAGCTTTTGGCCACGACCCAAAGCTTTGAAACCTTACTGCGCGAGCGCAAACAGGAAATCAAGAATTTGGCAGAAAGCAGTTCGCTGCAAAGGTGCATGCGAGTCGTTTCTCATGAGTCCGCACCCAGCAGTGATCGGCAGCAAGCGAATGGTATTGGGAATGTAGCAACGGCACCCGCGATGAACGAACTACACGAAGCGAAAAACGCAATGATGTCGCTGCTTCGCGGGCCCAATTCGTACGTTGTAATTGCGGCCTTCGCTCCGACGCGGCAACCGGTTTTTGTTGCCGAGGCGCCGCCTACAAAAACTGGCGAGATTCTTTTCCGCACCCACAATTTGCTGGCCGAGCAAATTCAACCTGAGGCCGCTGTATGGACCACGCGGGATGATCAGGTCGTCTGCTCGATCGTCTCAACAGCGTCGCGCGGAAAAACTCTGCGTTGCACGACGCCAGTTTTGTTCTTTGAATCAGGAACTACGCGCGGTGCTCTGTTAGCAGACCTGCGGCTGGATTCCATTATCTCTTCTGCCGCCCGCCCGCTCGAGTCTTCGATTGCTGAAAACAAAAACACTTCACGGCGTTCGACTATCGTGTTGGTTGTTGATGACCAGGGCGAAATTGTTTACCACACCAACGCCGCGCTCAAGCATCAACAGGCACAACCATCGATGCCTTACTTTGCTCCTATTGAGGCGGAAATGGTTGCCGGTCATGCAGGAGTGAAAAGTTTCAATGCCGTGGATGGCGACCGCTGGCTGGCTGTGTACGCTCCGTTGCTGGAACCCAAATTATCGCTGGCCGTAGCGCGCAATTATTCGCTGGCGTCGCGAGATGCGCGGCGCTATGGCTGGATCGGCATTGCCCTGGCGTTGCTGGTTGGCTCGACGGCGGCCGTGTTCCTTACAAATTATTATCAGCGACGTACCAAAAGCATCGGCCGCGTTGCGGCTGGCGTGGACGAAATAGTCAAAGGCAAGTTAGACCACCGCATTGAGTTGCGGTCGAGGGATGATCTGCGACCACTTGCCGACAACGTTGGCCTGGTGACAAAGCAACTCCGTGATCAGATTGCGCGCGAAGCTGAAAGCCGGCAGTTTCAATCTTTCGTACGGCTTTCTGCGGTGCTCACCCACGATCTCAAGAACGCCATCGAGGCGTTGTCGCTGATCGTCAATAACATGGAGCAGCATTTTGAAAAGGAAGAATTCCGCGCCGACGCAATGCAATCTTTGACCGCCGCCACCGACAAACTGCGGGCGCTGGTGACGCGCCTGAGCAATCCGGTTAATACGTTAAGCGGCGAGCACAAGCGACCGCGGCCCGTCGATCTGGTGCCAATACTCAAGCGTGTGATTGCTATGACTGCGGAACCGGCGCGCGCTCAGCACGAGATCAAAATCAATTTGCCGGAAACTCTTTTTGCGCTCGTTGATGGCGACCGCATGGATAAAGTGATCGAAAACTTAATCATCAACGGGCTGGAAGCAATGGGCGACAGGCGTGGAACCCTAACCATCTCAGCCGGCGCAACTGAGACCGGCAAACCGTTTTTCAGTGTAAGCGACACTGGCGAAGGCATTAACGAGCGCTTCATTGCCGAGAGGTTGTTTCATCCTTTTACCACCACAAAGCGAAAGGGCGTGGGCCTCGGACTGTACACCTGCCGCGAAGTAATAAATGCAAACGGCGGCACGATCGAAGTTGATTCGCGGGTAGGTGCTGGTACAACTTTTAAGGTCGTGCTACCATCGGCCCCAATCGAACATGCGGTGAACAATCCCGCTTGATCAGCCTTACCCAGTTATCAGTCCAAGTAGTTAGCCCAGACGTTTCCAATCGATTTGTTCAGCGGCTGCGGCAGTCGTTTGATAGAAATTTGCGATGGGCCACGAAAGTCAAACTAAAGAATCTAGAGCAAAAGAAACTCTGCTGGTCGTCGATGACGACGAGTCAGTGCGGCGGGGACTTTACTGGACGCTTACCTCCGACTATCGCGTGCTCGAATCCGCTTCGCGTGAAGAAGCTGTAAAGCTGTTGCAGCAGGAGCGCATCGATCTGGTTCTCAGCGATTTGCATTTGCCGCCCAAAGTTGAAGACATTTCCGAAGGCCTGGCAATTATTCAGGCTGCGCGCGAGATGAACCCGCCGGTCCAGGTTGTAGTTATCACCGCCAGCAACTCGAAACGCGCGGCGCTGGAAGCAGTCAAGCGCGGCGCTTATGGATTCTTCGAAAAGCCGCTCGATGCCGCGGAAGTTCTGCACATCGTCAACCAGGCGGTGCGCATGCGCCGGCTGGAACTTGAAAACGCTCGTTTGCGCGACGAGCTGATAGGAGCGACAGGCTTTGGGCGTTTGATTGGTTCGAGTCCGGCACTGGAAAAAACTTTGAAGCAGGCCCGCGCGGTTGCAAACACCAGTGCCACTGTTTTGATTATCGGTGAAAACGGCACCGGCAAAGAGATGCTGGCGCGCGCGGTTCATGAAGAAAGCCAGCGCGCCCGTGGACCGTTTATCGGGGTGAGCTGCGCGGCGTTGCCTGAGTCGCTGATTGAATCGGAATTGTTTGGCCACGAGAAAGGCGCGTTTACCTCGGCCAATTATTCGCGGCAAGGGCGTTTTGAATTGGCCGATGGCGGAACGCTCTTTCTCGATGAGATTGTTGAGTTAACGCCGAACGTGCAGGTTAAGCTGCTGCGAGTTTTGCAGGAGCGCGCGTTTGAACGCGTCGGCGGTACAAAGACTTTGACAGTTGATATTCGTCTCATCGCGGCCAGCAATCGCGACCTTGAAACGGAAGTGGAAGCCGGAAACTTTCGTCGCGATCTCTTTTACCGGCTAAACGTGGTGCCGTTAGTGCTACCGCCCCTGCGCGAACGCGCTGAAGACATTCCAAGCCTGGCAGCACATTTCGCCGCGAAAGCAGCCGAGAAACATGGTCGTGCCACGCCGCAATTGCAACCGGCATTGGTGGATTCGCTTTACGAATATGAGTGGCCGGGTAATGTGCGTGAGCTGGAAAATTTGATGGAGCGACTGGTGCTGCTTGATCGCGGCGCGACGCTGGGGCTGGAATTTCTTCCGGAGAAAATGCTGAAAGTGATGCCCGCTCCGGGCGTGTCAAGCGATAAGACGTTTGAGGGCGCAGTCACGGCTTTAAAGCGGCGGCTGATCGTTACCGCACTCGAAGCCGAAAACGGAAACAAGGTCGCCGCTGCTAAACGCCTCGGCATCAGCCGATCGTATTTGCACCGGCTGATTAGTGAATTTGGAATCCAGGCGCGCACCAATAGCAGCGCTATGTAAGAACAGCTATAATTCGCATCCCAGGGAGAAAGCGAAACGAATGGCTGAAACGATCAAATGCAAACATTGCGGCGAGAAAAGACCGGCGCTTGGTTTTTCTCCGTTTCCGAATGAGTTGGGCCAACGCATTGCCGGCGAGATTTGCCAACCGTGCTGGAGCGGCTGGTTACAAAAGCAAACACAAATCATCAATCATTACGGCCTCGATCTAACCAACCCGGACGCGCAGAATTTTCTGTTCGACAATATCAAGGGATTTTTGTTTGGCGAAGCGCCACCGTTAGAAGCGGAAATCGATACCACCAAAGAAGGCACGGTCAAGTGGTAAGGATGAAGGGTAACGGCGGAAGGCTGAAATGAGAGCTTTTCTAAGTAGCGGGTCCGTTTAGGTTGTTATATCGACTTATCATTGGGACTGCGAGCGTTTGGGACGCGAAGCGATCTCATTAGCACCGTGGCTTCAGCCCGGTGGTCAAGTTCTTCAAATGATTCCTGAACCGTTTCCAACGGTTTCTCCTGCTTCTCCTGCCAACAAAAACCGTTAGAAACGGTTCCTTGTCAATTCCGGTTTGTCATCACCGGGCTGAAGCCGCGGTGCTAATAAGATCGCTCTGCGTCCCACCCGCCCGCACTCGCAGTAAAGCGGCGAATTCTATCTTATTGAAATTTCAAACTGACCCACTACCGCTCTGGAAAATGTGGAATTCTCGCGATCGGCTTACGTCCTCATTTTCCTGCAATTGTATCTCGCCTTCTTAAATATTCGCGGAACAATTAAAAATCGCGCGCCGGGTTCAAAATAACAGCCTATGAGCACGGCGCCTTTCTCTTTTCACCTCACTCTGCGCTTTGTGGATTGATTGATTCTGCTGCCTGGAATCCGATCTTGCTGTGGGTACCATCGCAAAAAGGATTTGTTTGAAGAAGCTCCACAGCGACAGAGCGCGATGCGCGGCTTATCCAACGTGATCTGGTTCCCCTAAGTATCATAAAGATCTACGTTGCCCTCCACGATGTAAGGTCCGTTCTTCGACGGACGAATGCTTACGTCAGCCATATTCGTCTCCGACTGTTGTGTTGTTGAATTGCGCCTCGCATCTTAACATGTCCGTCCGGTGTTCAGAGTCCAACCTTTAGGTTGTCGTTCCACGGTAACGGCAAGTTAAAGCTTGAGCTCTCAAATGGTCCATCTCTTAATGCTGGTCGTGGCGGCCTTTGCAGCCGGTGTGATCAATGCCATTGCCGGCGGCGGCACGCTGATCACTTTTCCGGTTTTGCTTTGGCTCGGACTCGATCCCAAAGTGGCTAACGCCACCAGTACGGTTGCACTTTGGCCAGGACTGTTTGGCGGACTGTTTGGTTACCGACGAGAGCTGGAGAACAGTTCGGCGATTCTGCTTCGTCTGGGAATTACCAGTGTCATTGGCGGCGCCGTTGGCGCGTGGTTGCTTATTTGGACGCCGTCGCCAACCTTTGCGCGGCTGGTTCCCTTTCTAATTCTCTTTGCCACCATTCTTTTTATGGCCGGCGGCTCCATTAATCGTTGGCTGCGATTGCAGCCCATTGTTGCTGAACCGAAAGTGTCATGGTGGTTAGGCGCCATCGTGTTTCAGTTTTTTTCGTCGATGTATGGCGGTTACTTCGGCGCCGGCAATGGCATCCTGATGCTGGCGGCGATGGGGTTGCTGGGTCTGCACGACATTAACCGCGCCAACGGCATCAAGAACTTTTTGGGCATCTGCATCAATAGCATTGCAGTGGTGAGTTTTGCGGCTACGCATCTGGTTGTCTGGAACGATGCGTTGCTGATGGCTGTTGCGGCGCTGGCCGGCGGGTATTTCGGGGCCAAGATGGCAGTGCGTATTGCCCAGGTCGCAGTCCGTCGCGCCATCATCGCAATTGGATTCGTAATTACGTTTGTGATGCTGTGGCGGTTGTGGGGTTGACCGGAAGTGGCCAACTTCAACCTGTCCTTTCAATGTGGCTCTAAGGTCGATCGAAACTCGATAGCCACGCTTAATGCGGCAGGCATTCGCTCCGGAGACTGCGTGGAAACTCGAACCTTGATGGAGATCAAAGTCGAGCGGGGGTAAACCACCCTTCCCAACCTGAGAGACTTCGAAGTTGCATCACTGCGCGTTGATTGAGAGCTTCTCAAGCGGCATCTTCGAGAGTCTTAACCTGATACCAGCGGTGAAATCACTCAACCATGAGAGTCTCTCAGGTTGGGAAGGGTGGTTTACCCCCGCTCGACGATCGCCAGGCTCGACATTCGAGTTTCACACGCTCTGCCGCTGACGGTTATATATTGATATGCCTTCATCAGAGTCGAAATCGTCTCTTCGCAAACTTCCTCGCGAGTTCTACACCCGTCCTAACGTGCTGACTGTCGCACGCGAACTACTGGGCAAGCTACTCGTCGTTCCCACAACTAACGGCAGGCGCGTGTCGGGAACGATCGTTGAAGCAGAAGCTTATCGCGGGCCGCACGATCGCGCAGCGCATTCATACGGAGCCCGTCGCACCAAACGAACCGAAACTATGTATGGAATCGGCGGCACCGTCTACGTCTTTTTCGTTTACGGCATGTACCACCAATTCAATGTGCTAACGAACGTCAAAGACGCGCCGCACGCCGTGTTAATTCGTGCGCTGGAGCCTGTCGAAGGAATTGAAGTGATGCGCCGCCGCCGGCACGGACAACCAGATCACAATCTGACGAATGGACCAGGCAAACTTTGCATCGCACTCGGCATCGATCGCAAACTTGACGGCGCCGATCTACTCGGCAGCAAAGTGTGGCTGGAAGAAGGTGAACGCGTCCCTCGCTCACAAATCGCAACTGGTCCACGCATTGGCATTGATTACGCTGAAGAGTGGGTGGACAAACCCTGGCGCTTCTGGATTAAAGACAACCCTTTCGTCAGCCGGCATTAGAATCCGGCGGCATAGTGCGACGCGCAGCCGCCCACGGTCCACCTACCCGGCCGAATCGCAAGCAGACACGCGCGGCTTTGCCGCCTTCCGTGCGGAAAGGCTATGCCTTTCCGACAGGCCCCAGCAAATTTTGAGGCTTCGCCTCCGGCGTTAGTCAGAGGCGCAGCCTCATGCAATAAAGAAGGAACGGAAAGGCAGAGCCTTTCCGCACGGAAGGCGCCACAGGCGCGAAACCCATGCAGGCAGGATGCCTGCGCTCGCAGCTTATGAACAAAGTTAACGTCATCGGTGGTGGTCTGGCGGGAGTTGAAGCTGCGTGGCAGGCAGCGCGCGCGGGTGCGCCGGTGCGGCTTTTCGAGATGCGGCCGGTAATGCAAACTCCGGCTCATCGCACCGATAAACTCGCCGAGATCGTTTGCTCCAATTCACTCAAATCAGATGAGCCTGGAAGTGCACCTTATCTTTTGAAAGAAGAGTTGCGCCGCGCTGGTTCTCTTGTAATGGACTCGGCGACTCTGACCCGGGTTCCTGCTGGCG
>Ga0137418_10000752_pt1 | contig 29723 bp, 24 predicted proteins | sample CZODoug3_1_2_16f_FD_122242 | JGI IMG/M metagenome (GOLD analysis project Ga0137418, IMG submission 122242) | Vadose zone soil fungal communities from Angelo Coast Range Reserve, California, USA - CZODoug3_1_2_16fungal (Hybrid Assembly) | ecosystem: Environmental > Terrestrial > Soil > Vadose... | reverse complement strand
ATCGTCTGCCGCGCGATCGGCAGCTTCTTGGGTCGTTGCATGCACAACCACCGACGGACCACAATAAAATATGTCCGATGGCGGAAAGCCAGCCAGATATGACACAGGCTCGGGTGGTTATCCGCAAAGACCTTATTTGAACGACGCGATGCGCTCGCGGCCAAAATGACTCCCACGCAAATTGCAGAAGCGCAAAAGCTTCCTCGCGAGTGGAAGTCGAGTGAGCAATAGCTCCTCGCTTGAGTCGCACCTCGCGTTGCTAAAGGCGCATATGCTTGGTGTCTCGTTAGACACGAGGGCTTAATAGCCCAATTTTGTCTACAAAAGGCCCGCTTCGCGGCGGGCCGTTTTTTTCAGCGTCTTATAATCGCCGTGCTTGATCCTGAGATAATTCATCCGGGGCTGACGTCGTCACCGAAGGAGCGGCCTATGAATAAATTTTCACTCGTTTTAGTAGCGAGCGCGAGCGTGTTCGCGACTAACAACGCGTTCGCTGCTGACGTATTCGTTCAAGAGGGTCAGCACCTTCCAGCGGAGGTCGCTCCTCCGGTTCGAATGGTCTGCGATGATTATGGCCGCTGTTATCGGAGCAGTTCGCGCCGTGTGGTCATTCAACGCGATTACGACAGTTACGATTACGCACCGCGCGAAAGGTACATAGAGCGTCGGGGATATTACGACTACGGTCCAAGTGCCGGTGTGGGTATCCACGTTCCCGGCGTGGGAGTCGGTATCGACCTTGGCGGCGACCGTGATCGCTGGTAAAGTCCAATGAAGTCGGAAAGAGCCGCAGCGAACTGCGGCTCTTTTTATGTTCCCGATGGCCCCGATAGCGCCGCAAAACCGAGTCGCGAAGGCCAAGTTCCTTGGCCACCGATCCGATCGAGCGGCCACTTGAAGCCACCAGATCGACCGCTTGCCGCTTGTAGTCGTCCGTAAACGACCGACGTTGACTTCTTTCCATCCGACACCTCCTGGCTCTTCGAGCCTACTACAGGTGTCCATCAATTCGGAGGAGGTTCACACAGCCAGCCAGATAAGGTTTCCGACAGGGACAGGGGCTGTGGGCGGGTCGGGCTTGGACGGCATGTGATCCGCCGCATTTGACAACCCAGGCAACACCAGCCGGTTGCGCCTGACACCGTTCTCGAAGAGAATGAAGGTGTCGGTCGTCGCGCCTACGATGCCCATGTCGGTGTGCGACATCGTCCGGCGCTGAACCACTCTGAACACCACTCCCTATCACACCACGCCGGCCGGCTGTCGCATGCCGGCGCACAACAGGCCAAACATCCGCGTGTCCTCGCCGCGCACTGCCAAGTCCCGCTCTCGCAAGACGCGCGTCAGGCAAAGCTGGAACACCTTGCGCCGCCGCGTCAGCCGAGGCGCGCGCTTGGTGCGACGGACGCTGACCGCAGCACCGCGGGCGGTTCGGATCGTTTGCCTCGCGGCGCTCGTCCTCGCGGCATTCTCGCTGACAAACCTCGTCTATCACGTTGTCCGCAAGCCGAGCGAGCTGCTGTTTTTCGTCGGCGGGGCGCTCGACAAGCAACCGATCGAAACGTGGCGGCGGTACGAACCGCTCTTCCACACCTATTCCACCAGCACGATCACGCCCGAGTTGCTGGCCGCGTTGGCGCAGGTCGAAAGCACCGGCAATCCGGTGGCGCGCACCTACTGGCGCTGGCAGCTCACCTGGAATCCCTTCGCTGTGTACAAGCCCGCCTCGAGCGCTGTGGGCATGTACCAGATGACCGATGCAGCTTACGCCGAGGCGGCACGCTACTGTATCCGAGGGAACGCTGTCGTGGATACCGGCTGCGGGTTCACCGGCCTCTATACCCGCGCGGTCCCGAGCCATGCCATCGAGCTCGCGGCCGTGTACCTGGACCACCATGTCGCGGCGGTTCTTGCCCGCGCGCCAGACGCAGCGGCCAGCCCGCAGCAGAAGCAGGATCTCGCCGCATTCATCCATCTCTGCGGCGCAGGTCCCGCCTCGGCCTTCGTGCACCGTGGTTTTCAGATGATGGCCGGCGAGCGCTGCGGCGATCACCTCGTCGCGGCATATCTCGCCAAGGTCAATGCGATGAAGCGGCAGTTTCTGCGCCTTGCTGCCAACGGCCGGAATTAGCGTCAATGGATGTGTTACGGTGCCAGCCCACTCAATCAGGCTGACGCGACCGGGATGAGGGTCCGGTGGTCCGCGGTGATCACAAAGAATCAAATTACTCAGCGTAACGGCCGGACGGCGGATGACCGCCGTGAATCGTTTGCGAACCCAACGCGCAGGCTCACCACTCATCCTGGTGCCTTCTATCATGTCGGGGCGGATCGTGATGCCGGCAGGCCGGGCACCAGGGTGGCTGATTGATGCTGAAATCCGATGGCAATGGGTAGAATGTCCGGTTGGCTGGCATTGCGCGAGGACGGTCGAACGCCCAATGGGCAACCGCACCGGATCGCTGTTCGGGTTGTTCCCGGATGGGCGGCGGCCGGGGCATTTCCGGCTCAAGGGACCGCGTCGGAACCGGCACAGGATCGTTGATGCCCGGCCGCGGCGATACCTCAAGTGCCAGCCGCACGACGTCCGTCACCAGATGCGCCAGCGCGATGACCAGCAGGACCAGACCAATGCCAAGGCGCTCCGTCATGTTCTTCTCCTGCCGTTGCAGGCGACATGACGATTCTCAACCATGCGGTAAATTAAGAAATCTGCATTCGTCGCGACCGTCTATGGCCGGAATTTTGCTGGCGCGAATAGTCTTGCCGGCTTGATGTAACAAAATGACCCGCTGATTACGGGGGTCGTTTTTTGCCGCCGAAATACGTGGCGGCGGCGGTCGAGGTCAGCCCGCCAAGGGAGCGATGCTCGTCGCCGCAAAGCGAAGCCGTCCGCAGGCGTACCTTTCGTGCCAACGACCCCGACGTCCGGGGTCCCTTCAACCCAGGCTTTCGTAAGGGGTGCCGGCGAACCACGAGGGCCCGCGCCCGTTGTATCGGATCGCGTCTTCAAACCGTTCGGCGCTCATTCGACCGTCGACCGCTAATGGTATGATTCTCGACTGCGCCTGAAGGAAGCAAGGAACCGCCCCCCACCCTTTGCCGGTTGGCGATACGCGCAGATGAAGCTTGCGGCAATGCCCGCAATCCCGGTCGCGGCAATGGTCCTGATAGAACTTTATCGGTGTTTGTTCGGCCCGATCAAAAAGGTAGATCTCGTTCAGAGGCTTGTGGAGCTTCGCCTCGAGCGAGAATTCGGCGGCGGTCTCGGCAATCAGTTCGAGAAACAGATTGCGCATCTCTTGATCTGTCACGTTCGCCATCACGCCATTGAGCTCGACCACGCTGACGTTGAGGCCGAGGCGCCTGCCGGCCCTGATGACGTTGAGGGTCTGGCGCTTGTCGCCGTGAAAGACGACATCCAGCTTGATGAACCGTCCCGTCCACGCCTGAGCCAGCGGCGTGACGAACCGTTCAAGCAACCGCGTGCCCCCCACTCCGACCGGCGAGAGGGGCTTGGATCGCTCCCGCGGATCGACGGAATCGATGCCGATGCTGATATTGTCCAATGCCGACAGGACAAGCGCTTCGAACTTTTCCCGATTGAGGAAGGGCGTACCGTTGGTGCACATCCCCCACTTTGCGATGCTCGGGAAGCGCCGCCGCCACGTCGCAATCGCATCCATCAGCGCCAACAAGTCCGGATAGACGCCGGGATCCCCGCCGCTGAACTTGACGCTCTTGATGCCGTATTTCGTGGCGACCTCGAGCAGGCTCTCGATATTGCCGAACCGCGCGGAAGTCTTGGCCGGCTGCAGCCACGGCGCGCTCTGGCCTTCGTTGTGACAGTAGCTGCAGCGGAGGTTGCAGGCCGAGGTCAACGAAATACGCAAATCTCCCCGGCCAGGAACGATGTCGTTCCGTTCATCGGCCAGGATGGCATCGGATGAAGAATTCTCGAAGCTGAACAGGATGCCCCCCGGCGACGAAGTGAGGCCATGGTCGAAGTGAGGCCATGGCCCGCAGCGAATCAGAGTCCCGCCGCTGCCGGGCGGGGAGGCTAGCAGCAGTGGTGTGAAAAGAGGACCCGCTTGGAATGTTCCGCGGAAAGATTCCGCCGGTGTGCCGTGCGCGCCACAATCTTCTCCAGTGGAAAGGCCGCGGTGAGGCTGCCGCCTGCCGCGCCGTCGCTACTCCCGCAGGTCGAGCTTGACGGCAACACGAAAGAACCGGCTGTCCGATGTCGGCAGGTCGTCGCCCGAAAAGAACGGGGCGTAGAACTGCTCGATCGGAATGCTTTCGCGCTGGAAGCCGCCGCTGTCGTGCGACGAGCAGTTGATCTTGAAGGTCAAGATCGAGCCGTGCCGGCCTTTCTGGCGCAGCCGTCCGCTCTTGACCCGGAATGCCAGCCGGGAGAACAGCTCCGGCAGATTGTCGAGGCCCGGCACGGCGACCCTCTGTTTCATGGCGGCATTGCGCGCGCGCAGGATGATCTTGAAGACGTCCTCCAGGCTGTCCTCCGGACTCTCCTCGAATGCGGACGGGACGAGCTGCGACAGCGACAGGAAACCGGCTTGGCCGGCTTGCAGATATCCCGGCACCAGGATCGTGGGATCGAGCCGCGCGACCTGAAGCAGCTCCTGTCGGAACGTGTCAAGCGGACCGAGATCCGCATGATCGTTGGCCAGCGCGAAACACGGGCGCCGTTGGCTGAGCACCTGGAGGCTGTGCCGCAATAGCAGGTAGGCCGCCTTGCATCTCGCCGCGTTGGAGTCGCCACCCAGCTCGGTCAGCGCGTCCGTGAGCTGGTCATCGTTGTAGCGCACCCGCGCCAGCGACGCCCAGCCGGTGTTATTGAAATAGGAGGCCAACTCCATCGCTGGGCCCCTGCATTCCGGGTCCGCCAGCTGGCGCTCGAGCTCCTTGAACCAGTGTGAGGAAAAATACAGGATCTGCGTCGCCCATTGCTTCGATTTCTGGTCGACCTCGCCGATCATCTCGATGAGATCGATCTCCTTGAGCTTGCGCACGGCAGCTTTGTCGTAGGTCGAAAGCTGCCGGTATCGGGCGCGCAGCCGGTCCCACTGCACCCTCTGAGTCGGAAACTCCAGAAACCTGAGGCTGCGCGACCCGGAAGAGACAGTCCAGTTCGACACCGGTCGGCCTTCCACAGTCAGTTGCTGATCGATGAGTTCCCACAGGCCGATCAGCTGACGCTTAAATAGCAAGGATTGCGGTAGCTCAATGACCTCGTCGCGCCTGATGACCTCGTCGATGACCTCGAGCACGTTGTCGAGGATGAGGCCGACCGGCAACAGATTGGCCACCAGCAGGTCGGCCCGCAGCGGTTGGCCATCGGGATCCAGCGGTCGGCCGTTCTTGAGGACGAAATGCTTGTAAGGATATCTGGCCAGGAAGAAGCACAGATCGCGCTGTCGCTCCCGCGCCGCCTGGCCCCACACGACCCTGAGCAACGCCTCAAGCTCCTCATCCACCGCCTTGACGGTTTCCGACGCTTGCTTGAAATCAAGTCGATGCATGACGCGGTACGCACACGCTACGGCAACTCCAAGTGTCGACGACCCCCGACGAGGGCCGACCTGCCGCCTCATTATAAGCACGGCAGGCTGTCACGTCCCCAACCATTCGCGGGGGCCGCGATGGTCACGATCGCCGCTCTAACGACACCGAATGTCATCGTGTTCCTCTCGGATATCGACAGATCCGTGTGTTGGTGCCGCGAAAGCGCTGGCCTTGCGGAAGCGCTGCGGCGATCACCTCGTCGCGGCATATCTCGCCAAGATCAATGCGATGAAGCGGCAGTTTCTGCACCTTGCTGCCAACGGCCGGAATTAGCGTCAAATGGATGTGTCACAGTGCCAGCCCACTCAATCAGGCTGACGCGACCCGGATGAGCGTCCGGGTCGGACGTTGGTCGATTGTTCGGCGTAAGTCACCAGACCGTCGGACGGCTATAGGCCGCCGTCCAGGCGGCGGACTTAAGCCTTGATATCCTGCGGGCGGGGTGAAATCAGAAAATCGAGAGGCGGGCGTCGTGGCACCTGCCTCCTTCAATAATTCGCCTCAATCAATGGGTTTGTTGGAACCATCCCTTTCCTCGCCCTATGTGCGCCCCGGCATGAAACCGAAATGGACCAAAGACGACACCAGACTATTGGCCAAAATGCTTCCGTTCTTTGTTGGCGTGTTCGCGATTGCCAGCTTCTTCAAGGGCGATGGCCTTATTGCCGGTGCGCTTGCTGGCGTGGCCCTGTGGCTGATCACAATCGCAGCCCTCGGCTACGTGGCATTTTGGGCGCTGCGGCGATGACGGAGGGCATGTTCGTCTTTGGCTCGACCGCCTCGAGGCCGCTCTCCCCGTCGCAGTGTCGGGCCGGTGCCAGCGGCTCGGTAACAACGAGTCCAAAAGCCGAGGATGATGCTGTTAGGCCCGCCGCTTGGCGGCGGCCGGGAAAACTTAATCTTGGCATTGTGTTCCCCGATCGATGCAAGCCACGCATTGGCTTGCCTTTTGGGGTAGAGATCAGGTACAGGAAAGAAATCCTAAAATCTTCTCTGTGCCCGGCCGACCGCTGCAATGCGGTCGGGTCTTTTCTGAGTCTGTCTAATGGCCCCCGAGTCTGTTTCGTCAAATAGAGCGCGACAAAGAGCTGCTGCTGCGTGAAGTGTTTGTGAACCGCTGACATATAGTCCCGCGAAACATGGGCCAGACTCTCGGAATATATTTTTTGTTGCTTTTGGGTTTGTTCTTCCTTGGACTTTCGGTCGGCGCTGTCGCGTACAAATTTGGACGCTTGGTGTGCGCCAGGCTTGGGTCGATTCCTATTCGCCGGATGGTGATCGGGCGGGGACCGGTTCTCGTGCGCGGACGCGTCGGCGACATCCAGGTGGAGTTGCGCCTGGTGCCCACGGGCATAGTGGTGACTTGCGCCGAGTCGGCGAGCATGCCGAAGCAGTCGGCAGTGGCTCTTCATTTGCTCAGCGGCGTCCTCGGAAACATCCTGGTGATCGGCCTCATCGTCTGGCTCCACCTCGTCGGCGCCGTGCCGACCATTCTGCGCAACGATATCGGCATGCCACTGATCATCCCACAGGTGGGCATTCTAATCCTGGCGCAACTTATGTGCATCGCGTCCAGTGTGGCAGAGCCGTTCGTCTATGCGGGGTCGCACAAGATCAAGACCTACCGCGAGGGCACGACGCGACCGCCGATAAGCACTCGTTCTCTTGGAATCGTGCGGATATTGTATCATGTCGCTCGCCACCAGCGGCTGAACGATCGAGGCAGCCATCGCAAGGCTTGGGCCGCTTTGCAGCGTGAGCTGGCTCGGGGCGATTTGACGCCCGAAGAGGAGATGTGCGCGCTCGACTGGTTGATCACCGACGGTCTAACCCCCACGCGGGCCTTCGCAGATCCCTTGCTTCGCCGGAAACTCGACGAATGGTCCGAACAGGCCCTGCGGCTCGGGCCCAAGGTCAAGACCCTTATCGGGAGCCGGGGATCCGTCCTGGTCGAGCTTGGTCGCTACCAGGAGGGAAAAGCCTTGCTGCGAACTGTCGTGTTTGCCAAGGGGGCCCCCCTGATGGATTCTCTGCTGACTCGAATCTTCCTGGCACGCGCCGAGCATGCACTGGGTAACGCTGCCGCGGCCCGCAGGTTGATGGTGGAGGCGCGGGCGATCGCCAGGTCCGGCGTCCGAGGGCCGGCGCTGACTGCCTGGATGGGACGGATCCAGCGTGAGGCACGTGAAATGCGCTCACGCCGTCGGCGTATTCGGTGGTGTTTTGGTCGCCGCTCGCTGAAGGCGCACAGCAAACTATCTCTGCCCCGACTTCGATTTCTGGCGATGGATCAGGCTGCCCAATCGGCGCGGTCCCGCTGGTCGCGCGCGACGGTCATGTTCTCGGCAGCTGGGGTTGGACTGGTAATTGGGTTTTTCCTGATATTGGGACTTGTGCCTGAACCCAACCAAAGCACGGTGGCCACCCGCGCAGCCGCGCCGCTGGACAACAATCCGCCGCCCGACCCGCAGTTGAACGAGCAGGTCGTCAAGGTTCCCGTGACCGTGACGCTGCAAGGTGGGACCTTGCACAAGGGTGAGTTCGTGTTGACGACATTCAAGCCCAATGGGCCTGGCCCTTTTCCTGCGGTGGTGGTCAGTCACGGCCGCGTCGGGTCGCAGAAAGAGCGGGCCGCGTATGGGCGGGCCGAGTTCGGGCGGAGCTGGATGTACTACTACTGGACGCTGCGCGGGTTCGTCGTGCTCGCTCCGACGCGCATCGGCTACGGGGTCAGCGGCGCGGACATCGATCCCGAATACGCCCCCGGCCCCTGCAATGCCTTCGATTTCGCCCCCTTGGCCTCCGCAGTCACGGCCCACATTCGTGCGACCATCGAGTACGCCGCAACGCAGGCATGGATCGACAAGGACAACCTCTTGCTTGCGGGTCAGTCCGGCGGGGGCTTCGGCTCGATCGTGGCCGCAGGTGAGCGCCTGCCCGGCGTCAAAGCCCTGGTGAACTTCGCAGGCGGCGCCGGCGGCTCACCCCAATCGCACCCTGAGCAACCGTGTAGCCCACAAGATGTTGAGCTCCAGCTGGTGAAGGCGGCAAGGCGGGGCGCCATCCCAAGCATCTGGTTCTATGCGGAAAACGACCGCTTCTGGGGCGCGAAACTGCCGCGTGCGTGGCACGCCGCTTACGTGGAGGCTGGCGGCACGGCCGAGTTCCACATGCTGCCGCCTTTGCAGGAGGACGGTCACGAAATCATAGGCTCGGGTTACGAGCACTGGCGGCCGCGGCTCGATCACTTCCTGAACTCGATGGGCTTTGCGCCGCGCAAGCTGCCGGGCGCGCCGCGGCCCACCAGGTTCGCGCCGCTCGGGCAGGCCCCTCCAGTGCCCGCCCTGTTTGCGAGGTGCCTGGAACGCTACGACGTCTTCCTGAAGTGGGACGTGCCCAGAGCCTTTGCGCTCTCACCGACAGGAGACTGCGCCTACGCTGCAGGCGAGCTGGACGTTATGGCCAGCTCGCTCAAGCGCTGCGAGCAACGCGCCAAGCAAGCGTGCAAGCTCTATGCGGTCAACGACGAGGTGGTGTGGGTGCCTTGACACTTGCAACACTGCCCTGCGCGAGCGGGGCCGAGCGGTAAGCAACTCGAACAGTCCTCGCCAGCCCACTGAAACAAGAAGGAGCTCAGCTGGCGACGTTGCCGTCACGGCGTCCAACGCACCTAGCTAGGCATGATCATGAGGCCGTTGAGAAGTGGGATGCGGTCTTTTGGAAACCACAGAACAAGTGCCTTCAATCCGGAGGTCAATGAAGCAGCGACGCCGAGGCCGATCAACGGCCGGCCGGCGGGCAGGAGCAGAAAGTTATCCGACACGGCAAATAGAGCCGCACCCGCGGCCACCAGCGATACATCTGAACGAAGAACCCGCGATCGTTGTTCGTAAGATGGGCTCTGCCTCTCACCTCCGCCGCAAAACGATCAGCTGATGTCGAAGTACCGCATTCCCAGCCTCAAGCCGGCTTTTCGACTTGAATGGCGAGGCCAGCGCGACCAGAACGAAGCCGATCAGCGCTACCATTGCGCCAACTTAGCCAATTCTGTCACCTGATAAACTCGGATATGGTTTTCGGCACACACAGCCGCTCGGATTCAGTAACATTCGCTTGGAAAAGTCACCGGCCAGGCTGCAACTTCTTCCACTGAAGAAACTGCTGGTAAAGTGCGGCGTCGTTTTGCGAAAGGCCATTGGGGACGCCCTGGCGCGCGGGTCCGTCTGTTTTCATGGCCTGCGGGAAACCTGGCGGTTTCTCCACGTTTGCCTGTGTCGCTTGGCTGGCTCGGGCATCAAGCCATGCTTGCGCCGCCTCGAACCGGGTCCAACCCGGCAATTGGGCAGCGAGGCTAACCTCACGCCATTTCGGGTGGCGCGGCGGCTTCTTGAATTCGGCGATCTTGGGAAAGAGTGCGTCCACGAACCGTTGAACCCGCCGATAGCGATCGACATTGGTCTTCGGCCAATTGTACGCGATGAGGACCGCACCAACCGCAATCGTATCAACGGATTGCCCCGCCGCAATAATGTCGGGGTAGTCGTCATGCGTGAGCGAGGACGGATAATAATCGGCGATGAGTTGCGAAGGATACGGAACTGGAACGAAGTGCAAGCGATCTGCCGGGTTCAGCTTGGTCATCGACCGCACCGGTTTACCCGCAATCAGAACCGTGGCAGCTATCTCACCGCTCTTGACCTTTTCGAAGGCTTCGGCCTGCGACATGCTGACTTCTTGAATCTCAACGCCAAGGGTCTTGAGGACATCGCGCATCGAGTAACTTGTTCCGCTGCCCTTTGCATCGAGGTTGACCTTAAGACCCCGCAATTGCTCAATCGAGGTGATCTCGTTTCGCGCAACGAGATGGACCTCCTCGGTGAACAGCCTGGTGATATAGACGATCTTGTTATCAGCCTGGCCCATCCGCTCGTTCGACCGGCGGAAATTGTTGAGAATGTTGGTTTGCGTGAGGCCGATATCGATGCCTCTCAAGTACCGCACGTCGCGGATGTTCTTGGGTCCACCGATGCCGGCGATCGGGAGAATGCGAAGATTGTCGCCGTCGTTGAGGACATCCGCGAGATCGTACGCGATCTGCAGATAGGTATCGTCCGAGTTCGGACTGCCGGATATCAGACCAATTGTATTTTCGTTGGGCTGCTCGTTTTTATATACGCCGACACCGACGAAATATTCGCCCATCCTTTCGATCCAGGCAGACTTGTCCTCGATGGTTTTTGTGACGGGGTTGAGCCAGCGGTAGTCGACCCAACCGTGTCCGGGGGAAGTGCTGGCGGTCCTGACAAATTCCTGAATCATGAACTTGCCGTCCTGATCCTTGAGATCAAGCAGGTTCTTTCCCCTCACCGCCGGCGTGACGCCGTTGGCAACGCAAAGACCCGTCAATTCGGTCACAAAGGGGTAAAGGTCGCGATCTGCATATCCTGGGGCCTTGCCGTTGATGGCCTGGAAGGCCGCTTCGGCGCCCTCTTTCTTGAATTTCTGCTGCACGCGCCGGACCATCGCCAGTGCTTCATCCCTGGTCCCGAACTCGGCGGCACCTGCAGGTAGTGTCACCGTGACCAAAGCGAGTACGACCGCCAAAACCGCAACAACACGAGACATTTGATTTCTCCCGAGACTGGGCCGGACGCGCGTATCGGAGTTAACGAGGTGGATTGTCAAAAGCACTTTGCCGCCATTTTCAGTTGGGGCGAAAACGGCGGCGAGGTGCTTGATCGGTCCTGCGCACGCGCGGGTAGACGAAGAATGCGGCGAATTTTCGGTTGAATATTACCTCTAAATTCCGCTGGGCGGGAATCAACTAGAAATAGAAAGCAGCGCTCCGGTTAAAAACGCTGGAAGCCCGCGTTCGCCGAACCGTTCTCACGGACCGAATCCGACGCGAGACCAACCGCTTACATCAAGCGCTTCACGTCGCCTACGCGTGACTCCCCATCGCCGGCGCGCGGCTTCGCGTCGCCTGCGCGTGGCTTGAGCGAACTAGAAATTTCGCCGGGACTGAATCTCAACCGTGCTTATTTGGTCTTCATCACCAGGCTGTTCTCGTCGATCGATCGGGTAATTTGACCCAGATCCTTCAGCACATTCACCCAGACCGCGAAGTCGCGCGGATCGAGCGAAAAGCGATACGTCACAAACGGTATTTTTTGGACCACCGCCTCGGGCAGCTTGGTATATTTGGCGAGAATTGCGCGCGCTTCCTGCGGATTCGCATCCATGAATTCCTTGGCCTGATTGAGCGAGACGACCCAGGCGTCGATCACCGCATGATTGTCTGCCGCCCATTTGCGCTCCGAAATCCAGAACGTGTAGAGGACCTCATCGCTTACGGAAAGCAGCGGGTCTCCGAGCGACCTGTTGCCGGCCGCAAGCAACTGTCCGGCAAACGGCTCAAGCGCCTCGACGGCATCGACGTTTCCGGCCTTGAGCTGATCGGGCATGTTGGGAAACGGCACTTCGACGGCCCGGATGGAAGCCGGATCGATGCCGTTCTTCTTCAAGCCATGGAGCACCGAGACATGGATGATGGCGCCGAGCGCCGGCGTTGCGATCACCTTGCCTTTGAGGTCTTGCATGCTCGTGATCGCGGAGTCCTTCCGGACGATCAAGTGCGTGCTCGGATTATCCTTGGTCTCGATCCCCTGCCCGGCGACGGCTACGACATCGATCCCGGCGAGTACGGCCTTGATGAGATCCGGCGGCGTCGACGGCGCGAAATCGAACTGGCGCCCGAGCGTTCCCGGCAGAACAGACAGGTTCTGCGTAACGGACAGCGTGACGTCGAGGCCGTTCTTCTCAAACAAGCCCTTCTCCTTGGCGACCCATGCCGGGAGCCACGAGACAACCGGAATATACGCGGCCCGCACCGGTGTCAGTTGCGCGGCGGTGGCGGGTGCCTTGAACCACGCACCGATACATAAAATACTCGCAACAACGACAGCAAATGAACGAGAACATTTAAGCTTTTGCGCCACCAGAGCCCCCCTTGCAAAACCATCACCTGGTACTTTTTATTTCATCTCGTGCGCGGCGAATTTGAGGCGGCGTCCTTTGCGGCGTGTCGATAAGGCCTCAACGACCTCGCGCGATCCATTCAGGAATCAGGACTTCGTCTCGGCGCGATCGGCCATCGCCTCGTCAACGAGGTTGACGACGAATACGCCGGTCTCGCGGATATGCTTGAGCGTGTCCTTCGGCGTGCCATCCGGCCGGGATTGCAAGCCGAGGACGACGAGCGCCGGATCCTCGCTGAATACATTAAAAAAAGAGAACGGCGCTGCATTGACGACGCCGTTTTTGCCGACCGTGGTGACGAGAGCGATCGGGCGCGGCACCACGAGCGCGGCCAGCAGCTTATAGCGAAGATTCAATGGCAGCGTACTGAAGTCGACCTCGAAAGGCGCGGTCATGCTGTTACCCCTCGGGTGACGGAATGTTTCCGGTTGGGTTGGATGATCTTTTCGGAAAACCTGTTTCCACTTTTTTTGATCATGCTCTAACTAACCGATCTGGCTGACGAATTTCTTAGCCGCCAGTTTGAGTTCGCGAACCGATTTGCCCTTGCTCGAAACATCGATACTTTTGGACGGCCCGACCGCAGCCAGCACCGCCATGAGGTCCTTCTTGAAGTCCAGCACCGGCACTGCCATGGCGTCTATGCCGCGTATCAGGTCCCCTCTGACCAGGCTGAAACCACGCGCGCGAACATCGGCCAGTTTCCTTGCAGCCTCTGCTTCGCTTTTCACAGGGAAGTCCAACCCTGATCTCTTATGTTCGGCGATTTCCTTCGTGATATGTTTTTTCGTCAAATCCGGCGGCAGGTAAGCCGCGCAGACGAGACCGAGCGCCGAGGTGAGCAGCGGAAGTATCGAGCCGGGCCTGATGATCACCGACACAGGTCGCGGCACATCAAGCCAATAGAGCACAGTAGGCCCGTCATTGCCCCACACGCCCAGGAAAACAGTTTGCTAGAGCACGTTGCGCAGGTCGACCAGCAGCGGGGCACCGATGCGCATGATGTCGAGCCGATTGATCGCGGCACGGCCGATTTCCCGGGCGGCGCCGCCGAAATCGTAGCGGCCGTCAATGGAACTCTGCTCGATCAAGCCTTCTCGAATAAGGCTGACCAGGTAACGATGCGCCTTGGCCGGAGACAGGCCTGCCGCGGCCGAGAAATCCTTCAGCGTTTGAGGTCCCCCAAGCTGCGCAAGCGTTTTCAACAGACGCGCTGCGACCTCAACGGATTGAACTCCGATCTGCCGCCTGTCAGCTCTGCTCAAGGTTCTCACTCACCTTCTTTTCTGCCAATCCCGCTGCAAGACCGACCCCAAGCCGCTCGGCTGCCCGGGTGTGGAACATCAGTTTCGCAACTTCGGAAGCACATGTTCGCCAAAGAGCTCAACGGTCCGGACCGGGTCCGACGCGAGGCTGACCGTGAGCATCAACCGCTTGGCGCCTGCTTCCTTGGCGGCCAACGCTTGATTCAGGCATTGTTCCGGCGTGCCGCAGATCGACAGACGTCCGGAAAGATAATCAAACAGGCCGAGTTCGCGCACCAATCTGATGTCGGCATCCCCTGGCCGGGTGCTGTAGCGCCGGCGCAGTTCGAGAAGCGGCTCGCGAAGATGTTCGGGCACTCCACGCGTTTCAAGATTTTTGTCGCCGATGACATATCCCGCCAGGAACGCCAGCATCGCGCCGACCTTGTCACGGGCGACGTCACCATCCATGGCACAGTCCAACGCCCCTATTTGCCATACCTCGACATCGCCAGCGGACCGGCCCGCGTCCGAAATTCCCTTGGCGACGATGGCCTCGGATTGAGCGATGTTATCCTTGCCCAGGCCGAAATTAAGAAAAACACCATCCGCGGTGCGTCCGGCTGCCGCCAGACCGAGCGGGTGAGAAGCCGCGAGAAACACCTTTGACGGCTTCTTGACCCACGGCAAATGCGCCGTTGCTTCTTTGAGCGTCGCGGCTTCGCCCCGCAGCAACGTCTTGATGAAGGTGACGCCCTCGCCGAGCTCCTTCGCGGTAGAGCTGCTGCGGCCGAGGTTCTTCGTCCCACTGTGGCCCGCACCGATGCCGAGAACGGCGCGGCCCTCGATGATCTGATCGATCGAAGCGATCGCGGCGGCGCTGACAGCGGCGTCGCGGGTCACAAGGTTAGTCACGCAAAGCGCTACGCGCGCCTTTTTGGTCACGCGCGCCGCGAGGGCTGCGGAAACCCAGGGATCCATCGCATTCCCCGGCGTATCGGCGATGCCGATCATATCGTAGCCATATCGGTCTGCGCGATCGGCAAGGTTTTCGACCAAACCGGGATTGTAGGGCCAGAAGAAGAAGCCGACTTCCATATCTTGAACTCCTAGAAATTTTCACTCTGGATTTTTGGGGGCCAGCGACGAAGCAGGATCGCCTCAAAGACGGCGAAGACGTTATTCACGAGCAATCCAAACAGGCCGATCAGGACGAGAAGTCCATAAACCTGTGGAGATTGAAAGTTGCGCTGGGCACCGATCATGAGCGCACCGATCCCTTCGATCGAGGTCAGGATCTCGACCAGAAGCGTCACGACAATCGCAACGGGCAGCGCCACGCGAATGCCGAGCAATACCGCAGGGACGACCGACGGCAGGATGATCAGCCTCATGCGATCGACCGCGGAAAGCCGAAACGAACGCGCGACGTCGAGCAACAATGGATGAACGCGTTCCGCGGCGGATGAGGTGTTCAGGAGAATAGGCCAGATCGCGGCAAGCACCACCACGGTCAGCTTCATCCGTTCATCATAGCCCATGAAAAGAATCGCCACGGGTACGACAGCCGGCGGCGGAATAGCCCTCAGAAATTCCAGAAGCGGCCCGACGGCACGGCTGAACCGCGGGAATACCCCGATGAGCAGGCCAACTCCGGTTCCGATGATGACCGCGACAGCCAATCCAAGCAGCAGGGTTATTGTCGTGGCTGACAATGCCGGATAAAGCCGCCCGCTTTTCGCCAGCAGCATCAGGCCGTTCCACCAGTCCGAGGGTGGCGGAAAATAGGGAGAATTGCCGGTCTGCAACAGCTGCCAGGCGACGAGAAGAGCTACAAGCGGCAACAATCCTCTGGCTGACGGAAGCGCCTCCACGACGAGCATGAAATATTGTCGCCACGGACGAGAGTACATCATTGCCCGCCTCGCAACTGACGGAAGGACGGAAACAAGGCCTCCGCAAGGGCCAGCATTCCGGCATTCAGCGCGATGCCAATAAATCCCACCGTCACGATATAGGCAAACATCAGGTCGGGACGCAGCGCTTGTTGCTCACGGACGATGCCGTAGCCGAGGCCGTCCGGATTGCCCACCATCTCGGCGACGACGGCGAGCACAAGCGCCAGACCAAGACTGATACGCGCACCGACGACAATCGGCGGCATCGCCGCGGGCAAAATGATGCGGAGGATGGTATCTTTACGGCTGAGACGAAAGGTCCGGCCGACGTCATAAAGCCTCTGATGAACGCCGGTGACGCCTCCGATGGTGTTGACGAGCACAGGCCAGAGTACCGGGAGGATCGTGACGACCATTTCGGTTTTCAGCGAGAAGCCGAACAGCAGAAGTCCGACCGGTGCAAACGCAACCCCCGGCATCGGCCGCAAAACCTCGATGCTCGCCAGGCTGTAACGCCGCGCTGTCGGCGACAGACCAAGCAGGAAGCCGAGCGAGATACCAAGCACGATCGCCACCGTCCATCCGATCGCGACAGAAATCAGGGTGTGCGCAATATCGGGCGCCAAAATTCCTTGGCTGGCGAGTTCGCCAAAACCCAGGCCGATGGCCGACGGCGCCGGCAGATATTCGTATTCGAGCAATCCCGACCGGACCGCCGCTTCCCATGCGAGGCCGACGAAAACGAACACCGCGGTTCCGGGCCAATTGATCCGCGCGATGAAGCTGTTCTTATGCATATCCGCGCCCAATGGCCTGGTGCACGGCGTAGCGATATTCGAGAAACTTTGGCAGCTGGCGCGTCGATAGCTGATCGCGCGGCGCCGGCAGACCAATTTCGAATATCTGCTCAATTCGTCCGGGGGAGCCCTTCAGAACGGCGATCCGGTCGCCCAGGTAGACCGCCTCCTCGATATCGTGGGTGATGAAGACGAAGCTTGTCCCGGTCCGATCGCGAACCCGGAGAAGTTCGTCCTGCATGGATGCTTTGGTCATGGCATCGAGCGCGGCAAACGGTTCGTCCATCAGCATTACGGCCGGACGCAGCGCCAGCGCGCGCGCGATTTGAACACGCTGCTGCATGCCGCCGGACAATTGCCACGGATAATCCTCCGCGTTGTTTTCAAGACCCACAAGGGCCAGCGCGCCGTGGACCCGTTTTTCGATCTCCCTGCGATCGAGCGCTCGTTCTATTCCAAACGCCACGTTGGCCGCGACGGTGCGCCACTGTAACAAAGCGTTGGAATAATCCTGGAAGACGATGACGACGTCGTCGGGCGGACCGTCGAGTTGCTTTCCTTGCACCAGGACCGAGCCGCTCGCAGTCGGCGTCAGACCTCCCATGGCCCTCAACAGCGTGGTTTTGCCGGTTCCCGAAGGACCGACGATGGTCAAGAACTCTCCGGATCGAACCAGAAAGGAAATATCCTCGATGATGCGCTTGCGGCTGAACTTGTGAAGAAGCTCGACAGTGACCGATCGGCACTCGAATGCCGGACCTGCGGCCTTCTCGCTGGGATCGGATCTCTTTTCCGCCGAACTCATCTATGGCGTCACAACCAATTTGGAGGAGTCGACTTCCTTGTCGAGCTGACCGACATCCCTAAGTGCTGCGGCCCAGACCTGGATATCCGCCGGCTTGATGGCAAAGCGGTAGGTCGGGAACGGCGTCGCCTGCACCACAGCCTCGGGCAATTTGGTGTACTGCGCCATGATCTTACGCGCCTCCGCGGGATTTTTCTCGATAAAGCTTTTTGCATCTTCGAGGGCTGCAATCCAGGCCTTGATCGTCGGAAGATTGGCGCGCGCCCACGCGCCCTGCGAGATCCAGAACGGAAACAGCACATCCTTGCCGACCGACAGCAGAGGGGTCGCGATCGAGACATTGCCGTTCGCACGGAGCGCGCCGGCGAACGGTTCAAGGGATTCGACGGCGTCGACACGCTTGGCCTTGAGTTGATCGGGCATATTGGGAAACGGCACTTCCACGGCTCTGACACTCGCGGGGTCGACACCGTTTTTCTTCAGCCAGTAAAGCACCGACACGTGGATCACGCCGCCGATCGTTGGGGTCGCAATCAGCTTTCCGGCCAGATCTTTCGGCCCCGCGATACCCGAATCCTTCGCAACAATGACATGCGTCGAAGGGTTATCCTCCGTCTCAAAAACTTCGGAGGCGACGGCGACGACGTCGAGTCCGGAGGCGACTGATTTCAGCAGATCGGGCGCGGTGCTTGGAACAAATTCAAACTGCTTTCCGACCGTTCCCGGCAGTGTCGAGAGGTTTTGCGCGACACTAAGCGTGACATCGAGCCCGTGCGCTGCAAAAAACCCCTTCTCCTTCGCAACCCACGCGGGAAGCCAGGTTACAACCGGAATATAGGCGGCCCTGATGGCAACCGGCGATTGGGTTTGAGCGTAACTTTGGTGTACCAGCCCTGTCGTTACCGCTGCCAAAACCGCGATGCACGCCAGCTTCGCATGCAGACCGACTCTCGACGACAAAGCGTTGTGTAGCACTTGGTGGCCTCCCCAAATCCATAATTGATTTCACATTGCATAAACCTACAATGGAGTTCTCCGATACCGCAAGCGCGAATGCGTCGCACCGCAATTGAAGGAAAATAAGGATGGGTCAGCTTCCAGCAATTGCGGTTCTCGGAGGATCAGGCGAACTCGGCTCCGCGCTGGCGCGGCGATGGGCGCAAGCCGGTTACCCCGTCATCATAGGTTCACGAAGCGCCGACCGCGCAATCGAAGTCTCAGCACAAATCGGTCAGCAAGTGCGTGGCGCCGAAAATGTCGAAGCTGCGAAGGCAGCGGAAGTCATCGTCGTCGCGGTGCCCTATTCGAACCACGCGCAGATCCTGGAAGCCATCAAGCCTACCGCATCCGGCAAGATCGTCGTCGATGTCGTTGTACCCCTTGTTCCGCCGAAAGTTTCCGTCGTGCAGTTACCTGATGGAGGCTCGGCCGCGCTCGAAGCGAAGGCGATACTGGGGGCGGACGTCAAGGTTGTATCTGCCTTTCATAACGTGGGGGCTGCCAAGGTGCACGCAGGCGGCAAGGTCGATTGTGACGTACTTGTGTTTGGCGACGACAAGACGGCGCGAGACTTGGTGATCACACTGGCGGAAGCCGCCGGAATGCGCGGCATCGATGGCGGAGGTTTGGCCAACTCCGTTGCAGCCGAGGCGCTGACGTCTGTTCTGATCGGTATTAATCGGCGCTACAAAGTGAATGGGGCTGGCATTCGCATTACCGGCATTCCTCTTCAGGCACCAAACTGACAATGTTTCATCAACTTGCATTGATCGCAGTTCCGGACTTCCCGCTCGTTGAGCCGGGAAACGCACTTGCCTCGATGATATCCGACGCCTGTCGAACGGCTGGCATTGCCCTCAACGATGGCGATGTCGTGGTGATCGCGCAGAAGATCGTGTCGAAGGCCGAAGGCAGATACGTCAATTTGAACGATGTGACCCCGTCGGCCCAAGCCAAGGCGTTGGCAATTCAGCTTAAAAAGGACCCGCGGCTCGTCGAGCTCGTGCTTTGCGAATCGACTCACATTATCCGAGCCGAAAACAGCGTGCTGATCGTCGCTCACCGCCTGGGATACATCATGGCCAATGCCGGGATCGACCAGTCGAACATTTCGCATGCAGAAGGCGAGCGCGCGTTGCTGCTCCCAACCGATCCCGATGGCTCGGCGGCGGACATCAAAGAGAGGCTCGATCGCACTTTCAACATCGAATGCGGTGTGGTGATCAGTGACAGTTTTGGTCGGCCGTGGCGCAACGGCGTCGTGGGCGTTGCGATCGGAGCCGCCGGCGTCAATTCGCTTCAAAGTTTCGTCAATACGCCGGATCTGTTTGGGCGGCCTCTCCGCGTTACCGAGATCGCCATTGCCGACGAAATTGCCGCCGGTGCGTCGCTCTTGATGGGACAGGCCGCGGAGGGATGTCCCGTGGTAATCTTGAGGGGACTTAAACGGAGCACCCATCCGCTGCCGGCAGTCGCGCTGATCCGCCCTGCAAGCCAGGACCTGTTCCGATGACCGGACCGGTAGCCGCAGGGCGTCATTACCCAGGAGAAGAAAAAAAGATCGTCGCGCTGTGCGGCGGCGTGGGCGGAGCGAAACTTGCCCTGGGATTGGAGCGGATTTCCCAACCCGGGACGACGACGATCGTCGTCAACGTCGGTGATGATTTCGAACATCTGGGCCTGCGGATTTGCCCCGACATCGACACCGTTCTTTACACGCTCGGAAACCTCAGCGATCTGGAGCGGGGTTGGGGACGCGCGGAGGAAAGCTGGAATTTCATCGAGAACGTGAAACGGCTCGGCGGCGACGATTGGTTCCGGCTCGGCGACAAGGACCTCGCCCTTCATGTGACAAGGACCCAGCATCTGCACCGGGGCGGATCGCTGAGCGATTTCGTCGCTCGGGCCGCGAAACTACTCGATATCCGGTCCAACATTGTGCCAGCCACCGATGAGGTCATCTCGACCATGATCGATACCGATCAGGGCGTTTTGCCGTTTCAAGAGTACTTTGTGAAGCTACGCTGCGTACCCCGGATAAAATCGATTCAGTTTGAAGGCGCCGCAAGTGCGGTGGCTGCTCCCGGCGTTCTAAGCGCGCTATCGGACCCTGCCCTGCACGCGATCATCATTTGCCCGTCCAATCCCTATCTGAGCGTCGATCCGATCCTCGCCATTCCCGGCATTACGGCGGCACTGCGAAACAGCTCCGCGCCGGTGATCGCAATCTCTCCCATTGTCGGCGGCGCCGCGATAAAAGGGCCGACCGCGAAAATCATGACGGAACTGAACTTTGCGCCATCGCAGCGATCGATCGCTGCCCACTATCAGGGCCTGATCGATGCGCTCTTCGTCGATGTCTCGGATGAAAGCGAAGCTCGCGGTTTGTCTGTCCAAACTTTCGTCGTGCCTACCGTCATGACGACGATCGAGCAAAAGATCCAACTTGCCCGAGATGTCATCGACGCTGCCGCGTCGCTAAGGGTAAATTCCCTATCGCATCGGGGAGCGGCCAGATGATCAGCTTTCCCGTCATTATTCCGGTCAAGACTTTCGACCTCGCAAAACGGCGCCTGTCCGGCATTCTTCAACCACCGGAGCGGGCAGCGTTGGCTCGAACCATGCTCATCGATGTGTTGAATGTCGTCGCATCGGTCGTCTTGCCGTCAAATGTCATCGTCATAACATCCAGCCCGGAAGCATCGGGGATTGCGAAGAGTGCGGGCACGCAGGTGCTGCAGGAGGCAGCTTCGTCAGATCTCAACTCGGCAATCGAAGCAGCCGCAAGACATGTGATTGTTCAGGACGCCGGCGGCTTTCTGATGTTGCCCGCAGACGTCCCGGAAGTCACGATCGCGGTGCTGCACCAGGCCCTCGTCGCGCTCGACCAGAACGGCTCCCTCGTCCTTGCGCCGGCGATCAGTGACGGCGGCACCAATCTGCTGGCCTGCCGACCACCCCATGCGATAAGGCCGGAATTCGGCGCTGGGAGTTTTGCAAAGCACCTCGCCGCGGCCGAACGGTCGGGTCTTACGTGTCACGTCCTGAACAGTCCGGAACTCGGCAGGGACATCGACAGCCCGGAAGACCTTGCGAGATTTCTCGATCGACGCACCTCCACATTGACCGATCGACTTCTGCGAGACTTGAGACGAGACTTGAGACGAGACTTGGAAAGAGACCCGGAAGTTGCCACGCGGCCCGTTCCACCCGGCCTCGCCACGGCGTATGAGACACAGTTGCTCTCCGGCGGAAACCTCAGTGAGGAGCGACGTGAACACATTCGATGACGACCGGCTGTCGGCGGATGCGTGTTACGCCCTCCTCCGGGTTGATGACCTCGCCTCGCTGCTCCGCGCGGCTGCCAGCAGGCGCGACCGAGCACATGGCCATGTCGTTTCCTATTCGCGAAAAGTCTTCATCCCGTTGACCAGACTGTGCCGTGATGTTTGTCACTACTGCACATTTGCTCAGTCGCCGCATCGGCTCGAAAAGCCATTCATGAGCCCGGATGAGGTTCTTCACGTCGCGCGCGCCGGCCAAGCGGCCGGCTGTCGCGAAGCGCTCTTTACCCTCGGTGACAAACCGGAGCTTCGTTACAGTGCCGCGAGAGCCGCACTCGACGCGTTGGGATATCCGACGACGCTGGCCTATCTCCAGGCGATGGCAAAACTGGTGTTTGACGAGACCGGACTGTTGCCGCATCTCAATCCGGGCCTGCTGCAACCCGCGGACCTCGCACGGCTACGGACGGTATCGGTGTCGCAGGGGATCATGCTGGAGAGCGCGTCCGAGCGGCTCATGCGACAAGGCGGCGTGCATTTCGGAAGTCCCGACAAAAGTCCAGCACTTCGTCGCGCGACGATCGAGGCTGCCGGCGAGCACAAAGTGCCGTTCACCTCGGGGATTCTGATCGGCATCGGCGAGACCCGACGGGAGCGCATCGAAGCCCTGCTGGCGTTACGCGATCTGCACGATCGCCACGGCCATCTCCAGGAAATCATCATTCAGAATTTCCGGCCGAAGCCAGCCACGCGAATGAAGGACAGCATCGCGCCTTCGATCGAGGATCATATCTGGACGATCGCCGTCGCCCGGCTGATCTTCGATTCCGGCATGAATATTCAGGCGCCGCCCAATTTGAGCCCCGGAAATCTCACCCAATTGATCGATGCGGGCATCAATGATTGGGGCGGCGTTTCGCCGGTGACGCCGGATTGGGTCAATCCCGAAGCGCCTTGGCCGCACCTGGTTGAACTTGAGCGCGCTACCGCCGCAGCCGGCAAGCGGCTGGTGCAGCGCCTCGCGGTCTATCCGGAATACGTGCGCAAGTCCGAAACCTGGATCGATGGGAAATTGCGGCCGGCGGTGCTGAAGTCCGTCGATGCCGACGGATGGCCTGTTGACGATGACTGGAGGCCGGGCCGGGACGATCCGCTTCCGGCAAAGGATACCGCACTCGCGATCAACCGCCCCGCCATTATCGGGAACGGGATGTCGCAACTTCTCAATAAGGCCCAAAAGGGCGTGACGTTAAACGAGGCTGAAATCGTTACGATGTTTCGAGCCCGCGATGAGGATTTTTCGGCAATCTGCACGGCGGCGGATGCATTGCGGCGCGACGTCGGCGGCGACAACGCGACCTATGTGATCACGCGCAACATCAACTACACCAACATCTGTTCATTCAAATGCCAATTCTGCGCCTTTTCCAAAGGCAAGACCAGCGAAGCATTGCGCGGCAAGCCGTATTTGCTGTCGCTCGCCGAGATCAGCCAGCGCGTGGTCGAAGCCGAGGCACGGGCCGCCACCGAGGTCTGCATGCAGGGAGGCATTCATCCCGACTACACCGGCAATACCTATCTCGACATTTGTCGTGCCGCAAAATCGGCGGCGCCGGACATCCATATCCACGCGTTCTCTCCGCTGGAGATCCAGCAGGGCGCGCAGACGCTGGGGCTGTCGCTGCACGATTTCCTTTCCGCGCTCAAGGCTGCCGGCCTTGGTACGTTGCCTGGAACGGCCGCGGAAATCCTCGACGACGAGGTTCGCGCCATTATTTGCCCGGACAAGATCAATACCGAGACCTGGTTCGAGGTGATGCGGACGGCGCACAGACTGGGTATCCGCAGCACGGCCACGATCATGTTCGGACATGTCGATCGCTACCAGCATTGGGCGCGCCATCTGCTTCGCCTGCGGGATTTGCAAGCCGACACCGGGGGTTTCACCGAACTCGTGCCGTTGCCGTTCGTGCATATGGAGGCGCCTATCTTCCTGAAGGGGCGATCGCGCTCGGGTCCGACATTCCGCGAGGCGATCCTGATGCATGCGATCGGGCGACTGGTGCTGCATCCCCTGCTCCCGAATATCCAGACGTCCTGGGTCAAGATGGGCGGCGATGGCGCGCGCATCTGTCTGCAGAGCGGCGCCAATGATCTCGGAGGAACGCTAATGGAAGAGAGCATTACACGGGCCGCTGGAGCAACTCATGGCCAGGAGATGACGCCCGCGCAGTTGCAAGACATCGCGCATGCCGCGGGTCGCGTGCCGCGGCAGCGGACGACGCTTTACGGAATGGTCGGCGACGTTTCATCGGCAGCTGCGCCGGCGAAGGCCTATGCGCCCCCACCTGCTTTGCGACAGCTCAATCAGGTCATTTGAACGATCCCCGAATGGAATGTCCTTCGGGCTCTTCAATCCGTGGTGCGAACAACGCAAAATCTGAAGGAATACGTGATGACGGGGCTTGCCTTTAGCATTCAGGGCCGTATTGCCAGCATCGTTTTCGATCGTCCCAACGAACAGAACCTTCTCTCCCGGGATCTGCTGCTGGAGCTGCGGACAATAGCGACGGATCTAGCCTCGAACCCCGAGATCCAGGTCCTGACGCTCACCGGCGAGGGGACCGAATGCTTTTCCACAGGCATTCTGACGCCGGCGTTGCGGGGACAACTTGCCAAGGATCAGGTCCTGAATTTAATCCGGCTGGCCAACGAGACCTTCGATGCGATCGAAGCCTTGCCGCAGATCGTCATCGCCGGCCTGAATGGTTATGTTCGCGCCGGTGCTGTCGAACTCGCTCTTGCCTGCGACATACGGATCGCCGGCAATCATGTCCACCTCTCGTCGCCTGAGGCAAAATGGGGCGGATTTCCAGGCGCAGGCGCGCCAGTCCGGCTTCCAAATATCGTAGGTACCGCTCGAACGCTCGAATTGCTCTGCACGGGTCGTGAAATCGACGCCACTGAAATGGAACGATACGGCCTGGTCGAACGTGTGGTTCCGCGGGACGACGTTCATGCGGAAATGCATGCGCTTGCCGAAGTCATTGCCGGCAACGGGCCTTTGGCAACACGAGGAACCAAGCGCATTGTGAAGCTGAGGGAAGCGGCAGGTTCTCGAGCGGCGCGCGAGCTTTCCGACGCACTCCGTTCGGCGCTTGAATTTTCTCACGACGTCGATGAAGGCATTGCCGCCGCGCGCGTGCAAAGAAAACCTCAATTTACAGGAAGATAAATCAGCCCGTCGGCGAGCGACGGGGTTTGTGACCGCCGACGCGGATGCCAGTGTGATCCCATGTAGCGGGCGAAGTGTTTGGCAGCAGATCCAAAACCTTGCGCACGTCAACGACAACATCAATGAAATCTATTATGGCAAATTCCTAAGTCGTTTATTCAAATGGCATGTTATGATGGAAAAAAGCACGAACTCCGTGTCGCTCAGCCACAAATAGACGTCGAATGGTTGTCTGGTACATGACCTTCCCTTATGCTCGTTCGGTGGCAGGAGCGTCCACAACTCGCCCAGCACCAGCCGGAATCTTTTCTTCAGCGGGATAGCGATATGGACCGAGAGAGAGTATCGCCGCGGTTGCGGTCAGCATGAATGCGCCAAACGTCCAAAGGGCCGGTTCGTAGGAATGCAGCCGCTCGAAAGTCAGGCCCATCATGAAGGGGCCGATAGCCGACCCGACGACGAAGCTCGCGAACAAGTATCCGTATAACTGCCCGAAACGCTTCATTCCGAAATATCGGGACGTAAGAAATCCAATCATGTCAATTTCGGTACCGGATGCCAGACCGAGACTGATGATGCCCACCACCGGTGAGATGGTGCTGTCGAGCAAGTAGATTCCGAGGCACGGCAGCAGAAAAAAGAAGGCCGCGACGAAAGGCGCGAAGATTCTGTCAACCAGATATCCCGATAACAGACGCCCTGCCATCGTAGAAAGGCCAACCGCAATCATCAGCGTTGCCGCCGTCTCGGGCGAATAACCCTTGTCCGTCAAGAGAGGCACTGTGTGCACGACCAACCCTTGGGTCACGGTCGAAACCAGCAACAGGGCGCACGCGATCAGCCAGAACCGGTGGCCGCCAAGCACCTCCCGCACCTCGAGGTCGGGCGGCCGGTCTTCGGAGGCAGAAGATTGCGCAAGCGCGCCGTCGGCCGCGGTCTTAGCTTTGCTCGGCTCGCGAATGAACAGAAACACCGCCGGAAAGGCCACAATCAGCGTGAGCAGGCCGAGACCTAGATAGGCGACACGCCAACCAAAACTGCCGATGAGAAACTGGGTGTACTGCGGTATCAGTGCCGCTCCCAGACCGATCCCGCTCATCGTTATTCCCAGGGCCAGGCCTCGCCTGTCGTCAAACCAGGCAGCGACGCATTTTGCATAGCCGAGAGGCCCCTGGCCCGCCCCCAAAATGCCCGTGATGGCAAAGAGCAGCATGAATACGAAGAGCGATTTTGGAGTCACGGCAATGAGCGCGACGCTTGAAGCGCAGAGGACAACGATCGGAAGCAGAACGGTCCGGATGCCCCAGCGATCAATCAGTGATCCCACGAAGGGAATGGTGATCGCGGAAAAGATTGCCGCGATGCCGCCGGCGGCAGAAACGCTCGCGCGATCCCAGCCAAATTCCTGATTCAGCGGTTTGATGAACAGACCTAATGTGTACAGAATGACCGGCCCTTGAGCCACGAGCATCGACAGCATGGCGCCGAACACGATCCACCATCTGTTTCCGAAAGCTGCTTGAGACATTTTTCCCTTCGCCCGCGCTTTTTGTTTCCATCGACTTCGCTCAGTGCCCAGACTTCGCTAGAGTATCTCGGGCAGCCTTTTCCGCATCGTGCTCGAATACCCACTTTCCCTGCGCCATCCACTCGCGCAGGCGCTCGGCCTTCTCCGTGGGGTTCTCGTGCTCGGAGCGATAGAGTTTGCCTGCGGCGCGCGCGAGCGCCTGGACACGGCTGGTCCGCGCAAGCCTGAGCGTCTCATAAAGTTTTAGACGGCCTGCGACGTCGACGACGGTACATCCCTCCAGAAGAACGGCAAGCGTGATTGCGTCTTCGATCGACTGACCGGCGCCCTGGCCAACGTGAGGGACCATTGGATGCGCCGCATCGCCCATGAGCGTGATGCGGCTGGTCGACCAGTATGGCAACGGGGCGCGATCGTAGATGCCCCATCGAAAGGTCTCGTCGAGCGAATTGATGGTGTCCAGGACGGGCTTGTCCCAACCGGCATACTCGGCGGCCAGCGCCTTGAGCTCGCCCGGCGCAGACCAGGATTCCTCTGACTCGGTGTCGGTGGGAACGAAAGCCACCATGTTGATCAAGCGCCCGCTGGCGACGGGATAAAGCAGAAAACTCCGGCCTGATCCGAGCCAAAGCGCGGGGTCCTTGAGATCGTTGGCCCACGCCAGCCGTTCGGCGGGAATCAGTCCCCGGTACGCCATGATTCCTTCGCTTGTCGGACGACTTTGCAGCCCGATTTCGCGCTGGACGACGGAACGAATTCCGTCAGCGCCGATCACAACGTCTGCGTCCGCAGAAGCGCCATTCGCAAACGAAAGATGCACCCGATCGCCGTCTTCCTTGAGCTGGATGCACCGGTGGCCGAGAGCGACCGTTCTGTTCGGTAGTGACGCAAACAGAAGGTTCAGGAAGTCCGCGCGATGAACGTTGTACCCCTGACCGCCGTCTGGCGAAAACGCGGGCGCTGCCGGCCCCGTAGGGGTCGTGATCGCCTCACCGTGCGACGTGCGCAGTGTAATGCCGTTGATTGGCGAGCCGATCTTCCGCAGTTGATCATCGAGACCGATGCGTTTCAGCAAGCGAGCGGCGTTTGGGTGGATCGAGACTCCGGCTCCGATCTCCCTCAAGACCTCTGCCTGCTCGAAGACGCTCACATCGAGACCTCGCGCCCGAAGCGCGAGCGCAGCGGTCAGACCTCCGATTCCACCGCCGACGATTGCAATGCGAAGCGAACTGGGCATTTCACTCAGACCTTTGCTGTCAACCGCAAACACGGACCATACGAACCGGGCAGTTGCGGTTATCCGCGGATTCTTGGCTGATATGCCGAAAAAGCGTTTGTCAGATCAGCGATCACACGTTCCAGGCGTGTCGGTCAGTGCACTCGACTTTTCGAACAGAAGCATCGAGTTCAAAGCCGTGGCTTTTGGCTAAGTTTCGGTACCGCTTCTTATCCTATACGATCGTAAAGTTTAATCAAGAGAAAAATGAAGCTGGAATCCGGAGTGAAGCCCACGCAGGCCTGGGCGGTTGCGCGCCGGCGGCCGCCGCTGCCATCCGTTCGATTGAGGGGACCCCGGCGAAGCAGCCGGGTCTTCTGGTCTGGCCCACTTCGTTGGCTGCGGCCTAGCTCCAAGCAGACCTAATTCTGCCTGCTCTCAGCGCTTGCTCGGCTCGTTGACCCGGGCAGGCTTCGCGCGCGCATTTTTTCCAAAGACTGTTTCGTCCACAAGGCGCCAGTACGCTTCGATGACCTTCGCATTTTCGGCAGATAGTCCACTCGTAACCTGCATTTCAGGCCCGAATCCGGAGAGCGTCGCGGTAAGACTGACCATCATGTAGTGGAACAGGATGGGATCAACCGCGGGAAGAAGCCCTTGCTTCTGAGCCGCAACAATCTGGGGGATCAATCGTCCAAGGAGCGGCGCCAATACCGTTTCCGCAAGCCATTTCAGCCGCGGATTGTTGGTAAACGCCTCCTGCCGCATGAACCGGTGAAATTCGGGAAATGCGACGGTGTAACGGAAGAGCGTCGCATATTCCTCCCGCAATCGAGCGAGCGGTGGCAAATCGGAGTTTTCTGGCGCCGACGTATCCCACCCTGCCCTGATCTGCGCGAACGCGTATTCAGCCGCTGCTCGCCAGAGAATGTCCTTGCTTCGGTAGTGGTATGTAATGAGAGGATGTTGCAGACCAAGCCGATCAGCAATCGCGCGAATGCTCGCGCCTTCGAATCCTCGTTCGGCGAACTCCGCAATTGCTGCATCCAGGATCGCGCCTCGCGTCTCAACCGAGCGCTGTTGTTCGGCTCTCTTGCGCGGACGCCCTCGCCGCTCCACGGTCGATTTCAGTTTTGCGCTCTTCGCCATGTTCATTGGCTAACACGCCTGCAGGGGAGACGCCAAGGGCGTGAACTACTGCGGCGACCTCTTGTTGTTGGCAGCGACGAAGCTTGGCGGCCTGGTACTCCCGGAATGCAACTCTCTTGCAAGTCCAAAGCTATATTCGACGGTGCTGATGCCCCCTTTCAACCGGGACGAACAACGAGAGATGGCTTAACCCCAAAACCAGCATCGCTTTCCAGATATTCATCGCCATCGAAAAAAGATGAGTGACAAGGGTCCGATAGCCCGGCGCGCTGATCATGAAATGAGTGTGCGCGGGTCGGAAAGGATGTCGCCCCATTGCCGCAAGCAACTGACCCGCGAGACCGTCATCTGAAATTGGATAACTGACAGGCATGATCGTTCGGAATCGATAGGTACCTGCCATATCGGTCCGGAAGCTCGCCCTCAGGTGACCCTGTGGCTGATCCCTGTCCTGAACGTCATACAGTTGATTGGGAGCAGTCTGCCAAACCTCTATCAGCGCGTTCCCGACCGGCTGCCCCTCCGGGTCAGTGACACGGCCGCTCATCACCAACGGCTCACTCGCCTCCTCCCGAAGCAGGATACTGTCGCCTTGCGCAAGTTCACGCTGATGCCCGGCATAGAACGGACCGAGGACTGTCGAGTCACTGATGCCCGGACCTGCTACATTGTCGACCGCGTCAACGAGCATCGAAACCCCCAGAATGTCCGAGAGCAGGATAAGCTCCTGGCGGCTTTCGGAACACTTCTTGCCCGCGCGCGTAAGGAAATCGATGGCTTGCCACCATTCGCCTTGCGTTATCTTCGCTTCCCGGACGATCGCATGCAAATGGCGGATCACGACCTCCATGACCTCCTGCAATCTGGCGCTCTTCGCGTTGCCCATGCGATCGATGACATCGCGCGTCAGTTCTGGAAGGACTTCCGCTATGGGAGCAGCCTCGTCT
>Ga0137418_10000751_pt1 | contig 29727 bp, 23 predicted proteins | sample CZODoug3_1_2_16f_FD_122242 | JGI IMG/M metagenome (GOLD analysis project Ga0137418, IMG submission 122242) | Vadose zone soil fungal communities from Angelo Coast Range Reserve, California, USA - CZODoug3_1_2_16fungal (Hybrid Assembly) | ecosystem: Environmental > Terrestrial > Soil > Vadose... | reverse complement strand
GACCTTAGCCTGACGCTGATCGAGGACGTCGACCAGAAATGGTGGGCGCAGATCGAGTACAACACGAACCTGTTCACAGAGGAGCACATCAGGCGCATGCTGAGTGATTACACATCAGTTCTCGAAGGCGTTGTGTCTGTTCCGGAAGACCGCATCCTTACATTGCCGCTGCCGAGCATGCCAGGACCCGTGGACACATTGAATCTCCCCTCCGCAGACAAACAGAGGAAAGATAACGAAAAGAGGGCGCCCTCCCTGGCTGCCACGGGCAAGGCTTCTGAGCGCCAATCGAAGCCCGTTGATGCGGAGCAGAAATTGCTGGTCGAAATCTGGAAACAGGTTCTCGGGCTTCGAGAAGTTGGGATTCGAGACAGCTTTTTCGACCTTGGGGGACACTCACTCATGGCTGTCCGCCTGATGGCGGAGATCCGCGAGGTCACGGGACGGCAGATTCCCGTGTCGGCGATCTTTCGCGCGCCAACGATTGCAGCCCTCGCGCCGCTGCTGCGCGAGAACACCGTCTCTCACAGCGATCCCATCCTCGTGCCCCTGAAAGACGGTGACGGGATCGCTCCCTTCTTTGCCATTGCCGCACCGGGAGTGGAAACGTTCGGGCTGTCCCTGCTGGCGAATCACCTGGGAACAGATCAGTCCGTGTACAAGGTGCAAGGATCCGCACCACTGGTGCAGGGCCGCCCCTTTACAAAGAATGAGTTGCGCGTCCTCGCCCAGGAATGCGTCGCCGCGATGCGATCCGTTCAGCCGCACGGACCTTACTGCTTGGGAGGAATGTGTGAGGGCGTTGTGATCGCGCAGGAGATCATTCTCGAACTCGAGTCCCGGCACGAGGAGGTAGGTGTTTTCGCAATTTTCGACACCTGGGTACTGGAGAACTCTCAGATCCGCGTCCTCTGGGCGGTGAACTATTATCGACAGAGACTGCAGATTTTCCGCAGTCTTCCACGGCAGGTACGGCTTGCCACTGCGAAGAGATTTGTCGAACGCCTGTTTCTTAAGGACGGGAAGCCCGGGAACACTCTGGACAGTGGGTGGGATCGTACGTATTGGCCGGGTGAAGAGTTCTGCGAGCCGCAGTTTCAAGCTCCCGTACTCCTGTTCAAGAGGGCACGGCAGCCTTACTACTATGTCCGCGATCCGCAAATGGGCTGGGGAGTTCGTTCCGCCGGTGGCGTCGAAATCTGCGAGCTCAATAGCGCGCATCATGAGATCTTACGGCTCCCCCAAATCGGGATCATCGGCAAAACCCTGGCAGGCAGACTGCAGGCCATCAGAGACGGCGGGGTACGGCGACCACCCGCGTCTTCTGCCTTGGAAACACATTGAAGAAAGGAGATTTAGGAATGAGCGAGCTCCCTCATGGGGCGACGGGCTCCTCCGTTGGGGGTTCGGATGATGCGCTGGCATCCTCGGCGGACTGGCAAGCGGAAGCAGCCCGGAAACGTGGCCAAGTGCGCCCCGTAAAAGTAATTCGTCCGCCTGCATTCTCGGTTGGCACTCTATTCCGTGGGGTGCAGACACTCGCTCAGTATTCGGATCTGCTCTGGATACTGAGCTTGTTTCGGCTCAAGGTTCGCTATAAGCAATCGGCTCTCGGCTGGATCTGGGCGGCGCTTCAGCCGCTCGCTTTGATGACCATCTACACAATTGTCTTTACTCGTGTAACCACGGTAGCTACAGGCGGGATCCCGTATCCTCTGTTCGTGTTGTGCGCTCTTCTGCCGTGGCTATTCTTCTCCGGTTCGATCTCGAACGCAGTGCATGGACTGGTTTTATATCCGAATCTACTCACCAAGATGTATTTCCCACGCGAGATCATCCCCTTGTCCTACGTGGCGGCCAGCTTGGCAGACTTTCTCATCGGCTGCGTGATTCTTGCTGGATTGATGGATTATTACAGAGTCTCACCGACTTGGAATCTGCTCTATGCGATTCCGATCATGCTTGTCATCGCTGGCTTTGCTGCCGCCATTGCCCTGTTTTTCTCGGCAGTGCATGTTCGCTTCCGCGATATCGGACTCGCCATGCCCCTCTTGCTGCAAGTGTGGATGTTTACCATTCCCGTCGTCTACTCGCTGCAGTCGGTGCCGGTGCGCTTTCGAAGACTGTATTTGCTCGATCCCATCGCCGGTCTGATCGAGAATTTCCGTGCTGTACTACTCCTCGGCGGCAGACCGGACACAACGAGCCTGGCGCTGTCCGCCGCCATCGCGTTCGCTTGTCTGGTAATTGCTTATGCTTACTTCAAATCTTCCGAAGCCACTATGGCCGACGCAATCTGAACTTCATGATCGACATAAGGTTGGATCGAGTATCGAAACAGTACAGGTTGCGAACGCGCAACACACCGGCGAAGGGTTGGCATGCGGGCGCACTCCGCAGTCGATCTCCCTCGATGTGGGCGCTTCGTGACGTCAGTTTTCAGGTCGAACAGGGAGAGGCTCTCGGGATCGTGGGACACAATGGTGCGGGCAAGACAACGATCCTAAGGATTCTTTCGAGTATCACGGCTCCTACGGAAGGCGAGGTCACGATTCGAGGAAGATTGGCTGCCTTGGTAGAAGTGGGCTCTGGATTTCATCCGGAGCTAACCGGACTCGAGAACATCGATTTGCACGGCGCCATGCTCGGGATGCGAAAGTCAGAAATACGCAAGAAGCTGGACAGTATCATCGAATTTTCAGGTGTCGGCCAGTACATTGATGTGCCGGTAAAGCGGTACTCCTCAGGGATGTATGTGCGGCTGGGGTTCTCCATCGCGGCACACCTGGATCCCGACATCTTGTTGCTCGACGAAGTCCTGGCGGTTGGAGACGCTGCTTTTCAGTCGAAATGCCTCGAGTGCATTGCCGAACTGCGGCGAGCGGGACGGACGATCGTCTTTATTTCGCACGACCTCGCCGCTGTGTATCGTCTCTGCGATCGGGCACTACTCCTCGATCATGGCTGCGTCGTCGCGGACGGGCCGCCGAGACAGGTCATTGACGAATATCAGCAGTTGACTTTTGGCAATGAAATGAGGCCAGTCGGGTTGGCTGAACCTGACGCACCGGCGCAATGCATGAGCATTTCCTTTTTGACGCCCGATTCCAGCGATGGGGTTCGAACGGGCTACCCGATGGTGGCTCGCCTCGGCTATTGCACACGGCAGACCATCCCTGCGGCGGTGTTTCGGATTTCTTTCTATTGGCCCAGCGGTTATTTGTGTGCTCAGCTCGCAACCGACTCTTCGCAGGGAGGCTTGAACCTGGGACCCGGCGAGGGCAGAATCGAGTTCTACTGCCCGGTGCTGGCCGTTGTGCCGGGACTCTATCGGGTAGACCTTTCGATCGAGTCCGGCGGGCAGGAGATCGAGACGCGACTGCGCTGCGCGACCCTTAACGTGGGACCGGGGAAATTTGTTGCGGGTGACTTTTACATCGAAAACTCATGGAAATTGGTCGAGGGAACCTCGCCCGCGGAAAACAGCTTCCCCTAGCCGTGGTCGAAGGGCAAGACATGTCAGTTGTGGAAAAGGCCCGGCAGTCCGGTCCAGGCCCTTTCCGTTGGTCGCGATTCACAGGCCTCGATAGGACTGGGGTTTCAGTAGTGGGGCAACGCAGTGCCACGTAATGAAGCAAGGACCAGCGTTCCCGCGTAAGCGTTATCCACCGCTACCGGGGTCTTGAAAATCATCCCGTACCTCCAGCTCGCGGGGGCCTCGGCGTGCACGCCCGACAAGATGACCCATCCATTTCCAGACTTGCCTTCTACGATCGCTGGCGTGCCATCCGGGTACTTGCCCACAATATTGCCCCATCCGCTAAACTGGGGGCCGGCCTGCCAATACTGATCAAGCGGGCCCGAGACCGGACTGGAAATTTCGACCGCCTCCTTGTTAATCCCCTTGGAGTGGTCCGCGTAGAAATTAAACCAGACTCCCGACGTGAGATTCAGCCCGTTGTAGATCGAATAGCCGCCAAAGAATCCGCCCGCACAAATTCCCAGATAGTGCAAGCCGTCCTTGGTCACGGCGTTGTGGATGTTGGTCGTAGTACCTGCCTTCAGGTTGTTGCCGATCGTGATCGAGTTGCCGCCTGGCACGATCAGTAGCTTGTAGGCCTTGAGCTGGGCCTCGGTCAAGGCATTGAGCTGCGAGGAGTTCGCTGTCGCATAGGTGAGCTTGTTTGTGCCTAGGATTGTTTTGACAGCTGCAACATCAGACGAGGATGTACCCGTACCGATAAAGAGAAGGATGGGGGGGGGGACAACTGAAGTCAGCGGTACCGCCGCGATACTCGTAGACCTCCCCATGGTGGTGCCTGGCGTTCCGCATCCGGTTAGGGTTACGAAAGTAAGGGTTGCTAACGCCAAGATTGTCACTCGTCGCAATGGATTGGCAGCAATGACAAATGAGAACACAATACCTCCTAAAGGCTGGTTTTGAGCACGACCCTCGGAAAACCGGCCTCAGTGAAGACCATTTGGGACTTGCACTGAACTCGGACGAGACAAAAAACGACTTGGGTTAGTTTTCCCGATTTTACGCAGGCGTCAAGGAAAAGCAAGGTCTCGCAAGACATGGATGACGACGCGGAAGTACATCCTGCTAAGGGACGAAACCGAGATGCTCGTATGACATGAATGCCATCGGGAAATTGGCGACAGGAAGGACGGCGACCTTCGTACCCATCTCTTCGAATCAGCATGGAAAGCGGGGCACGAGTGGAGAATCAAACGAGTCACCGAAATTGCTCCCTCGCTTTGTTCCGTCATAGCCATATGAAGAGAGGTCAATTCTTCCTGAGCGTAAAGGGGGGCCGTTGATTCACATTGGCATCCCTGCACGATGTCCGATCATCGCCAGGCATCAGGTGCGAATTCTCCTAGATAGAAAGATATGGATGGGCCTGAGCCACGAATGGACGATGAAGTTCATCGAGCACCGGGTAGCCGATCGGAGGATACTTCGCCCGACCCGGAAATGGCTGAAAGCGCGCTCGTACGGATCTGTGCGGTGCGATCGGTGACGGTCCTCGCCGCCGCGACAGGAACCGAATTACTTCTTGTTTGGGGACACCCAGAATTGGATTATGAAACCAGAGCAAGGATTTGCTGATTATTCGGTCGCGGTGCTTCCAAATGGCGGTGCCGGTCCACCGCGAAGATAGTTAATAAGGCGAGTTATTTCAGCAACAATTACATCGGGCCTCTCGAGTGGAACCATGTGTCCGGAGTTCCGCGCGATCACGCGCCAACTCAGGGGAGAGAGAGACTTCGAGGCTTCCTGCTCCCGAGCCAATACAGGCTGTTGTTCCATTTGACGCTCGGTCATTCCCGCTTTTCACAGATTGGGATCCCGCGAGATGACAAGCAGAGGTATACTGCCGAAACTTATGAGGCGCCCAGCCTGTTTGAATGACTCCTCGAAGTAGGGCAATTCGCATTCGTCGGTATCTACATAATCAGGTCGGCACGCCATAGCATTGTATTGGCCTACCCAGCCTGGAAAGTCCTTGGCCGACACCGAACAGTGACCAAGCAGGCGCTCCCATCCCGACCAAACACCTAGTCTGTCTTCCCAGAGCTCGCGTTGGGCATCGCGCTTGTCCTCTTCATACGCGGCCCGGAAGCCAGGAACCTCATCAAGCTGGTGGGGTGAACTCGACTCAATCAACGCGACTCCGGCAACCTCAGCCGGAAATTCTCGCGCATACTCGCGAACATAGAGACCACCGGCGGAATGACCAGCCAGTAGGAACGGCCGCTTCACTCCAGCCTTATCGAGCAACGAATGCAATTCTCGAACAATCGTTTCTGAATCTCGCGAACCTCTCCGTGGATCGCTCCAGCCATGTCCCGCCCGATCGTAGGAGCAAACCCGGGTCATTTGCGAAAGCTCTGGCTGCACCTTTCGCCACAGCGACCAAGGAGCGCTCGCAGCGGCCTCCATGACGACTGCCGGTGAGCCTGTGCCCGAGCATTCTATGTGCATCTGCAGTCCCTCGATCGTATAGAAATTGCCTGGGACCGGATTACGCTCATGCTGCCACTTTGCGGCTGCCAGATTCCAAAGCGAAATGATTAGTAGAAACAATACGCAAATCGATGCGCTTATCGCAGCGGGACGCGCTGCACTTCGACCCAACGAGCGTTGCCCCGCAGGAATCGGCTGTGCCTGCGATTTCATGGAGCCAGTCTAGATGAAGCAGGCATCTTAACAAACCCCTTCTGGCCTGACGGCAGGCGTTACAAAGCGAAGCAGCCTGCGCCTGAGCATTCATTTGGATGTTGCTCTTCCGGTTGATCATGCGCCACGGTAGGGCGATTCCCCAACCCCAACTGACAACCCACCCCACCCTAATGCATAATTCTCCCCCAGGAGAAACCGATGAAACTCCCCATCCTCTTATTCGCAGCCGCCTTGCTGGCCGCCCCGGCCCACGCCGCCTCCGCCCCCACCGTCGCCGAAGCCGACCAGTTCATGCAGCAGGCCGAAGACCGCCTCCGCGATCTCAGCAGTAAAGCCCAACGCGCCGGCTGGGTACAAGAAAACTTCATCACCGACGACACGGAGGCGATCGCAGCGGAAGCCAACGATCAACTCAGCGCGGCTACCACCGAACTGATCGAGCAAGCCAAGCGCTTCGATGGCCTCAAGCTCCCTTCTGAACTGGCCCGACAGTTCCTGCTGCTCAAGCTCCAGAACATCGCCCCCGCTCCCAAAGACCCCAAGCTCCGCCACGAGATGAGCGAAACCGCCGCCTGGCTCGACGCTGAATACGGCAAAGGGAAGTACTGCAAAAAGCCAGACGACAAAGACTCGTGTCTCGACATCACCGCCATCGAAAAGATCCTCTCCGCCAGCCACGACCCCGAAGAACTCAAAGACCTCTGGGCAGGCTGGCACAAAGTTGGAGCCCCCATGCGCCAGCGTTATGCGCGCTTCGTCGAACTCTCCAACCAGGGCGCCCGCGAGATGGGCTTTCAAGACACCGGCGTTCTCTGGCGCGCCGGCTACGACATGAAGCCCGAAGAATTCAGCGCGCAAACCGAGCGCCTCTGGCAGCAATTACGGCCGCTCTATCTCTCCCTGCACACGTTTGTCCGCGCCAAGCTGGTGCAGAAATACGGCCCGCAAGTCGTCCCGCCCGACGGCCCCATCCCTGCGCACCTGCTCGGCAACCCCTGGGCGCAGGAGTGGGGACACATTTTCGACCTCATGGGCCTCCCCGAAAACAGCAGCGGCTACGACCTCACCAAGCTTCTCCAAGCCAAGAACTTGGACGCCAAGGGCATGGTCCACTACGGAGAAAACTTCTACAAATCGCTCGGCTTCGACCCGCTCCCGCCAACCTTCTGGGAGCGCTCCCTCTTCACCAAGCCGAAAGACCGCGACGTAGTCTGCCACGCCAGCGCTTGGGATCCCGATTTCAAGGACGACCTGCGCATCAAAATGTGTATCCAGGTCCGCGACGAAGACTTCGTCACCATTCACCACGAACTTGGCCACGACTTCTACGACCGCGAGTACAAAAGCCAGCCATTCCTTTTCGAGAACGGAGCCAACGATGGCTTCCACGAAGCCATTGGCGACACCATGGCCCTCTCCATCACCCCGGAATATCTGAAGCAGATTGGCTTGCTCGAAACGCTTCCCCCCGCTGAGGCCGACATTCCCATCCTCTTGCGCCAGGCCCTCGACAAGATCGCCTTCCTGCCCTTCGGCTTGGTCATCGATCAATGGCGCTGGAAGGTCTTTTCCGGGGAAATCAAGCCGGAAAACTACAACCAAGCCTGGTGGGATCTGCGCCTCAAATATCAGGGCGTCGCCCCGCCCATCGCGCGCACCGAAGCCGATTTCGATCCCGGCGCAAAATACCACATCCCCAGCAACACCCCGTACATGCGCTACTTCCTGGCCCGGATTTTCCAGTTCCAGTTCTACAGCGCTCTCTGCAAAGAGTCAGGCTACCAAGGTCCGCTCAATCGCTGCACGTTCTACAATTCGAAAGCCGCGGGAGCAAAATTCAAAAAGATGCTAGCCATGGGTACCAGCCAACCCTGGCAAGACGAACTCGAAGTCCTAACCGGCCAGCGCGAAATCGATGCCACCCCAATCCTGGAGTACTTCGCCCCCCTGCAGAAGTGGCTCGACGAGCAAAACAAAGGCTTGCATCCAGGTTGGTAGCAGCACTCCGTCCGTGCCGGCGGGGATGCGAAGGCGGGACGCCCGACGCTCAACCCCTGCCCGGCGTACAGAACGGAATGGTACGATAATCCCAGGCGGGGTTGGTGGAATTGGCAGACACAGCAGCCTTAGGAGCTGCCGCCGCAAGGCATTGCAGGTTCAACTCCTGTACCCCGCACCATCCCACCCATATCTCCCCTTGCACCCAACCCGCACTCGACACGAGGCTGGCCGCCAACAAATTGTTGTAGCGCGATCAGTAAACGTTTACCATGGGCGGGACCAAGTTCCCCTCCCCACTCGCCAGGAGAATCCCATGTCGTCCTCGTCCCGACGCCGTTTCTTGCGCCACGCCGCCCATGCGGGCGTCGCCCTGTCCGCTGGTTCTATGCTCGGCAAGTTTGCCTTCGGCCAAGGCCATGCCTCCGGCCCCGCCCGCATCTACCTCGACGCCCGCCGCCCAATCGCCGCGCTCGACCGGAACATTTTCGGCTCGTTTCTGGAACACCTTGGCCGTGCCATCTACGAAGGCATTTACGACCCAGCCTCCAAGCTCTCCGATGCCAACGGCTTCCGCAAGGACGTCATGGACGAAATCCGCCACATGCAGGTCCCGCTCATCCGCTATCCCGGCGGTAATTTCGTTTCCAGCTACAACTGGCTCGATGGCGTCGGCCCCAAGCAGGACCGCCCCCGCGTGCTCGACAAGGCCTGGAACGCCAGCAACACCAACCAGATCGGCACCAACGAATTCATGACCTGGTGCAAGGCCGTCGGCACCGAACCGCTCATGGGCCTCAACTTCGGCACCGGCTCCGCCGAAGACGCCGCCAACCTCGTCGAATACTGCAACCTGGAAAAGGGCAGCAAATGGAGCGACCTGCGCCGCAAGCACGGCGTCGCCGAGCCCTACAAGATCAAGCGCTGGTGCCTGGGCAACGAAATGGACGGCCCCTGGCAGGTCGGCCACATGACCGCCACCGAATACGGCTACAAAGCACAAGACGCGGCCCGCCAAATGCACTACATCGACCCGTCGCTACAACTCATCGCCTGCGGTTCGAGCGGCCCCGGCATGCCCAGCTATCTGGAATGGGACAGGGAAGTGCTCGAGCAATGCTACGAATACGTCGACGCGCTCTCGCTCCACCGCTACGTCGGCAATACGCCCGAAGAAACCGGCAATGACAGCGCCAAGTTCGTAGCCATGAACCTCAGCATGGAGAAGCAGATTCACGAAACCCTAGCTGTTTGCGATCTGGTGCAGGGCCACAAGCGCTCTCCCAAACAACTCTGGCTTTCCTTCGATGAATGGAACGTCTGGTACCGCGCCCGCAGCGGCGACGCCCTCCGCGGACACGGCGAACAGGCCCCGCATCTGCTCGAAGAGATCTACAACCTTGAAGATGGCTTGCTCGTAGGTGGCTTCCTCAACACCCTCATGCGCAATGCCGACCGAGTCAAAATCGCCTGCCTTGCGCAACTCATCAACGTGATTGCCCCCATCATGACGAACCCGACCGGGATGCTCCGGCAGACCATCTACTATCCCTACCTCTGGGCGCTGGAAATGGCCCGCGGCAAGGTGCTGAATCTCGTGGTCGAGTCGCCCACCTACGAAGTTGCCGGCATGGGCCAGGTTCCATATCTGGATTGCGTGGCCACCTCGTCCGACGACGGCAAGACCACCCTGTTCATCCTCAACCGCGACCTGGCCAAAGCGCAGACTGTCGACGTCAACTGGGAAGACAAGGCTCCAGGCAGCGTCCTGACTTCGACCACCTTAACGGGTAGCGATCTGAAAGCCTTCAACACGTTCGACTCCCCAAATCGTGTCGTGCCGCAGCTTTTCGAAAAACCCGTTACGGCCAACGGCCGCACCAAGTTCGAAGTGCCGGCGCGTTCGTACACCGTGATGCAGTGGGGCGCATAAGAGGGGAAGCCGGTTGAAACCTGGGTCCGACGTCCTGCCCTGTCGTTGCCCGATAGGGCGGAGTTACCCTTGCCCCGATGCCCTGATTCGAAATGCCGGTTCAGTTCGCCGATGCTGCCGCACCGGGGAACGCAATATCAGTCTTCATCCCGAGCGCTCTTAAATATCCCTCATTCAGGCGGCACTTTTGCAGGCGGACATTTTCCAGCAACTCGGCGAAAGTACGGACGATCATCTGCTGTTCTGGCCGCACCTTCAACCGTTCCTCCGCCTGCCCGGTGCCGCGCGGTAGTTTTGCGAACTCCACGATCTTTCCCCAGTCGGCGGGCGCCCTCACGCTGACGATCGCCGACGCGTTTTCCATCTTCTTATATGGCCAGAAAGCCCATCCGATGTTGTTTCTCTCCAGCGTTTTCGTGAATTGCGAGATCCATTCATCCGTATTCTCCCCGGACTCGCCCATCCAGATGGGCACCGCGTAACGTTCGCGAAAATCAATGTATTGCCGGATCACGCTTTCATCCGGCAGCGTCCAATATTTGTGGAACGTGTAGGCAACGTTCGTGTCGAAAGGTTTGCCGAAGACCGCAAAGTTGCCGTCCCACTGCGCGCCACCGAGAAAGAGAATATGGTGAGCGTCCACCTTTCGTATCTCGCCCGACAACTTCTTGTAGAGTGGCTCCAGCGAAACATTCAAAGGCGCCAGCTTGGGATAATGGGGGATCGGCTCATTCAGCAGGTCATAACCGAGCACGGTCGGCTCATCGCGATAGTGCGTCGCCAGCCGCCGCCAGATGGCGATCAGGTGCTCTTGTTCCTGCGCACTCTGGTAGAGCCAGGGATAGCCGGCGCTGTCATCGATGTTCGTGCCCGTCTGTCCTCCCGGTGCGGCATGCAGGTCAAGAATCACGTACAAGTGTTCGGCGCGGCTCCAGGCGACGAGTCGATCCAGCAAGCGGAAACCCTCGGCCTCGTCGCTCTCAAACAGGCTGGAATGCAAAGGCACTCGCATGGCGTTGAATCCGGCCCGATGCAGCAGCGCGACATCTTCGCGCGTGACGTAGTTCTCGCGGTAGTTCTGCCAGAACGCAGTCGACCCTTCCGGACCCAGCAGCTCGAGCACCAACGCCCGGATCTCGCCGGGAGACTGCGGGCCGCCTTCGAACAGCCACATGTAGCCCTCCGGCACCAGCCAATTTCCCAGATTGGTGGCGCGGAGAAGGAGCGGCTTGCCAGCAGCATCAACGATTTGTTGATGGTCGGTGTGTGCGAACTGCGCGCTCACGAGTGAGGCCCATGGCAAAACAAACAGCAATAGTAGAAGTCGGAACCTGAACATGATTCTCTCCCAGCGGAAAGCCTACACCAATTCCCCATTGTTGCCGGGGGCGGAAGGCGCGGCCTGCAGCACACAGAAACAGACGGTGGCACAGGCCCTTGATCTCGCCGACACAAGTGGGAACTCGGGGTGCGGAAGGCTGGGGCTCGGTTCGATGCCGGCGGTCAGATGCCCGCGTACCAGGCGTACCCTCCTTCTGGAGACGCCGAGCCCAGGCCCCTGCCGAAACCTTTCAGGCTGTCGGTGACCGTCAGATGGGTGATGAATTTCACGCTCTTATAGCCGAGCTGGCGCGGGACCCGCATGCGCAACGGCCCGCCGTTGCCCACCGAAAGCTCACCGCCATTCATCCCGTAGGCGAGATAAGTCTGCGGATGCAAGGCATCGCCCATATCGATGCTGTCCCACCAGTCGGGATCGATCGAGAAGTAGACAACGTATTTGGCTTCGGGCTGGATGCCCACGACTTCCAGTACATAGGAGAGCGGCACACCGATCCACTCGGCGACGTAGGACCAGCCCTCTTCGCACGCCAGTTGGGTGATCTGGCTGCGCGACGGGTAGCCCTTCAGTTGCGCCAGCGAAAGCGCAGCGGGCCGCGCCACCATGCCGTCGATCGTGAGCCGCCAATCCGCGAATGCCCCCGCCTGAAGTTTCTTGAACGCATCACGCAGCGGCGCCATTTCATTCTGCAGCGGACGCTCAGAAATCTGGCTGCGGGCGAACTCGCGGGCCATCGAGTGCCGGTTCAGAAGCCGCGCGGAAGCGTAGTTCAGCGTTTCGCCGAGACCCCAAATTCCGCCGTGGTCGGGCGGAATCAATCCATACTTGCCCGCAATGCGCGCGGCCGCGCCCAAGCCCGCTACCCCTGCCGCGGCGGCGAGTCCGGTTTGGATCAGTTTGCGGCGTGAAAGATCGGTCATACGCGCTCCATATTTGTAACCGCAGGCGTATCAGCCCGGCCCGTGATCATCGCCCGCATGCGGCTCCGGAATCCGGCAAACCAAACCATCCCTACGTGAACCAGCAGGAACAGCAGGAGAGCCACGGAGACGAAAAAGTGTAACGTGCGCGCCGATTGCCGCCCGCCCAGCAGAGTAACGCTCGCGGGAATCGCGGAAACAAAGGCAGGCGACATGGCGAGGCCCGTCCAGATGACCAAGGGGAACAGAACGAAGATCACGAACAGGTAGCTCAGCCGCTGCAGCAAGTTGTACGACCAGGCCTCGGCAGCACTCGGCCGCTCGAAGCGCACATGACTGACGATTGCCTTCGAGAACGCCGGCCACGAAAGATCGGCCCGTCCCGGCAGCACGCTCTTCCGGAAATGCCCGGAGAACAACCCGGCGCCTACATAGATGAAGCCAGTCAACACCGCAATCCAGGCAGATTGAAAATGCAAGTACCGGCTCCACCCGTTCTGATCCGGCAACACGTACCCGTAGCCCGTCGGTACCAACGACCTTGAGGAGGGAATGTGTAGCTTGAACAACACCGGTGTCAATACATTCCCGTTCTCGCCCCAGTAAAAGCGCGGATGCGAAATCACAATTTCAGCTCCGCTGACGAGCAGGGCAACAAAGCACACGGCGGTTATCCAGTGAGTAACGCGGATGAAGGCGGAGTGCCGAGAGGCATCGGTCGGGGCGGGGACGTCCGCGGCCGCTACCGGCACGAAGCTTCCCGGCGGCACTGGTACGGATGCCAAATTCGCCATTGTTCTTGGTCTCCTGCCTGGGCCCCGACCTGCTTTCCCGAAGGATCGGTGCCATACTACCATGCTGGTGCATCACGCAAAACAACTCTCGCTGGCCTGGCGTGGGCCCGCGCCCGGCGATGCTGAAGTCGCGGCGTGATGTTCCTGCCGCCCTCATTGCCCTCTCGCGAGTTCTTCCCCCCATACTCCACGAAAACGTTTTCTCGCTGGCCCAGAACTGTATATCATGGGTCGGGCTGGCATGGGTCGGGCTGGCATGGGTCCGGCTGGCGCGAGCCAGTTCGTGCAAGGTTCGCGCATGGAGGGAGACGAAAAATACGCATGGAGGGAGACGAAAAATAAATGATCGGACGCCGCGACTTCATTCGCAACACCGCCACTGCTGCCGGAGCCCTGCTCCTGTCACGAACCGCCAGCTTGGCCGCGGACGCACCCGACTCCCGCATCGAGATCCTTCTCGACGAGCCGCTCGGCACGATCTCACCCAACATCTATGGCCACTTCACCGAACACCTCGGCGGCGTCATCTACGACGGCATCTGGGTCGGCCGCGATTCCAAAGTCCCCAACATCGACGGCATCCGCAAAGACCTCGTCGACCACATGCGCAAGATCAAAGCTCCTGTTGTCCGTTATCCCGGTGGCTGCTTTGCTGACAGCTACGACTGGCGCGATGGCGTTGGTCCTGCCGACAAGCGCCCCCGCCGCGCCAATTTCTGGGGCGACAAATCCGAAACCAACCAATTCGGGACCAACGAATTCGTGCATTTCTCGAAACTCATCGGCAGCCAGCCCTACCTGGCCGCCAACGTCCGCAGCCTGCCCGCCGCCGAGTTCTACCGCTGGGTCGAATATTGCAATGCCCCGGCAAAGGCCACCACGCTCTCCGAAATGCGCGCCGCCGCTGGATACGCCGATCCCTTCCACGTGCGCTACTGGGGCGTTGGGAACGAGTCCTGGGGTTGCGGCGGCAATTTCACCGCGCAGGAATACGCCGTCGAGTTCCGCCGCTTCGCCACCTGGGTCCCCCGCTTTGGCGAAGACCTGGCCTTCATCGCCTCCGGGCCCAGTGACTTCAGTTGGGACTGGACGCGCGGATTCCTCGAGGAGATCGCCCGCAAAGGCCCCGGTCAGATCAGTTCCATTTATGGACTGGCGCTCCACTACTATACCTGGAACCTAAGCCGCGGCCGCACCAAGGATTGGGACGCTGGCAAAGGCGACGCACTCAAGTTCGACGCCGTAGATTGGTATGAACTCCTCCGCGAAGGCCAGGTCATGGACTCCATCATCCATGGCCACTGGCAGGTCATGGGAGAATTCGACCACGACCATCACATCAAGCTGGTCATCGACGAATGGGGCCCCTGGTACCGCCCCGGCAGCGAGCAGACGCCCGGCGACATCCTGGAACAAACCCCAACTCTCCGCGACGCCGTCTTCAGCGCCATGACTCTCGATATCTTTCACCAGCATCCCGAGAAGATCGCCATGGCCAACTGCGCCCAGCTCATCAACTGCCTCAACAGCCTCTATCTCGCCCACGAAGACAAATTCTGCATCACCCCAGTCGGCCACGTCTTCGACATGTACTCCGCCCACCAGGGCGCCCAGTCTCTGCGCACGATTTTCTCAACTCCGGATATCCACTACGATCGCGACGGCAAGGCCGCGTCGTTCTGGGGCCTGAAAGGCTCCGCCTCCCTGCGCGACAAAGACCTGGTCCTGACGGTTGTAAATCCCAACGTGAGCGAGCCCCGCGAAGCCGAAATCGGAATTCGCGGCGCCACCATCCAGTCCGCCGCCGCCACCGTGCTCGGCAATCGCGACATCCATGCCCACAATTGCTTCGCTCAGAAGGACGCGGTCCATCCGGAAGCGAAGCAACTGTCGCTCGAGGGTCGTAACCCAACCTATATCTTTGCTCCCGCATCGGTGACCAAGTTGGCTCTTCGCCTGGCCTAGCCAAGCGGTTTGGCGCCACCATCGCGAGCGCTAGAAATCCGTCGATTCTCCCAGCACCGGCTTGAGATCGACCACCGGCGTCCCGTCGATCGCCTCGATTGGTCCGATGAGGAGCCGCTGCCCGCTGATTCGCCGTATCGTAACGCGGTGCAAGCCGAGTGGATTGGGCCGGTCAGGTGATCGTGTCGCGAAGACGCCGGTCAGCGGACGGCGCGGGTCCGAGCGCGGGTGAACCTGCAACACATTGCGCCGTGCTTGATGCAGCCAGGTGATCACGATTATGTCGTCGCCCGCCACAAGACCATCGAGGGCGGAGGCCGCGAACTTGCTGACTTCGAGCCAGGCGTCTGGAGCGCCCTCCGAGCCTTGTTTGGGCGCTCCCGTTCGCGTTGTGAGTGGGGATCGGATTGTGCCAATCGGACAAAGTCGCGGGGGTTCGGCGCGTTTTTTGGGGAACCGCTTGGTTGTGCTCAAATCGCTCTCCTTAATCACGATGCAGCTTTTCTCGGCGGCGGAAACTCGACCCCAACAGTAAGATGGTTTTCGGGTGGCAGCCCCCAGGAAACAACCCTGAAGGTTGCAGGCCGAGGGTCAGAGCCACAGGCCAGAACGCGTCGCCCGCAAGCAAGTGCGATGCTGCGCCGGTCGTATGAAGGAAATCCCCGCATGCGCCCATTGCTTCCGTCGCGCAGTCGGAAAACCCGGCGCCGGCAAGGCAACGGCGCCAAGCACCTTCGAGAATCCAATGATGGTGACGAAGTACACGGGGTAGCCGAGATGCACGATGCCCTCCCCGTTGTTCCCGAGATGCGCGAGTTCCGTCGCCCCGCCGCTGCCAATGCCGAACACGAGGAGTGCCGTGGTGATCCACAAACCCGCCACTCTGGTTTTCATATTCAGGCCAGCAACGCGGCCACGCGCTCCAAGCCGCCGAGGAAGCGCTGCCAACCGTAGTTCGCACCCTGGTAGTTGGCTGTTTCGTGAGGCAGGAAGCCAGACTGCTCCATGCGCACATGCGTGCCGCCCTTGGTCGGCGTCAGCGTCCAACTGACAACCGTCTTCAGTCCGCCCGTCGCCTCTTCCCCCGAAGCGTTCCAGCTATAGGACAGCCGTTCCTTCGGTTCTACGGTCAAGACTTCGCAGTCCGTCACGCCGTTCCAATGCGGCATGGGCTCGGCACGGAAGTTAAAGCGATGTCCCACGCGCGGCTGGAAGTCGTTCTTCATCAGCCACTCCTCGATGAGCGAGCCTTCAGTGAGGGCGCGCCAGATTTTCTCCGGTGGATGCGGCATCTCCCGTTCCACGACGAGGGAACGAGTGCCGGCGGGCGTGGTTATCGGTTGGGTGGGTGGTTCGGTCAGGGGTTGGGTCGGCAGTTGGCTCATGTTTTCCATCCTTTTCAACTGAGATTCGAGACCATCAAACCGGTCGTGCCAGAAGGCCCCGTAGAGGCACATCCAGTCGACCTGGGCGCCAGAGCGGCCTGTCGCGGGCGTACCGGCCTGGCCAGCTTCAGGACGTTCAGGTGCTTGGACACGGCCGGTTGCAACACGGCGGCGCAATCGGTCAAGGCCTGCACGGTCTGCTCCCCGTCGCGGGCCAGGTGCTCGAGATGGCCCGGCGAGTGGGTCGGCGAGCGCCCGGAACAGACGATCGGCAGCGGCTTGCATGCCGAAACCATAGCTCTATGGTTATTGATCGGTCGTTATCGATCTGTCAAGTCCGAAGGGCGAGAAGCGGAGCAGCAGTGTCCGCTTTCGGACGACGCCGAGCGCAGGTGGACAGTCGCATACTTTCCGCCATCCGTTAAGTGGCAGATAAATAAGGAAGAGGTTCATCCTCAGTTTGGAGGATGACGTGCCATTTCTCAGGCGGGGAAGTGCGCTTGGCTGCACCGACTCCCATGCCTAACCCTGAGAGGCGGCCGACCATGACCACGCTGATGCAGGATGTGCGCTACGCCCTAAGGCAGTTGCGGAAGACGCCAGCCTTCACCTCCACCGTGTTGCTGACTCTGGCGCTCGGAATTGGCGCCAACGCCGCCATCTTTACCCTGGTCAACGCGGTGCTTCTCAGGAGTCTCCCAGTCGCCGATCCCCGGACCCTGGTCCGCGTGGGTGACAACGACGATTGCTGCGTGAGCTCGGGCACGAAAGACAGCGGAGACTACGGCCTGTTCTCGACCGATACCTATGAGCAAATGAAGAAGAACGCGCCCGAGTTCGAAGAGCTCGCGGCGATGGAGTCGGGCTTCGGCTACCGTCCTATCGTTGTGCGGCGCGACGGAACCCAGACCGAGGCGCGCTCCGTCATGGGTGAATTCGTTTCCGGCAACTACTTCCGCACCTTTGGACTCGCGCCGCGCACAGGCCGCCTGCTCATGGACTCCGATGACGTCAAGGGCTCCCCCATGACGGCCGTCATGACCTTCGAAGCATGGCAGCATGACTATGCCGGAGATCCCGCTGTAATCGGAAGCACCTTCTTTGTGAATACCAGACCGGTGACGGTTGTGGGCATCGCCCCGCAGGGCTTCTACGGAGATCGCCTCTCCAGCACGCCGCCAGATTTCTATCTGCCCATCGAATCCATGGCGCTACTGGCGAATGCTCCCTACGTCCACGACCCCGATGCTCAGTGGCTTTACCTGATTGGGCGCGTCAAGCCAGGTGTCGGACTGATTGCTTTGCAAGACAAGCTGAGCGCGCTGCTGCGGCAGACGCTCGCGCCCAGCAAGATTTTTTCGTTCGCGAACACAAAGCCGCTGTTGGCCAAGGCCCACGTGGTTCTAACGCCGGGTGGGTCCGGCATTCAAAATTTGCAGGGCCAATACTCCTCGCATTTGCACCTGTTGATGTGGATCTCCGGACTCGTGCTCCTGATCGCCTGCGCCAACATCGCGAACCTGCTGCTGGTCCGGGGGATGGGACGGCGCGCGGAGATGTCCGTGCGCACCGCACTCGGAGCCATGCGCACCAGAATCGTCCGTCAACTCCTGACGGAAAGCGTGATCTTAGCCGGATGGGGCGGCCTCGCCGGCTTAGCCGTCGCCTACGCGGGCACACGCATGCTCATCGCGCTGACCTTTCCCGGAGCGCAGGCGGTTCCGATTGACCCCAGGCCATCCCTGCCGGTGGTCGGGTTCGCCTGTGCTCTGTCGGTTCTGACCGGCCTTCTATTCGGAGTGGCGCCCGCATGGATTGCAGCCCAGGCCAAGCCAGTCGACGCACTGCGCAGCGGAGCGCGAAGTACGGCCGCAGCCACTTCCTGGTTACAACGCGGACTCGTAGTTCTGCAAGGGGCCCTCTCCCTGGTCTTGCTGGTGGCCGCCGGCCTGTTTTCCCAAAGCTTGAACAAACTCCAGACGACGGATCTCAAACTACAAACCGAGAACCGCTACATCGTCCACATCAACCCTCAGGCGGCCGGATATTCGCAGAGGCAGTTGGAGGTGCTCTACCACACCATGGAGGACCGCTTCCATGCTCTGCCCGGTGTGGTGAAGGTAGGCATCGCCACGTACACGGCCATGGAGGACAACAACTGGAGCGACAGTGTCCAGGCCCAGGGCCAACCGGACTTGGGGCTCAACGCTTCCTTTGTGAAGGCGAACGCGGAGTATTTTGATTCGGTAGGGACGCGTGTCGTCATGGGGCGCGGAATTAGCGCGCAGGATACCTCCGCAGGTCCGCCGGTGGCCGTGATCAATCAAGCCCTCGCCAAGGCGTTGTTCAAAGACGGCAATCCGATTGGGCAGCAGTTCGGCGCGCCCATGCAGACCGAGACCGCGGACTACCAGATCGTCGGCGTGGTGGAAGACACGACCTACACCAGCGCCCGCTGGAAGAACCACCTCATGTATTTCGTCCCCATGATGCAGCGCCCGGTACGAATCAAGGATCCGATCGAAGAAGATACTTCGCTCTATGCCGGTGCCCTCGTCGTCGAAACCATCCGGCCCATGAGCGAGATGGAATCCCTGGCGCGGCGAACCCTGGCCGACATCAATCCCAACCTCACGGTCGTGAAATTCCAAACTTTCGATGCGCAGATCGCCGAGCGCTTTAGCGATGAGCGTATGATTGCCCGATTGACCATGCTCTTCGGCGGGCTGGCTCTACTGCTGGCGACGATCGGCCTCTACGGCGTCACCGCCTACACCGTCGTGCGGCGGACGGCCGAAATCGGCATCCGCATGGCCCTCGGCGCCGAGCGCGCAGGCGTCATCGCGATGGTCATGCGCGGCGCGGTCCTGCAAACCGTGCTCGGCCTCACCATCGGAGTACCCATCGCACTGCTCTCGGTCCGCTTCGTGAAGGCGCAGCTCTACGAGGTCGCGACCGCGGATGCCAGTGTGATGACCGTCGCGATTGTGACACTGGCGGCGGCCGCCTGTGTCGCGGGCATCATTCCGGCCCGGCGCGCCGCATCCATCGATCCGGTGCTGGCTCTGAGAACGGAATAACCAGACTTGAGCTGAGAGATTCACCCGGGGCCATCGCTGAGGGATCCCTTACACCAACCCAGCTATCCCAAACCTGCGCCGGTAAGCGCTCGGCGTGACGCCGGTATGCCGCTCAAAAAGCTTGCGGAAAAATGCCGCATCCTGGTACCCCACAGCGTCGCTAATCTCCTGCATGGTGCGCTGGTCGCCCTCGAGCAGCCGTTTGGCGGCGGCAATCCGCAGTTTCTGTAAATAGATCAGAGGACTATCCCCGGTAGCTTGCTGAAAACGCCGTACGAAATTGCGCAGGCTCATGCCCACCCGCCGCGCCGGAGCCTGCAGCGGGAAAGTCTGATGGAAGTTTTCATGCAGCCACTCCTGCGCCCGGGAAATGGTCTCATCGGAGTGCTCGGTCTTGAGCGGCACAATCGCGAATCCCGCCTGCCACGCGCGTGGCGTTTCGATGAGCAAGGCCTTTGCGCTTTGCATCGCAATGTCGTGCCCGCAATAGCGCTCGACCAGAAACAGGCTCAGGTCGAGCGCCGCGTTCACGCCTCCGCCACAGTAAAACCCGTGGTCCTCCGTCACCATCAATTCCGGCATCCACTTCACCTTGGGATATTTCTCGCGCAGCCGCCCTGCGATTCCCCAGTGCGTGGTCGCGCGCCTCCCGTCGAGCAGTCCGGTCGCCGCAACCAGGCCCACGCCCGAACACACGCTCGCAATGGCGGCCCCCCGTTTATGCCAGCGGCGCAGCCAGGGCACCACAGCCGCGTTGCGTTCGACCGCATCCTCCAGGCTCGGGCCCGTGGAGGGAACAAAAACAATATCAGTCTGGCGCACATCCGCCATCGCCGCCGAGGGCCGGATATGAATCGCTTCGTCACACAGCACCTCGCGACCATCCGCCGACGCCGTGGTCACGCGAAAGCGCGGAACCTGCGGCTTGCCGGCAAACATGTTCCACAGCGCGCCGGTATGTTGAAACACTTCCAGCGGACCGATGGCGGTCGAGGAAAAAGTCCCGTCCAGCAATAGGACCGTAACTTCGATCAGCTTGGGTGTCATCTGGGGCGATGTCGTCACAGGCGCTTTTCTGCGGGATGGCTGATTCACCTATGTAGAATGGCAAATCTGCCATCTTGTGGCAAGGCCATTCTGCACCTATCCTCAGTACAGGCGAAAAAAGTACAGCCGGAAAAAGAGTACGGGCGAGAAAAAGTACAGGCGGAAAAAGGACAGCCGAAAAGCAGAACCAGCCACGCCCAAACTTTTCAATACCGGGAGGATGTCATGAAGAAATATATGATCGAGCGGGAAATTTCGAAGGTGGGGACTCTGAACAGGGAACAGTTACAGGCAGCCTCGGCCAAGTCCAACGAGGCGCTGCGCCAGCTGGGACCGGACATTCAGTGGCTGGAGTCTTTCGTCACGGCCGACAAGACGTTCTGTGTGTATCTGGCGAAAGACGAGGCGATCATCCACAAGCACGCGGAACTCAGCGGCTTTCCCGCCAGCAAGATTACGGAGATCGGCGGAAAGATCGATCCCTCAACCGCCGGGCCACTGTAGAACCACCGGGGTCCCGTCCTGGTCGCGTTTTCCGCCGCCGACCCGGTCCGTGCTTCAGCCATCCCTAGATTTCAAGTTTTATTTTTCGCGATTTTTCACGCCCTTTGCTAGAAAGAGGGGGGAATCACGGACTTTGGCCCCGTGCTCCGGACAAGACTTACGCTTTTTGGGAGAACCGTGCCCGCGAGACCGCGTGAGAAGCTGGATTTCGGTGTGTAGGTCATCCCGACCGAAAACGGAGTGACCTGCTGTTGTTGCTGGCCGGCGCAGGGCTAAGCGCTGCAAAAAACGCGGGAGCGGTTTTAGCCCCTGAGCCAAGAACCATCGAGATCGCCAACCCCCAAAACGGCCATGCCCTTTCGTGTACCTCAGGAGTTCTACCGAGTGGGTCACCACACCGGTAACACTGCTAGAATCCAGCAATAGCTTAGAAACAACAATGAAAACGGCGAATCTGAAAGCGACCGGCATCAAGCTAGCAGCCCTCGCCCTTCTTGCGCCCGCAGCCCTCGGCCAAAGCCTTACCGTCCGCAGTGTCTCCGTCCTGGGTTCCTCCGGACAGCCCCAGATTGAAGTCAAAACCAGCGGCCCCGTGTCCCCCGCCACCCAGGCCGTCACTGGACCGGACCGCATCGTCATCGACTTTCCCGGAGCGCTACCCGCCAGCACCCTCAAGAAGCTTGCTGTCCATCGCGGCGGCTTGCAGCGCATCCGTACTGGCCTGTTCCAGTCGCAACCGCCCATTACGCGCATCGTTCTCGATGTCGATGGCCCCACCGACTACCAGGTCGTACCCTCGGGAGACTCCATCGTTATTAAGCTCGGCCATCCGGAACTCGCCAGCAAGCCCGTTCCCGTGCCGGCCGCTCCCGTGCCCGCCGCCGCCGTCAAACTGGCCTCGGCCGTTCCCAGTCCGTCCCCAGCAGCCTTGCGCCCGCTCAAGCAAACCTCCCTACCTCCGTTGCAGGTCGTGAACACCGTTGCCGCTCCGTCCATCGTGCCGCAACGGCCTACGCCCCCGCCTCGTCCCGCAGTCGATGTGGGTGTTCGCTCCAACCTCTTGAGCATTCGCGCCCAGGGCGCAACGCTGGCCGAAGTCCTCTACGAAGTCCACCGCCGTACGGGCGCCGATATCGCCATTCCGGCCGGAGCCGAGCAGGAGCGCGTCGTCGTCAACATCCCCTCAGCCCCCGGCCGCGACGTCATCGCCTCACTGCTGAACGGTTCCCGCTTCAACTACATCGTCCTCGGCACCGATTCCGATCCCGGAGGATTCCGTAACCTGCTCCTCAGCCTCAAGGAAGGCGCAGGAAGTTCTGGAGTCTTCGTCCATACTGAACCTCCTCCCGCCGGCGCCCCCGCAGGAATGCAGCCCCAAGCCCCCGAACAACCCATTGCCGAGCAGTCCCAACCCGATCCCGCCGCCGCGGGCCCGGAACTCGAGCCCATCCCGGAAGACACTTCCGCCAACGAGACTGAGACCAGCCCCGAAACGCAGCACCCCACGCCCCCGGAACAGCCGCCCCTCCAGAACGTTCCTGAACCCGGCCAAATCCCCCAATAATTTGTCAGTGGGAGATGCAGAAGTGAAACAGAGAAGGGAAGCCGCAGGGGTTCGCAGGGCTACAAAAATGGGGTTGTAGAAAAAGGCTTATAGAAAAAATGCTTGTCATCCCGACCCCTGGGTGGGCCTGCGTTGAGCCCGCCGATGGGGATCTGAATTAAGGCTTTTGCGCAACACAGGCCTTAAACCCAGCCCTACCAGTCGCGATACTTCGTTCCATCTAGCCCGATCCCATTCGCCTTCGAATACACATCAAAGACGACAGTAGAGTCCCACGAGTCCGAACCAGGATCATCTTCCATCGAGTGCATACCCCAGTCGGCCTTCCCCGTCATCGGATCGACGGGAATATCGTGCAGGAATCGCACCGTCTTCCCGCCATTGATCTCCACACCCTTCACCAGAATATCGAGCGACTTCGGATATCCGGTGTCGTCACCTTTTTCCCGCAGAAGCAGCCGATCCGAAGCGTCCTTATAGCGGTCAATCGCGTCCCGCATCTCGCGCAGGTCTTGGCGCAGTTCCCTCTCTTTTTGGCGCTTGATCGCCGATCTCGCCATCGGCACTGCCAATCCCGTCAACAGCATGAGGATGAAGATCGCCACCATCAGTTCAATCAGCGTGAATCCCCCCTGCCGCCGTTTTGCCATAGCCTATATTCTAGCGCTCCCCCGGCCCCCGTCAAAACACCGCCGTCCCAGCACTGCCGCGGGTGCCGGCGGAAGGGGTGCCGGTCCTTCGCGTCGGCGACCGGGCGGCAAGGACAGGGCGTGCGAGCCTCCGCTACAATATCTCCTTCACCATGAGGACACTCCCCTGAACTACCGTAAACTAGGGCGCACCAGTTTTGACGTCAGCGACATCTCGCACGGCCTCTGGGGCATGGGCGGATGGAGCGAGTCTGACGACCATCAGTCCCTCGAAGCCCTCCAACTCGCCGTCGATCTCGGGGGCAACTTCTTCGATTCCGCCTGGGCCTACGGCGACGGCAAAAGCGACGGCCTTCTAGGCCAGATCCTCGCCAACAACCCCGACAAGTCCCTCTACGCCGCTTCGAAAGTCCCGCCCAAGAACGGCAAGTGGCCGGCCTCGCCAAGATACAAATATCAGGATGTCTTTCCCACGGATCACGTATTCCAATACGCGAACCTAGTCCGCAAAAAGCAGGGCACCGAAACCATTGACCTCCTGCAACTCCACGTCTGGGATGACACCTGGGCCCAAGAACCGGAATTCCGTTCCACCGTCGAAAGGCTCAAAAGCGAGAAAATCATCCGCTCCTTTGGCCTCAGTCTCAACCGCTGGCAGCCCGCCAACGGCCTCCGTGCCCTGCGCACGGGCCTCGTCGACGTGGTCCAGGTCATCTACAACATCTTCGACCAATCCCCCGAAGACGAACTTTTTCCCGTGTGCCAGGAATTAAACATCGGCGTCATCGCCCGCGTCCCTCTCGATGAAGGCAGTCTGGGCGGCAAAATGACACTCGAAACCCGTTTCGCGGCCACCGACTGGCGCTCCAAGTACTTCGGCCCCGAAAACCTCGGCAACACCATCCCCCGCGTGGAAAAGCTTAAGCAACTCCTGCCGCCGGGCATGACCCTGCCGCAAATGGCTTTGCGCTTCATCCTTTCGCACCCCGCCGTCAGCACCACCATCGTTGGCATGCGCAAGCCCGAACACGTCCGCGAAAACATCGCGCTCAGTGACCAAGGCCCTCTCGACCCGGCGTTACTGGCCCAGCTCAAGCCTCACCGCTGGGATCGCCAGGTCCGCCCATGGTCCGATTGAGTTTAAATAATGGAACAAGGAGAAAACCCCATGGCCACCACCGCACAAAATCCCTACGCCAGCTTCCTCGGAACGCGTGACGCAAAAACCGTAATCGCCGAAACCCCGGCCCAACTCAGGTCCCTCTCCGCTCAAATCTCCAACCTCGACCGCAGCCCCGCCCCGGGCAAATGGAGCCCTCGCGAGATCCTCTGCCACCTTGCCGACTGCGAACTCGTCTTCGCCGTCCGCCTCCGCCACACCATGACCGAGTCTCACCACGTGATCCAACCGTTCGACCAGGACCACTGGGCCCGCCCCTACCCGTCATTCACTGCCGAGCAAGCCCTCGCGGTCTTCACTGCGGTCCGGCAATGGAACGTCACCTTAATCCAAAACGCCTCCCCCGAACTCATGGCAAAACCAGTCTCCCATCCCGAGCGCGGCGAAATGACGTTCCAAACCATCGTCGAAACCATGGGCGGGCACGATACCAATCACTTGCGGCAGCTCGAGAAGATCGCGCTGGGGACGGCGGCCTAACTTTTGGGCAGATCCTAAAACCCGCAGATGCCCGGTGCACGGAACCGGTCCATCAGTCCGGTACCGGCGTCAGCACCACGAGTGTGTTGAATTCGCCCGGTCGATAGACTGAACACACAATCTGCCCGTAATCATTGATGTTCGTGGCCATCTCGAGCATCCAACCAACGGGCAGATTGATAACATGGCTGTTCAGGTCGAGCATGACGCCGCCATGCCGCACGAAGGCATGCGGATTGCCAGCTGCAATATAGGCCGTTCCCACCACGTCCCCGGCGTTGTTCATGGCTTGCCCATAGGTGCCCAGCGTCGAGCCCAGGTTGCCGACATCGACATTCGTGCCATTGCCGTTGTAGAGCAGTGTGTACCAGTTCGGCCCGCGATATGCCGTCCAGAGCAACTTGTTGCGGCTAATCTGGACCAGGTGCCAGGCCTTGTTCGTGACCACCACAATCTGCCCCGCATTGTTGATCGCACTGGCATAACTGTCGTAGGCAGGGTTCGCCGGATCCATGTCGGTCATCGTTCCGCCGACCATCTGAAACGCACGCTGATACCCAGCCGAGGTGTAACCCTGGCCGACAATCTGGCCCGTGTTGTTAATTCCTCGCGCCGAGCTGTTCGCGCCCATCGTGCCCAGGTCCGTCATCACGCCCGTGGAAAAGGACCAGGAGAAAGCATGCTTGGTTACCGTGGGGCTCCAACTCTCCCCCACGATGGTTCCGCTGTTGTTCATGGCCTTGCCCTGGGCATAGCCTCCGCTGTACAGCGTCCCCAGATCGGCGAAATAAGGGAGGACATAGGGCGGCAATGGGAACGGCTGAGGGATGGTGAAGCTGCCGGAGATGTAGGCATGACCCGTGGGTGCATTCAGCGCAATCTGCTCACCGTCGTTGATCGCGATTCCACCCATTTGGCTGGGGCCAAAGGGCGTGACCACGCCACCGCTATAGAGAAACGCGGTGCTCGTCAGGTTGTCAAACCCAACGACTTCGCCGTTATTGTTGAGACCGCCAGGTACAGATCCACTGTTCAAACCCAGCTGAACCATGTTGTATTGCTGTGCCGCCGCCATGGCTGTCGCCAGGCACAGAAGCCCGGCCATGCGCAGCCCGCGTCCCATGCATTGAAATTCCATCCCACTCTCCTTAGTCCGAGAAGATGCCCACCCATCGCCTATCACTCGGTCCAACGAGAAACCACCTTGGATTGGGTCATGGGCGACAAAAATACTTTCAGCCTGCCACCTCCGCCAGCCTGCACGGGAGTACCACCGTTACGCTAAGCGTGAATTGGAATGGACTGTCAGCATCGCGGTGCCCCCACTCAAGTCCTCCCTTTTGGCTGGTGTGGGGAAGTTCGCCTCGCGGCTGATGCGTGGTACATTGTCCTGCCCGGCTTCCCGGCTCCGGAGACCCTCCGATGCAGCGACGCACCTTCCTGAATGCGACCGCCACTGCGGCAGCGGCCCTGGCACTCAAGCCGCTTGCGCTAGCCCGCGACCACGAACAGAAACCCCTCGTCACCTATCCCGATCCCGCCATCGAAGTCGTCGATCCCCGCTTCGCAAAATATGAGGTAATGAACGCCGCCGTCGAACGCCTCTACACCGGCGCCCGCTGGGCCGAAGGCCCGGTATGGTTCGCCGACGGCCGCTATCTTCTTTTCAGCGACATCCCCAACAACCGCATCCTCCGCTGGCTCGAAGACTCCGGAGAAGTCAGCGTCTTCCGCGCTCCCTCCAACTACAGCAACGGCAACTGCCGCGACCGCCAGGGTCGCCTCCTCACCTGTGAGCACGACACGCGCCGGGTAACGCGCACCGAATACGACGGCACCGTCACAGTCCTCATCGACAGTTTCCAGAATAAAAAACTCAACGCCCCCAACGACATCGTTGTCCATTCCGACGGAGCCATCTGGTTCACCGACCCGGGCTACGGCATCATGAACAACTACGAAGGCCACAAAGCCAGCTTCGAGCTGCCCACCAACGTGTACCGCCTCGACCCGAAGACCCGCGAGGCCACGGTCGTAGCCAGCGACATGGTCAAGCCCAACGGCCTCTGCTTCTCACCCGACGAGAAGAAGCTCTACATCGTCGACACCGGCGGGCAGCCTCACCCCAGCGACCCGCACCCGATCCGCGTCTATGACCTCGAGGACGGCGTGCGCCTGAAGAATGGCCGCCTGTTTGCCGACATGTCTCCGGGTCAATCCGACGGTATCCGCTGTGATACCGATGGCAACGTCTGGTCTGCCGCCGGATGGGGCCCGGCAGCCTTCAACGGCGTTCATGTCTTCGCGCCCGACGGCAAGCTCATCGGCAAGATCCACCTTCCGGAGACCTGCGCGAACCTTTGTTTCGGCGGCGGAAAAGGAAACAGGCTCTTCATGGCCGCGAGCCAGTCCCTCTACGCCGTTTACGTAAACGCCCAGAACGCGCAGCAGCCCTGACCGAGGAAGGCCATGAATCTACTGATCCTCGGAGCCACGGGAGGTACCGGGCGAGCGCTGGTGGAACAGGCGCTTGCTCTCGGGCACACGGTCACCGCCTTTGCGCGCAACCCCGCGAAGGTGCGAACGACCCACCCAAACCTGCGGGTCGTGCAGGGTGACATCTCGAACTCCGAGTCGCTGGAAGCCGCGATCCGCGGCCAGGACGCCGTCCTCTCGGCCCTCGGCGTCCGGGTGAAGGTTGGCTCCCTCATTGTGATTGTGATTCTTTGTCAGGTGCTTGCCCGGCTCGCCCACTTGACCGGGGCGGTCGGGTGGCTGGTGCGGATCGGCGTCCCGATCATGGCGGATCTTGTTCTTTTCGCGCGGACCACCACGCTCTCGGAGGGCACGAGGAAGGTCGCGCGCGCGATGGAACAGCTCGGCGTGAGACGTTTCGTTTGTGAGTCTTCCTTGGGCATCGGTGACAGTAAAGGACAACTCGGATTCTTGTCCAAGTACGTGCTGATTCCCGTGCTGTTGCGAAACATCTTTGCCGACAAAGAGGTGCAGGAGAAGGTGATTCGGGAGAGCAATCTGGAGTGGGTGATCGTACGGCCAGCCACGCTCACCAATGGCCCGCGTACCGGTGCATACCGCAGTGGTTTTGAGAGCGGAGACAAATCCATTCGAGGCCGGATATCGCGGGCGGACGTGGCGGACTTCATGTTGGGACAAGTGACGGGAGCTACTTACCTCAGGAAAACACCCGGCGTTTCCTATTAGGCGTATTGGGCGCACGACCCTTGAGATCATGCCCTCCCTGCGAACTCCCGCGTCTCGGTCGAGACCTTCACGGTTTCGCCTTGCTTAATAAACAGTGGGACCCGAATCTCGATGCCCGTCTCCAGCGTCGCCGGCTTGGTCACGCTGCCGCTGCTGGTGTCGCCACGCACGCCGGGTTCCGTGTACGTAACACTCAGCTCCACCTGCGCAGGCAGCTCCAGTCCGATCGGGTTGCCGTTGAACTTATGCACCTCGATGATGACTCCCTCTACCATAAAATCCAGAGCGTCCCCCATCATCTCGGCAGAAAGCGTGAGGGTCTCGAAGCTCTCCTGGTCCATGAAGTGGAACCCACTCCCGTCGCTATACAGATACGACGCCTTCACCGTCTGCAGGTCCGGCTCCTTGAACTTTTCGCTTGCCTTGAAGGTCTTGTCAAAGACGGCACGGGTCAGTAGGTTGCGCATCTTCAGGCGCACTAAAGTCTGCCCGCCCCGCGCGGTTGGCGTAGAAACCTCCGCCTCCAGGCACACGAAAGGTGTGTTCTCCAGCTCGAAAAACATCTTGCGCCGGACGTCGATGGCATCAATCAGTGCGGCCATGGGATCCCTAGAAAGAGAATGATTGCCCTAGGATAACAGGTGGTTACCAAGCAGCCGACCGGGTTGGGCATTCCTCGTTGGCAGTCCTCGGACGGGTGCTCCCGCCCGGCGCCAATCCACTGCCAACCTCCCATCCGTTAGGGTAGCGCGGCGCTTCTAGCTCTGCATAAGAAGCGTGGCAAGATGGCTTTAGCCCCGAGGCAACTACCTCGCAGCCCCGTAAAAGTAATAATCCGCCTCGTAACCACTCTTTACTTCAGCACCCTGAGTACACCCGGCAGCAGAAGGTGCCACCCCACCTTTGGTGTGAACGCGCTGAATCCTGGTAACCGCGCTGAACACACCTTGCCCGGAATGCCCAGTCGCAGTAACCAGCAGCCAAGGAATGGACCCAGCATCCGGCGCATCAGACCGAGCCGCGGCTTTCCCAGTCACTTCGCTCCCGTCTTTATGTTTCCATGTAGGACCCGCGTAGTGCCTTCCCAGCACCTCTCCGTGCTGGTCCCGAAGCTCGGCGTCCGGGGCCTTCAAGGTCCAGCCGGATTTTCCGTCCGCAGCTACCTGGCAAACGTAGATCTGCGATCCCACGGCGTGCACTTGCAGCAGAACTTCCTCTCCGGCAGGAGCCTGAATCGCACCCGGCGCATCAGGACGGGAAGACGCTTGCGCGCCCGCCAAAGCGGCGAGGGCGACGGATATCGTCGCAACGGATAGGGCAAAGAGCAGCGCCGCTTGCGGGGATCGTGAAATCATAGGGGAAGTTTAGCGCACCGGACCAACAAGTCTCGAGAGTAAATCCGGGAAACTTCTCTTCCATCGCTTACATCCAAGACTCATCGTTTACATGCAAAACCCACTAGATGCAAACCCA
>Ga0137418_10000749_pt1 | contig 29746 bp, 32 predicted proteins | sample CZODoug3_1_2_16f_FD_122242 | JGI IMG/M metagenome (GOLD analysis project Ga0137418, IMG submission 122242) | Vadose zone soil fungal communities from Angelo Coast Range Reserve, California, USA - CZODoug3_1_2_16fungal (Hybrid Assembly) | ecosystem: Environmental > Terrestrial > Soil > Vadose... | reverse complement strand
GCGGTATCGGGGATGTACAGCCCGCCCTTCATCGTCTCGGTCTCCTCCATCGGCCGGATCGCCACGCGATCGGCCAACGGGTAGACTCTGTACTTCTGGCTCGTCTTGGTTGCCGTTGCCATGATGCTCGAAGCCTCCGTAACTCTTTGAATTGATTAGCTGTTAGCACTCGCTGCAGATGAGTGCTAATGGACGACGGGGGGAATCTCGCCGTGCGTACAGCTCGAGTCAAGGGGCGGAAAGGGCCTGTACGACGGCGGTCGCGCGGGCGCGGGCTGTCCGGAGCGTCGAGTCGAGCTGCACAACCCCTGCTCCGACAACGATCCCGCTGCGCGTATCGGCGAGGCGAATGTGCAGCCAGGTGGGCTGGTCGGGACCGGGCTCGCTGAACGTGAAATGGATCAGCGCTGCGGTCGGGCGGCTGCCGCCGCGCACCTTCTGGCGGACGTGGAAGCCGTACTCCTGCATGGCGCGCGCGAGCTCGAGGCTTTGCTCGTCGCTCCCTTCGACCAGGACGTCGTAGCCGCGCAGCGTCGAGGGAATACGGTGCGGAGCACAGCCGAGCACGCCAACGACACACAGCGCCGCCAGCGCGCCCCTCATGGGACCACGCGCCTGGCTCCTACCAAGCGGGTCACCCACCAGGCGCCATCCGAGTCCTCCATTTCCAGGCGCGACAGCTTCACGCCGGTGTTGGAGCTGTGAATGAACGTCTGCTCGCCGACGTACATGCCGACATGGGTCACCCCGCCACCGGGCTGCGCCGCGAACAGGAGAATGTCTCCCGGCCGCAGCGCATCGACGACGGGCGTGATTTCACTTCCCGAATGCGCCTGATCGCGGCTCATGCGCGGCAAGCGGATGCCATGTCGGCCGTAGGCCCACTGGACCAGGCCCGAGCAGTCGAATCCATTGGCTTCGGTCCCGCCCCACACGTATGGCGTGCCGAGCGCATCGAGCGCGCTACGCACGACGTCGGCGGCGTTGCCGGTGATCGTCGTGGGTGGCTCGGGCGGAGATCTCGACGGCGCTCTACCGGATCCTTCGGCGCCTCGCCATTCCCGTTTCCCGATGCCGAGCGAGAAGCCGAGCGCCAGACTCACGCCGTCGCGTGTATCGGCGGCGGTTCGCCAGAAGCCGCGTGGGCCAAGGTCCTGCTGGCGATACGTCGCTTCCAAGCCCAGGGCGACCCATGAGATCGGCCGCCACTCGACGCCGGCACCCAGGTTCCAGAGCGCGGCGAGAGACTGCTTGGTGGTATCGGTGGCGAGACCGAGGGCAACGCCGGCAATCGCGTATGGACCAAACGTGCCGCGATGGCGCAACGCCTGTAATTCCCAGCCGGCCCCATAGAACGCGCGATTTCGGCCCAGGACGTCGTCTACGAGTGCGTGGACGGCGAGGCCCTGCCCAAAGATTCCGCCCAACGGCGTGCTGGTACGCAGTTCGTATGTGGTCGTGTGATTGCCGCGGTACCAGCGGCCGAACAGCAGGTCCACGTCACGCCCCCCCCGCCCTTGGGCGTGGAGGTGGGAAACGCCTGCAATTAGGAGGAAGAGCTCAATCCGCGGCCGCAATCGCGGCGTGCTCCTCGGATTCGCGGGGCGCCATGTGATGGGAGATCAGGTGCGGCAGATGACGCATGAAGCGCACCCAGGTCCATAGCACGACAAATCCGAACAGCAGGGCGCCTGCGCCGGCGATGGCCAGCATGACGAATGGGTTCTCGAATCGCAGCGCGACCAACGCACCGAGCCACAGGCCGACGTGCGATGCTGCCCACGCCCATGCGGGGGTCAGCAGCCACCCCACTACGACGAGCAAGTGCGCCATCCACCTCGGCACGATGCCTTACCCCTTGCGGGTGATCGCGACGACAGCGAACCCCGTCAGTACGAGCGCGAAGCCCGCGCCGGCGGCAACGGGCAAATAGATGTGCAGGCGGGCGAGCGTTACGACGATCGCGAGGACCGCGGCACCAACGAGGATCGGGAGCGCGAGCGCGCGGATCGCCACGTCCCCGCCACGCGCGGCGCGGCCGGCGGTCACCAGGCCGCCCATCCACGCGAGGAACGTCCCCAGCATCCACCAGATCGGCAGGTACCACCAGGTGCTGCCGCCGCCGATGGCGTCCCAGGTCCAGGGATACGCCTTGAATGGGCGCAGCAGGATGATGTCGATCGCCATGAACACGATCGTACCCCACAACCCGATCGCCGCCGCGCTCGCGACCCCCTGTACCGTGCGCGAGCCCGCGAAAAAGCCGGGCAGGAATGCCGCGGCGACACCTCCGGCAAGCACGAGGATGGTTTGCAGCACCGAGGTAATGATCCCGGGGGGCAGCAACCGTGAGATGACGAGATAGAGGATGACCGCCACCGCCGTAACCACACCAACGATGGTTCCACTGAGGAGAATGTGGCGAAACTCAGATCGATCAGTGGCTGCGCTGGTGGTGGAGGGCATCGGTCTCCTTACGAGCAGTTGTGGAGGTTGGTCGAGGTTGGTGGAGGTTGTGGAGGGAACTTCGAAAACCTCCACCATCCTCCACCAGCCTTCACAACCTTGAATCTAAGTCGCTCACATTACGAGGCAAACACAAAGAGCACCGTGAGGTCGGTTACGGCCCACGCGGCCAGCGCTCGATACATCCCCCGCTGGTGTTGCTTGGGACTCCACCCCGGGTACCTCAAAAACCACGGCAATAGCACCGCCAACCAGAGGGCGAACGGCAGCAGGAGCATCAGGGCTTTCGCCCCGACCCCAAGAATCGCGACAGCCCAGGCGAACAACCCAAAGGCCAGCAGCGTGCTCACGATGGCGACGACCAGGCTGAGGCGCATTCCCAGAATCAGCGCCAGCGTACGGTCGCCACGCCGCTGATCCTCTTCGAACTGATACAACTGCGTGAGCGGATAGAGCCCGGCGAACAGCGGGCAGAACGCGAGCAGCACCAGCGCGTGTCCCGTATCGAGCGGCCGGCCGGTCGCGGCCCAGGCGGCGTAGGGCGTGAGCGTACCAAAGCCCCACATGTTGATGATCCAATCCACACCGGCGACCGCCTTGAAACGAAACGGCGGGACGGAATACAAGATCGAAAGCACAAAGCAGATCGCGTACGCGATCTGGAATCCGAGCGGCAGCGTGAGCGCCAGTAACTGGCCGGCCACGAGCAGGAACACGCTGAAGTGCAGCAGGTACCGCGGGAGCGCCGGCGGGGCGTTGAGATATCCGATGTCGCCCTCATCCTTGTCGAACACGCTATTGATCGCGAGTGTCCCGCCGTTCAGAAACACCACCCAGATGACCAGAGCGCGAAGCGCCGCCCCGACGTGCTCCCCGCTCCCTGCTCCCTGCACCCCGACGGCGAGCACGTAGCCCAGCAGCGTATGCCCCGCCATGATCGGCCACTCGGCAGGGCGCATGTGCAACAGATAGGAGTTGAGCTCGCCGGGGAGGAGCCGGTAGCCCCAGCGCCGCCACGCATTGAGCGTGCGTGCGTCGCTTACCACTGCAAGCCGAGCGCGGCGGCGGCGATGCGCAAGCCGACCAACGTCAGATCCGGGTGCACCGACTCGATCTCCTTGGTCAGCGGCGCGACCAAGCTCGCGAGCCCGCCGGTCGCTACGACCATGGGGGTGTTGCGGGATGGCCATTCCGCCTTGATGCGGCGCACCAGCCCGTCGACCGCGTCGGCCGTTCCCCACAGCACGCCGACGCGAATGCAGTCTTCGGTGCGCCTGCCGATGGCGTGCGTGGGCGGGAGCAACTCGGTGGCGGGGAGCTTCGCGGTCTTGCGCACCAATTCGTCCGACGCGGTGCGCAGGCCAGGCATGATGACGCCACCGATGAAGCGCGCGCCGCCGGCGACGGTGATGCAATCGAACGTGGTGGCGGTGCCGAAGTCGACGACGATGGTGTCTTTCTTGAAGAGCTGCGCGGCGGCAAGCGTGTTGACGATCCGGTCGGCGCCGACGGTCAGCGGCTCGTCGACGTCGAGCACGATGGGAAGTTTGGACTTCGCATCGACCCGCAGCGGTTGGCGCGTCGTGGCCGCCTCGATGCCGTCGCTCAGGCTCTGCGTGATGGTGGGCGCAACCGACGCCACGATTGCCGCGCGAATTTCTTGCGTGGAATGCCCGGCCTGCGTCAGGTGTACGGTGAATGCCGCCGCCCACTCGTCGGGGGTGCGCTGCGGCGTCGAGTGCAGCCGCCAATGCGCCACCAGCCGGTCGCCCGCAAACAGTCCGACGGTCGTCTCGGTGTTGCCGATGTCGAAGGCGAGGAGCATGGGGCGGCTAAGATAGCTCGACGTGGCCGTCGCGCACCATCGTGGTACCGGCGCCGGTGTCCACGAGCAGTGCGCCGTCGGGCCGGATCCCCGAGGCACGGCCCGCGAGCGGCGCACGGATGTGGCGGCCGCGCAGCCAATCGCGTCGCGCGAACGCGGCACACTCGAACTCCGTCAACTGCGCGCCGTGCACCGTCAGCCGGCCCAACGCGGGGACGAGCGAGTCGAGCACGTCGATGCGTCGAGCGCCGGGCCGCAGATCCCGCAGCGCGACCGCCCGGTCCGCGAGGTCGGGTGGAATCTCGTTCGCCACGTTGACGCCGATCCCCACGGCGAGCCACTGCAGCGTGTCGCCTTGCCAGCGACTCTCACACAGGATTCCGGCGACCTTGCGGTCGTCGACGAGCACATCGTTCGGCCACTTGAGCCGCGCGCGCGCCTCTCCCCCCGAGAGCGACATCGGGCGCACGCCGAGCACGCCTTCCACCACGTCGGCGAGCACGAGCCCCACCCGCAGCGACAGGACGCCTGCCGCGGGGAGCGGTGGCGGAGGCCGGAGCAACGTCGCGAGCCATACGCCGCCCGGAGGCGACCGCCACGTCCGGCCGTCGCGCCCCCGCCCCGCCGTCTGCTCTTCCGCGAGCACCACCGTTCCGGCCGGTGCCCCCTGTGCACCGAGATCGTGGATGGCATCGAGACTGGAAGTGAGCGTGCGGAACACGCCGCACTGCGGCACGCCCCAGCGCCGCGCCAGGACCGCGGCGGGAATGTCGTCGATCGCTAGCCGTGCCACAGCGCGTAGGCGAGCGTGAACAGCCCGATCGCGAAACAGTAGGGCGCGAACACGTAGAAGCGGCCGCGCCGCAGCATCGCCACGAGGAATCGAATGGCGAAGACGCCGGAGAGGAACGCGACGATGCAACCGGCCAGCAGCGGGACGGCCCCGACCTGCGCGATGTCGGCCGACGCGTGGCGCGCTTCGACCAGGCCCGCCCCCGCGATCAGCGGAATCGCCATCAGGAAGCTGAAATCGGCCGCGGAGACCGCGCCGAGACCGACCCAGAGTCCCGAGGCGATCGTGGTGCCCGACCGCGATACGCCAGGCAATGGAGCAAAGGCCTGCGCCAGCCCGATGATGAGGGCGCCCCTGGGCGTCGGCCGCGGCGCGCCTTCCGGACTCCGATGCCGCGTGGACCACAGCAGCGCGCCGGTGACGAGAAAGCCAACCCCTGCCGCCCACAGTGAGTTGAACGCGCGGGCGATCAGATCCTCGAGGAAGATGCCGACGAGGCCCGCCGGGATCATGCCGATGATGAGCAGTCCTGCGTAGCGCAGCGCATCGGGCTGGCGTCGCAGCACGTCCACCACCAGCTGCCAGAACCGTCGCCCATACACGACGAGGATCGATCCCAGCGTCGCCACATGCAGCGCGACTTCGACAAAAACCCCGGGCGTGTGTACGCCGGCGACGTGGCCGATCACCGCCAGATGCCCGTCGCTCGAGACGGGAAGGAATTCAGTGAGACCCTGCACCAGACCGAGGAGGATTCCCTGCCAGAGATTCATGCGACCTTTCCCGCGACCAGCGCGATGAGGCCAACGACCATGGCACCCTTGAGCAGCATGCTCACGCGATCCACCCGACCGAGCAGCAGCCAGGTCGCGGCGATGATCGTTGCCAGCTGAGCGAACAGCGCGATTACGAAGTACGCGCCGCCGTAGCCGGCGTTCCGCGGCAACAGCAGGCTGGCGGGAACGAAGAGGAGTCCGGCACCTGCGGCGATCACCAGCGCGGCCCGCCGTCCCACGACAATCGGCAACGTACGCCGCCCGATCGTACGATCGCCCGGCTCGTCCTCGACGTCTTTGACGACCTCACGCACGAAATGCAGCCACGCCGCCAGCACCCACGGCACAACTCCGGCGGCGGGCATACCCACGGCGAGTGCGCCGTAGAACGGCGGCGATCCCGCGACGACCGCGACGGCGAGATTGCCGATCAGCGGCCGCGGCTTGAGGAGCGGCGAGTAGGCGAACATGGCGGCCAGGGCAGCCAGGGCGGCCAGGACCTGCCTGCCGCTGACGAGCGCGGCGAACACCAGCGCGAGTACCGTGCCCGCGAAGAGAATGAACTCCACGAGGCCCCGCGATACCTGCCCGGCGGCCAGCGGCCGCTGCGGACGATTCACGCGGTCCGCCGCGACATCCCGCATGTCGTTCCACGTGTTGCCGACCGCGCCCACCGCGACGCCCGACAGCGCCGCGAACAGCAGCTCTTTCGGCCACCCGATCTGCGCCAGGGCGATCCACCCGCCCGCGAACACGCCGGCGGCGGCAATAATGAGATTGGGCGCACGAATCAGGCGCAGGACCGCCATTACGAGAGGACCTCTTCATACAGCGCCTCGTAGCGCGGCACCACCTTGTCGGCGGAAAAATCGAGCGCGCGCGCCGCCGCGTTGCGCTTGAGGCGTTCATGCAGCGACGGATCCTCCAGCACCTCCAGCGCACGTTGCGCCATCGTGGTGACATCACCCGGCGGCGCCAGAAACCCGGTCTTGCCGCTCTCGACGACCTCGGGAATCCCGCCGGCGTCGCTGGCGATCACCGGCACGGCGCACGCCATGGCTTCGAGCGCGGCCAGACCGAATGACTCCGTGGCCGATGGTAGCAGAAAGAGGTCGGCTCCCCGCAGCACGTCGCCGACATTCTCGACCTTTCCCAAAAAGCGCACGTCCTTGCGCAGGCCCAGGCCGTCGACCTCGTGCTCGGCGGCATCGCGTTCGGGGCCGTCGCCGACGAGGACGAGCGTGGCCGCAGTCTTTTTGCGCACACCCGCGAAGATCTTCACGACATCGCCGATGCGCTTGACCGGGCGAAAATTCGAGACGTGGACGAGAACGCGATGGCCTTTGGGCGCGAGCCGCTTGCGGTCGGAGTCATCGGCGGGAGGATGATAGTCCGCGGTCGAAATGAAATTCGGGATGACACGCACGTCACATTGCCCGCAACCGAACGCGCGATACGTCTCGTCGCGCAGGTACGCCGAGACCGCGGTCACCTTGTCCGACTGCTCGATGGAGAATTTGGTGAGCGTGTAGTACGACGGGTCCTGGCCGACCAGCGTGATGTCGGTGCCGTGCAGGGTCGTGACGATCTTCATGTCGAGCTTTTCGTGCAGCAGCATCTGCTTCGCCAGCCAGGCGGTGGCGGCGTGCGGGATCGCGTAGTGCACGTGCATCAGATCGAGCTGCTCGCGCTTGGCGACTTCGTGCTGCTTCACGGCGAGCGCCAGCGCGTACGGGGACGACTGCTCGAACAGCGGATACTCGAGCTGCGTGACCTCGTGAAACGTGACTCGCTCGGCGTAGCCGCGCAGCCGAAACGGGCTCGCGTACGAGATGAAATGGATGTCGTGGCCGCGGCGGGCAAGCTCGAGGCCCAGCTCGGTCGCGACGGCGCCGGAGCCGCCGTAGGTCGGATAGCAGGTGATCCCTATTCTCATCGTTGCCACCGCTCCAGGATGCGCCCCGCGATCACGTCGGCCGTCTCGGTCGCGTCGATCGTCCAGACCTGCGCTTCACGTAACTGGTTGCGGAACCAGGTGTCCTGACGCTTCGCATAACGTCGTGTCGATACCAAAATCGCGTCCCGCAACGCACTCTCGGACAACTGACCCTGCAGCATCGCGACGACCTCCCGGTAGCCCACGCCGTCGAGTCCCGGTGCCTGTGGCGCGACGCCCGACGCGAGCACGCGCTCCACTTCCTGCACGAAACCGGCACGCAGCATGGCGTCCACCCGAGCGGCAAGCCGGCGGTGCAGCACTTCGCGCGGCACCGTGAGGTGAATGTACCAGGGGTGCAGCGTGCCGCGTTCACGAGCCTCGCGCTGCCACCACGAGAGCGCATGCCCTGTCAGGAGCGCCACCTCCACCGCCCGTGCGGCGCGCTGCCGCCCTCCACCGGGAAACCGCGGGTCGAGCCGGCCGGCCCACCGCGCGAGATCGCCGCCTTCCAGCGATTCGGACCAGCTGCGCAGCTGCGCGCGCCGTTCCGGATCGAACGGCGGCTCGCGAAACAGTCCCTCCGCCAGCGCGCGGATATACAGCCCCGTCCCGCCGACGACAATCGGCTGACGGCCGCTCGCTCGCGTCTCGGCAATCCATCCCGCAGCATCACGAGCGAATCGTCCCGCGCTGTAATGCTCTCCGGGATCGAGCAGATCCAGCCCCCGGTGCGGCACGCGCGCCAGCGTGACGGCATCCGGCTTCGCGGTGCCGATGTCGAGGCCGCGATAGAGTTGGCGGGCGTCCGCCGAGATCACGGTGATGGGGGTGAGAGCGGCGAGGCTCGCAGCGACGGCCGTTTTGCCGACGCCGGTAGGGCCTACCAGAACAGGTGTCAGGTGTCGGGTGTCAGGTCCGACCAAACCGACGTTCCAGTTCCTCTTTCGGCAGCTGCACCATGCTCGGCCGGCCGTGCACGTCGTGCGCCGGCAGCGTCGCGGTGAGCAGCCGGACAATGAGCTCACGCATCTCGCCCGGGTCGAGCGTCTGACCAGCCTTGATGGCGGCGCGGCAGGCATAGGTCGCCGCAAAGCGCTCGAGCCGGTTCTGCCAGCCTCCAAAGCGGCCGCCGGCGAGATCGGCCACCAGCTCTTGCAGGCAGCGCGCCGCTTCGAAGCGCGGATGCGGGTTCGGCGCGGTGTGCACGACGATGCTGCGGCCGGAGAACGGCTCGATCTCGAATCCGACGCGGGCGAGCAGCTCGCGATGCGCGTCGATGGCATCGAGCTCGGCCGCCGCAAAGTCGAGCGTGAGCGGGAGCAGCAGGCGCTGCGCGGGCGCGCCGTCGCCCGAGAGCTGGCGCATCACGTCTTCGTACAACACGCGCTCGTGGGCGGAGTGCTGGTCGACGATTGCTACACCGGCATCGGTTTGAAAAAGGATATACGTGTTGAACACTTGCATTAAAGGCGCTATTGGGTATCGGCTATCGGCTATCGGGTGATCCGCTCCGAAGAGTTCGAGAGGCATGCCACCGGGCAGCGTTACCTCCTGGTCACCCCCAATACCCGATAGCCGATAGCCGATAGCTCCCAAAGGCGCCGCCGCCGCGAGCGGGGCCAGAGCCTCGCGCACCGCTTCCTCCACCACCTTTTCAACGAAGAACTTGTCGCGAAACCGTGCCTCGAGCTTCGCGGGATGGACGTTGACGTCGACCGCATCGCCCGGCAGATCGAGGAACAGCAGCAGCGACGGCCGGTCGCCGGGCGCGATCGTCGAGCGATAGCCGGCTTCCGCGGCGCGCAGCATGAACGGATCGCGGATCGGCCGGCCGCGGACGAACACATAGCCCTTCCGCCCCGCAGGACGAGCCTGCGCAGGCCGCTGCACCAGCCCCGTCACCTCGAGCGGCCCGGCGCGATGCGACACCATGAGCAGTGTGTCGGCGAGCTCCACGCCCCACAGCGCGCGCACGCGGTCGATCAGCCGCGCGGCCGGAGGACAATCGAGCAACACGCGCCCGTCGCTCATCAGGGAAAACGCGACATCGGGGCGGGTCAACGCCAGCACTGTGATCGCTTCGAGCGCGGCGCGCGTTTCCGTCGCCGTCGCGCGGAGAAACTTGCGGCGCGCGGGCGTATTGTAGAACAGCGCGCGCACGGTGACCGTCGTGCCACGCTGGCGCGCGCTTTCCTCGGTCGCGTCGAGCTTGCCGCCGGTGACGCGCAACAGCGTCGCTTCCTCGCCGTCACCCGAGGTCTCGAGCTCGAAGCGGGAAACGGACGCGATCGCGGGCAGCGCCTCGCCACGAAACCCGAACGTCGCCACACCAATCAGGTCACTGGCCGCGCGGATCTTGCTCGTCGCATGACGTTGCAGCGCCAGCCGCGCATCCTCGCGATCCATGCCGGAGCCATCGTCGCTCACGCGAATCAGCATTTTGCCGCCGTCTTCCAGCTCGACGCGCACCGCATGGGCACCCGCATCGAGCGCGTTCTCGACGAGCTCCTTGACGACCGAGCCGGGCCGCTCGACCACTTCGCCCGCGGCGATCTGGTCGGCGACATTCCCCGCGAGCACCTGGACGCGCGGGCGCGCGAGCACGCTCACAATCCCGAGATCTCCTCTCCCAGCACCCAGCCGTGGATTCCGTCTGCGCGATCGACTTCGCGCCACGCACCATAGCTCCGGCCGACGCGGAGCGCACCACCCGCGGGGATCGTCGCGGTGGTGCTGGCGCCGCCGTACGGCGCCGCGCGCACGGACGCGCCATCGGCGATGACGACCGCGAGGGGTTGGTCCCGGCGCCGCCACTCGAGCGCGCCCAGGATCCCGGCACCAAGCGCCGATGCGCCCAGCAACCCGAGCACGACTCGCCGCCGGGCGCCGGCCGCGACCGTCAGCCAGAGCAGCACCCACCCCGTCGCGCCGATGACTGCCCATTCCGCTGGCGTGGCCCAGCCGACGTGCAGCAAGTGTTCGGTCAGCGGATCGGGCGCTGGAAGCAGCCGCAGCGCCCGCCGAATCGCCATGTCACGCGGCGCCAGACGCGCCGCGCGCGTCCACGCCGCCGTCGCCTTGCCATCGGCGCCGGCGCGATACAACGTCGCGCCGAGATTGTACCAGTGGGCCGCATCGCGCGGCTCGCGCGCCGCTCGCGCGGCGAAGGAATCGGCGGCCGCGCGCAGCGCCCCCGCTTCGAACAGGGCCTCCGCGCTGGGTGTCTGGGCGGCGGCGCGCGAATGGAGCACCAATCCGAGCAATAGAACCGACGCGAACATCGGCCGCGTGCGCCGGCCCTCGGGAGCCGTCGCGGCACCGAGTACGCGCAGCACCTGCTCGATCTCCGCGCCGAGTTCCGCGGCGTCACCAAGGCCGCGCGGCCCGTAGCGGGCCGCGCGCAAGCGGTCGCGCAGCCGCTTCACATGATCGGCGACGGCACTGTCCACCCCAGCCGCCCGCAGTGCCTGTGCAAGTCCATCGCCGTCGCGGGCGAAGGGATCCGAGACGTGACTCGCCAGCACCGCGAGAAACTCGCGCTCGAGCTGGCCCAGCGGCGTCAGCTGCCGACCTCCTTCGGCCGGGCCCGTGGACGCGGCCGTGTCGCGACGCCAGCGCCGCCGCGCTAGCCCGGCAATAAGGGGCGGCACCAGGAGCACCGCGAGCCAACCTTCCCATCCCACCTGCCGCGTCAGACGATCAACCCCGACTTCTCCCCGGCTCGGCAAGAGTGGTGGCAGCACACGCGCAGCGCGCGGCTCGGCGCCCGGAGCGACGGCGAGCGCTCGCGGCGCGGTCGTTGCCGTGATGTAGCGACCGGCGCCCAGATCGAAATAGCCATAGCGCACCTCCGGCAACACGAAGTTGCCCGAGGAGTCGGGTACGGCGAGAAACCGGAATGTCTTGCTGCCGGCGATGCGGCCGGCCTCCGGCGCGATGCGGACTTCGGTTTGCGCCGGATAGACCCGGAAGCCGGTCGGCCAGCTCAACGGCGGCTCGGGCCAGAGCGCGACGTTCCCGACGCCCGAGACCGTGACGGATGCCTCGACCGGTTCGCCCACGCGCGTGCTCGCGGGATCAACCTGTAGATCGAGACTCACGCGCTCCCCTACCACGTTCGTGATGTGTGGCGACGGCAACGGCAACACCGTTATCGCGATCGAGTCGCTGCGCAGCGTGTAGCGCTCTTCGCGGCTGAAGAACGAGAACGTGACCGGCAGCGCGTATTCGACGGAGGCCGGCGGGATAATCAGCCGGCCGGGCGCGAGCGGGAAGACGACTTGATGCGCGATGAACAAATCCAGCCATCGTCCCCCCACCTGGCGCGACAGCGCGACGCCGGACGACGTGGCCGCCGGATACGCCCAGACGCCCTCCGGCGTCACCAGCGTCAAGAGCGGCGCGCGACGCATCCGCTCGCGGAGCTCGCGCGGGATCCAGGCGGCGGCGATCAAATCCACTTGCTGGCCGGTGAAGACGCTGTCGCTCGGCACGAGCATCGTCAGTGCGACACGATCAGTGCGCCGCGAAATCGGCGGTGCTGCCGTTTCGAGCAATGCGCGCGCCAACGGATTCAACGCCACCGTGCTGCGATCCGCCGCGCTATCCACCGTGACGAGAATCGGATCGGTGGACACGACACTCACGCCCTGCTTCGCGCGCACCGGCCCGATGAGCAGCGCCCCCGGCTGCTGGGCACGCAGCTGCAGCTCGCGCACCGTGGTCCGAATCGAGCCGGCGCCGCCGGTGATCGCGACCTCCGTCATGTCGCGGGTGCCCACGATCGCAAAGCCGTTGAGCGTTGGGAGCATGATTTCGACGGCATCGGTGGACCGCGTGCGCGCGCGCACGGTCAACATCAACTCCTCACCGACGTGGAGGTGCGTGCGATCGACGCTGGCGGTGACTTCCGCCCCCTGCACCACGAGCAGCGCCGTCAGCAGCGAGAGGATCACCAGTCCTTCACTCCCGCCGCCGCGGCTCGGCGCGTGCGCCCGGTGCGGTCGCGGCGCGTGCGCAGCTCTTCCTGCCCGATCGATTGCAGCACCTGATCGGCTTGTGATTCGCTGAGGCCGCCGGCATTACCGCCCTCGCGTTGCGGCTGCTGTTGTTGGCCCCCCCCGCCCCCTCCACCGCCTCCGGCGGGCCCGGGGGGCGGTGCTGGTGGCGGTGGAGGATTGTTCGCCTGCCCACCACCCCGGCGCTGGCGGTTCACGAGCTCGAGATTCCATTTCGCGCGGATGTGATGCGGCTGCAGCAGCAGCGCTTCCCGGTAGGCGCGCTCGGCGTCGGCGAGATGCGTCTCGCGATTCGTGCTGTCCGACCTCGCCTCGAGCAGCGCGAGCAATCCGAGATTGTAGAGTGCGCGAAATCGCAGCTCGGGATCGAGCGAGGCTGCCGCGCGCGCGAGCGTTGCCCGCGCCAGCGCCGGATCCCCGGCGGCCAGCGCCGCGGTGCCCGTGTTGTACCACGCCGTGTCGTCGTCCTGGTGCGCTTTCAGCTCGGCCAGGTACGCGGCGGCGGCCGATCGGACGTCGCCCTTGTCCCACGCTCGTTCTGCCGGCGAGCGCGGCCGCTGCGCGTGCGCGGCGGGCACGACGAAGCACAACAGAGCGATCAGCGCGGCCGTGCGGCGCGTGAACGTTTGTGTCGTCAGCACGATCGCGGCGAGCAACAGTGGAATCCACGCCCGCGGCCGGCCACGCTGGGTGCGGCTCTCCGTTGCGGTGGCGCGTTTGTACGACGCTACGAGATCGCGCACCGCGCCGGCCTGATCCGGCAGCTCCGCCGCGACAATCGTGCCTTGCGCGGCATCGGCGATCTTTCCGAGCACGTCGTCGCGCCGGCTGGTCTGGACCGGATTCCCCGTCTGATCCTGCTGCCAGGCCACCAGCTGCCCGCGATCGTCGCGCACCGGAATCCGGACAGGCGCGCGACCGCCCTCGGCCACGAGAATCAGATGAATGCCGAGCCCGGCCAGCCGCCGCGCTTCTTCGACCGACCGTTCGACCGAGTCGTGCGCTTCACCGTCGGTGAACATGACGAGCACGCGATCGGCGATCTCGGGGCTGGAGTGCAGCAAGTCGATCCCCTGCTGCAGCGCCGGCACCAGCGACGTCCCGCCCTCCGACGCGACGTCCGGGTCGAGCGCGTCGAGATACAGCGTCAGCGCCGAGCCATCGACCGACAGCGGCGAGAGGATGTAGCTCGTGCCCGCGAACGCGGAGAGACCAAGGCGGTCGCCGTCGAGGTCCTGCACGAGACGGCGCGCTTCCCGCAGCGCCCTGCCCAGCCGGCTCGGTTTGGCATCTTCGGCCAGCATCGACCGGGAGATGTCGATGGCGAGGACGAGATTGAGGCCTCGTGTCTCGGTGACGATCCGCTCCTCACCCCAGCGCGGCCCCGACAGCGCGACGGCGGCGAGACTCGCCGAGAGGCCGAGCGCCGGCGCACCAAACCGTCCCGCCGCGCGGGCGATGCGCGCGGTCGCCTCCGACCACGCGGCGGCGCGCCTGACCCGCGTACGGCGCGCCCACGCGGCCGCTGTCCACACGGCACCACCGACGATCGGTGCCAAGGCGACGACGATCGGCGCGTCGAAGGTGATCACGGGACGCGCACCGCGAATGTAGCGGCCAGGACCAGCTCGAGCGCCAGCGCGAGCAATCCGATGCCGAGCGGCACCCGATACGCTTCGTCGTAACGCCGATACACGAGATGTTGCACCGGAGTCTTCTCGAGCCGGTTGATCTCGGCGAAAATGTTGGAGAGCGACGCCGCGTCGGTCGCGCGGAAGTAGCGGCCCCCGGTGGTGTGGGCGACCTCGCCGAGCAGCTGTTCGTCGATCTTCACCGGCATCGTCTCGTAGCGCAGGCCCAGCGGGCCCTGGCCGGTGGGGACCGGCGCCTCGCCCTGCGTCCCCACGCCGATGGTATAGATGCGGATGCCGAACGTGGCGGCCGCCTGTGCCGCCGTACGCGGATCGACCGTGCCCTTGTTGTTCTCGCCGTCGGTGAGCAGCACCACGACTTTGCTCTTGCCCGGCGCGCGACGCAGCCGGTTGGCGCTGGTCGCGATCGCCGTGCCGATGGCGGTGCCGTCCTCCAGAATTCCGACGCGCAGCTGGCGAATCGCCTCCTCGAGCACCTGGTAGTCCGTCGTGATCGGCACCTGCGTCAGCGCTTGCCCGGCAAAGGCGATGAGGCCCACGCGATCGGACGAGCGGGCGCGCACGAATTCCGTCGCCGTGCGGCGCGCCACGTCGAGCCGGTTGGCCGGGGAGAAGTCTTCGGCGAGCATGCTGCTGGAGACATCGACCGCGAGGATGATCGAGATCCCCTCGCTGCGCAGCTCGGCGCGCGCCGACCCGAGCCGTGGCCCCGCGGCGGCGACGATCCATGCGGCGAGACAGAGCGATCGCAGCGACACGGGTAGCCGGGCGACCCACAGTCGCTCGCTGGGGCCGATCGCCGGGCGAACGTCGCTCATCGGCGCACCCGCGAGGCGGGACAGCCGCTGCCGGCGCCACCACCACCACAGCGGCAACGCCACGAGCAGCAATAACAGCAGGGGCCGGGCAAACGTCATCGCGCTTTCCCCTTTGCTCCGTTGCCAGCGAACTCGCGGGCGAGCGACTGGGCCCGCGCGGCGAGGGGGGCGACATCCACACCATGCGCCGTCGCGAACGCCACCTGGTCGAGCGCATGCAGCAGCTCCCGCAAATCCCGCAGTGGCGCGTCGGGGCGCGCCCGCTCGACGACTGCCAGGCATTCCGCGGTGCTCAGCGCTTCATGGGCCTCGGGGATCGTGTGGGCCAGCGCGTGGCGCAGCCGCTGCGCGGCACGCGCCGCGACGGCCTTCGGCTCTCCCGCGGCGAGCCAGCGCGCGTCGGGCACGTCGGCGTCGATCGCGAGCGCCGCAGCCTCGCTAGCGGCGCGCGGGCCGCGTCGTCTCCAGCTGATCAGGATCAACAGCGCCCCAGCGGAGAGCAGCAGCGCGGCGATGATGGGAACCGTACTCGCCCGATCGAGCCGCAGCGGTCCAAGCGACGGCTGCGGCGCCGGCGCGCGGATGCTGTCGGGAATCACACTGGCCACGTGAAACGTCGCGGTGCCTCCCGACAACGAGTCGGCTGTGCCGTCGGGACCGAGACGCCAGATCTGTGGCATGTCGAGCCGCAGGTCGCCGGGTGCCCAGGCGACGACGGCGTAGCGCACGACCCAGTCTCCGGACGACGTCGCTACGACGGCGGGATCGCCTAACGGCTCGGCCATGGTTCCCGAGGCGAGTTTCCCGGCCCGCAGGCGCCAGCCGGGCGGTGCCTGCACCGATCGCTCGAGCCGGATCGTATCACCGACCGTCGGCTGACTCGGGGCGGCAGTCCATCCGGCCTGCAGGAGCAGCAGGAGCGCGATCATCGGCTCAGCCGTCTGGCCCGCTCCGCGAATGCGCGACGCAGCGGCGCGCCGTACGGCACCGTGGTGAGCAATGCCACACGATCGACGCCCGCCTGGACGAGCTTGCGGCTGCGCTCCTGTTGCATGCGCTCCGCCGCGACGCGAATGCGGGTGCGGGTGGGCGCGTGACTCGTGTCGACGAGCAGCCGCTGCCCCGTCTCGGCGTCCTCGAGCTCGACCCAGCCGGCGTCCGGCAGGTCGTATTCGCGCGGGTCATCGATCGTGATCGCGACCACTTCATGGCGCGCGGCGAGCTGCCCCAACGGCTCTTCCCAGTCGGCGGCGCGGAAATCGGACAGCACGACCACGATGGCCCGGTGCCTGAGCAGCTTCGTGGCGTAGCGGAGCGCGCCGGCGAGGTTCGTACCCCGCCCCCGCGGGGCGAAGGCCACAAGGTCGCGGATGATGCGCAACGCATGGGCCCGTCCCTTGGCAGGCCGCACCACGTACTCGGGTGTGTCGGCGAAGAGCAGCGCCCCCACGCGGTCGTTATGCCGGGCGGCGGCAAGGGCCAGCACTGAGCCAACCTCGACCGCGAGCCCCGCCTTGGTGTACGGCCGGCCGAAATGGAGCGATCCAGACTGGTCCACGATGAGGAGGAGCGTGAGCTCGCGCTCTTCCATGAAGGTTTTGACGAACGGATGGCCCATCCGCGCGGAGACGTTCCAGTCGATGGCCCGGAAGTCGTCGCCTTGCTGGTAGGCACGCACTTCCGCGAACTCGATCCCCTGGCCGCGGAAGACAGAGCGGTACTCGCCCGTGAAGAGGGTATTGACGAGGTTCCGCGCCCGCAGCTCGATCCCTTTCACCTGCTTCAGCACTTCGCGAGTCACGGTCCGCCGGCGCACGCGGACCGGGGAGCTTACCCGGCGGCGCTCTGGTCCTTCGTATTTCACGGCACTCCCACGGCCTCCAGAATGCGCGCGATCACCTGATCGGCGTTCATGTCTTCGGCTTCGGCCTCGAACGTCAGCAGGACGCGGTGGCGCAGCACGTCGAACGCCATCGCCTTGACGTCCTCCGGCACCACGAACGCCCGGCCGCGCAGATAGGCATGCGCGCGGGCGGCCTGCGCCAGGTAGATCGACGCGCGCGGCGAGGCGCCAAACGCGATGAGCGGCTTCAGCTCCGGCAACCCGACGGCTTGCGGCTCGCGCGTCGCGCGGACGGTGTCGACGATGTAGTCGACGACCTTCTGGTCCATGAACAGCTCCGCGATCGCGCTGCGCGCCGCGAGGATGTCCTCCGCCTCCGCGATGCGCGTCACCTCGATCGGCCGGCCCGATGCCATGCGCCCGACGATCTCTTTTTCCGCATCGCGTGACGGATAGCCGACGCGCACCTTCAGCATGAAGCGGTCGAGCTGCGCTTCGGGGAGCGGGTACGTCCCTTCGTGCTCGATCGGGTTCTGCGTGGCCAGCACGAGGAAGGGCTCGCCCAGAAAGAACGTCTCGCCGCCGATCGTCACCTGTTTTTCCTGCATCGCTTCGAGCAACGCCGACTGCACCTTGGCCGGCGCGCGGTTGATTTCGTCGGCGAGGACGAAATTCGCGAACAGCGGGCCCTTCTTCGGATAGAACTCCTGCGAGCGCTGATCGAACACCATCGTGCCGATCACGTCCGCCGGCAACAGATCGGGCGTAAACTGGATGCGCGAGAAACTGATGCGCAGGCATTCGGCCACGGTTTTGACCGCGAGCGTCTTGGCGAGGCCGGGCACACCCTCGAGCAGGATATGGCCACCGGTGAGCAGACCGATCAACAGGCGCTCGACCATGACCTCCTGACCGACGACGCGCTTCGCGACTTCGCGCGTGATGCTCTGGGTCAGCACCGCATCGGTCGTCTTGCTGGCGGCGGCGCGTGTCGTCATCGCAGCGATGCCTCTGCGGCTCGCTTCACGGTTGGCTCCTTATCCCGCGCATAGAGTTCGAGCAACGCTTTCGCCTCCATTCGATCCAGTCTCGCCAACCCTTCGATCGCCGCCGCTCGCACGAACGGCGTGCGCCGCGGCCTGCCGCCCGGCTCTGCAAATCTCGCCAGGACGTCCAGCGCCTCTTTGGCGCCGAGCTGGCCGATGGCCTTCAGCAACGCAGCCAATACCCCTTCATCTTTTTCCTGCTCCAGCCGCCGTATCAGCACGGTGCTCGCCCCCACGTCGCCGGCGGCCGCGATGGCGCGCGCCGCGGCCGTGCGGACCAGGACCGATTCATCCTTCAACGCGGGCATCGCCGGCCGCGAGATCTCGCGCCCGCCCAGCTCGGCGAGCCCCAGCAGCGCCGCCTCGCGCACCCGCTCGTCGCTGTGGTGCGTCAGTCCAATCAACAGATCCGCGACGTTCGGGCTGCCGCTCAGTCCCAGGAACTCCGCTGCCGCCGCAACCACCTCGGGAACCTTGCTCTGGACCCTTGTCTGCAGCACTTCGACGGTGCGCTCACCGGCCGCACGCATCGCGGCGCGATAGGCTTCGCGCAGCTCGGGAAGCGCGTGGAGGTAGGCGTCCACGACCGGCCCGGCCGATACCGCGCCCAGCGCTCCCACCGCGTTCACCAGATGCGCGCGTTCCGCCGGCGGCACGCGCGGCTCGCCGAGGCGCGTCACCATACGCTCCACGATAGCCTCGTCCGCAAGCGCCGCCGCCGCTTCCCCGATCGCTTCCTGGATCTCGGGATCCTGAATCTTGCGCAGCGAGCGATCGAGACCGGAGACGATCTCCGCGATGGCGCCAATGTCGCGCAACGCCAGGACATCCGGCGTGATGCGGCGCAACTGTTCAATGGTCGCACGTTGTTCCGCGGCCGTGGTCGCCGCCTGGAGCGTCACGACCGCCCGGCGCGCTTCGACGTCGGCAGGAAGCCCACCTCCCCGGAAGACTCCGCCCGACACGGGTTGCGAAGGAGCGGCGCTGGAAGCCGACGGCGGTTGAGGCGGCGGCGATGAGGCGGCGGGGGGCGGCGGGGGCACGGGATCAGAGGTGAGCGCACGCGTCGCCGACAAGCGCTGACTCGCGCGCTTGCCGAGCAGCACGGTGATTCGGCCGAGCACGGCGTCATCCGGCGCGACATTGCCGACCGCGACGCCGAACAGGCCGAGCCAATGTTCCGGCGTCACTCCCGGATTGATTTGGATCGAGCGCACGCCGCGGGCGAACAACAGGCCCGCGAGCTCCGCCACCTGCGTGTTGCGTGGCAACAGGTGCTGCCCGTGCCACATCAAGCCGGTGGCGCCGATCTTCCATTCCACCGTGCCCAGCGCGGCGAGCGCGGGCAGCGCCGCCGTGATCTGCCGCATCGCCTCCAGCACCGCCGGATGCGACGGCGGGTAGAGACGCGTCAGCCGGAACGTCGTGCCGATCGCGCCGAGCGCGCGGTCCACTGCCCCAGTGTCGATCGCCATCATCCGGTCTTAAGCCGCTCGATCGCGGCGATCTCCTGCCGCGTGAGTTCGCGCCATTTGCCCTCCGCCAGCTTCCCCAGCCGCACGGGGCCGTACGCCACCCGGTGCAGCCACTCGACCTTCAGTCCCAACTGCTCGGCGATGCGCCGCACGATGCGCTGCCGGCCTTCGGCGAGCGTCAGCTCGATCTCGACCGACTTGCCTTGCGGCCGCACACGCGACTCGAGGACGCGCACGGCGCGGCCGTCGATCACGATGCGTTGTGCGAGCGCTGCGCGGATCGCTCCGGCGTCAGCCCCATGCACGCCGAGCCAGTAGGTGCGCGGCACCTCGTAGCGCGGATGCATGAGCCGGTGGGCCGCGGCCCCATCGGTCGTCAGGAGCAGCAACCCGGACGTCATGACGTCCAGCCGTCCAACGTACGTGAGACCGGGCACCTTGGGGAGGAGACCGTAGACGGTGCGCCGTCCTTCCGGATCGGAGCGGCTGACGACGTAGCCGAGCGGCTTATTGAGCGCGAGCCACGTGGTCCGCGTGGCGGTTTTGACCGCGCGGCCGTCCACGCTGATGCGTTGCGTGTCGGGATCGGCGCTCATCCCGATCGTGGCGGTTTCGCCGTCCACGCGCACGCGGCCGGCGCGGATCAGGTCCTCCGCCTTGCGGCGCGACGCAACGCCCGCGCGCGCCAGGGCGCGCTGCAGGCGCATGAGCGTCATTCGGCTTCGTCGTCGAGGGTGGGCGTGGGGCGCCGCAGCGCAACCGACAGCTCCTCGAGCCGCGGCAGATCTTCCAGATTCTTCAGTCCGAGAATCTCCTGAAACGACGGCGTCGTGCCGTAGAGCAGCGGCCGGCCCAGCCCCTCGCCACGCGTCACGACCTCGATGAGACCGCGCTCGGCCAGTTTGTCCATGACGGCGCTGGAATCGACGCCCCGAATCTCGTCGACTTCGAGGCGGCCCACCGGCTGGCGATACGCGATGATGGCCAGCGTTTCGAGCGCGGCGGGCGACAGGCGGCGCGGCCGCAGCGCGAACTGCGCCCGCTCGATCGTTTCCGCGTACTCGCGCCGGGTCAGGAACTGCCACGCTTCCGCGATCTCGACCAGCTCGACGCCGTGGTCGTCGGTATACGAGCTCGCAAGCTCGGCGAGCGCAGCACGCACGGCCCCCTCGCCCACCTCGGGCTCGAGCGACGCCAGCTCCTCGAGCGTCAGCGGGCGCGACGCGGCGAACAACGCCGCTTCAAGCAGCTTCGCGAGGGGCTGCACGATTGATCACCATGGGGCCGAACGGCTCCTGCTGCGACAACGTCAGGGTACTGCGCTTCGCGAGCTCGAGCAGCGCGATGAACGTCGAGAGGACATCCACGAGCGTCGCCTGTGGGCCAACTGCTTCAGACCATCCGAACGTCTCGTGTTTTTCCAGCAATCCCAGGATCCGCGCGGTCGCGCCTTCCACGTCGAGCGGCCGCGGCACCACGCGATGCAGCATCGGCTCGGGAATCAGGGCGATCACCCGCTCCGCGGCCGACAGGAGGTCGTTCAAGTCGATCTGGAGCGGCGCCGGCGGCGCATCGGGCGGAGGTGCCTCGTAGCCGCGGCCAAAACGCTCGGCACGGACGTCGGCGGCGTGGCCCAGCCACTCCACCAGCTCGCGGATCTGCTGGTACTCGAGGAGGCGGCGCACCAGCTCGGCGCGCGGGTCTTCCCATTCGTCGTCGCCGAGGCGCCGCGGCAGCAGCATCTGCGCCTTGATGCGCAGCAGCCGCGCCGCCATCTCGAGGTAGTCGGCCGCCTGATTCAGGCCGAGATCACTGATGACCGAAAGAAACTGGTCCGCAATCTTCGCGATCGGGAGGTCGGTGATGTCGACTTCGTCTTCGCGAATCAGGTGCAGCAGCAGATCGAGCGGCCCGGAAAACTTCTCCAGCTCGACGACGAAACCGCTGCCACCGGGGTCACGGAGCATGGGGCTCGTCATGACATCAGCCATGGCGGAATTCCTCCCGGCAACCGGAGGGGGGCCACCACCTGGAGCGCGAGACCCAGCAGCTTGATGCCCGGCCACATGAAGGCATCGATGACGCCGGGGAGCAGCCACATCACGACCAGAATCGGAACGATGCCCAACGCATAAAGCTGGCGATAGCGCATCCCGGCGGCCGGTGGCAGGATCTGTTTGAGCACGTGACTGCCGTCGAGTGGAGGAACCGGGATCAGATTGAAGCACGCCAGCACGAGGTTGAGATACATGCCCCAGAACAACATGCGCTGGAGCAACGCCAGAATGGGCGCCGAGGTGGACAGCGCGTGCGCCACCGTCCCGACGAACGCAAACGCGATGGCGCTGAGTACGAACAAGGTCAGATTGGTCGCGATCCCCGCGAGCGAGACGATGATGTCGCCGCGCACGTAACGCCGGTAGTTGCGCGGGTTCACCGGCACCGGTTTGGCCGATCCAAACACAAAGGGCGCGTGACTGATGATGAGTATCGCGGGGAGGAGGATCGTCATGACAGGATCGATGTGCTTCAGCGGGTTCAGCGTCAGCCGGCCGAGCATGTACGCGGTGGAATCACCCTGCCGATAGGCGGCTTCTGCGTGGGCGTATTCGTGCGCCACGATCGAAAACAGGAGGACGGGGATCTGTAGGAGAATATCCTCGAGCGGCACGTGGTAAGATAACGTAGAGCCTTGACCCGACGCAACTTACCGTCTAGCTTCTGCGCCATGCCGAAGATCAAATCCGCCAAGAAAGCGATGCGTCAGGCGCGGACGCGCACCATCCGCAACAAGGCGCAACGCTCGTCGCTGCGCACCGCGCTGAAGCACGTGCGCGCCGCTGCCACCGCCGATGCGGCCGCGGCTGCCTACGCCCTCGCGGCGCGCGTGCTCGACCAGGCGGCGCGCAAGGGACTGATCCACAAGAACAACGCCGCCCGGCAGAAGTCGCGCCTGGCGGCATTGGTGAAACGGCTCAAAGCAAAAGCGTCGTAAGCTACAGGGCGGCCAATTCCGCTCCACAACTCTCGCAGTACCACTCCGTCGCCACGTTCATCGTTCCGCATTCCCTGCACCTGAGTGTCTTCTCGACCGGCGCATTCTCGTCGATCGGCGCCACCGGCGTCGCGTTCTGGGGATCGTCGGGCTGAAACTGCGCGCCGCTCGCGCGTCGCGGCGACGGGGCGTTCTTGTCGTCCTCGGTAACGGATTTGAGAAACGCCAGCTCGTCGACGGGCGTCTTGCGCGGCTTCTCATCGCCGTCCCGCTTGGCAGCGGGCGACGGTGGCGGTCCGACGCGGGGCACTGAACCCGGCTTCGCTTTCACGAGGGCGTCGAGCTCTTCGAGCCGGGTGATGTCGCGCTCGACATCCATGAGCTCGTCGCGCACCGCGCCGAGATCGGCCAGCGCGTCCTTGTGCACCTGCGACCACTGCCCCTCGTCGTACTCGCCCACCTCGTGGCGCAGCTCGGTCTCGGCCAGCCGTTCCGCGGCTCCCTTTTCCTTTTTTTGCAGCTCGAGCAGGTTTTCCTTGCGCTGCGCAATGAGCTGGCGCGCAGCGTCGGCGTGCGCCCGCAGCTCCTCGGTCACGGCTTTGAGCCGCGCCTCGTAATCGGCCTTCACCCGCGTGCGGACGTGCTCGGGCGCCGAATCGGCGGTCGCGGTAATGCGCGCGAGCCACGCCTCATACTGGCGGCGCTCTTCCAGCAGCCTCTGGATGGCGGCAGCGCTCTTCGACGGACCCTTAGGCATCGAGCCTCATCGCAGCAACGATGATCCGCGCGGAGTGTTCCAATGTCTCCATGCGGATCCACGCTTCGTCGAGCGTGCTGCCCATCGTCACGGCGCCGTGCTTGGCGAGTAGCAACCCGTTGTGCTCCTTGAGATATGGGACGACGCGGTCGCCCAACTCGGGCGTGCCGGCCTTGCCGAACGGCACGAGGGGCACCGCTCCCACGATGAACGTAAGCTCCGGCAACAAGTTGCCCGGAATCTCTTGGCCCGCAACGGCAAATCCCGTTGCCACAGGCGGATGCGCATGCACCACCGCATTCACGTCGGGCCGGTGTCGCAGGATCCGCAGGTGTAAGTCCAACTCGCTGGTGGGCTTGCGGGAGCTGCGCCGGCGCGGTTTTCCCGCGAGGTCGACTTCGACCATGTCCCCAGGCGTCACGAGCGCCTTGATCAAACCGCTCGGCGTCACGAGCACGCGGTCCGTGCCGATACGCACCGAGAGATTGCCATCCCGCCCTGCGATCAAGCCGTGTGCCGCGAGCTGACGGCAGCACAACGCCATGCGCCGAGCCTCGCGTGCGCTCACAGCTCGTGTACGATGGCGCCCGCGACGATGGTGAGAACGGCACGCCCCGTCAGGCCGCGGCCCGTGAACGGCGTGTTGTGGCTCTTCGAGTGGAACGCCGCCGGATCGACGGACCACTTCGCGCTGGTGTCGAGGACCGCGACATCCGCGATCGAGCCGGGAGCGAGCGTGCCGCCCGGCAAATGGAACACGCGCGCCGGCTCCGTGCTCATGCGGCGGATCAGCTCAGGCAACGCGAACACGCCACTGTCCACCAACTCCGTGTGCGCGACGGCAAACGCCGTCTCCAGGCCGACGACGCCGAACGGCGCGTCGTCGAACGCCGCTTCCTTTTCGTCGTAGGCATGGGGCGCGTGGTCGGAGGCGATGCAGTCGATCACGCCGTCCTTGAGCGCACCGCGCAGCGCGGCAACGTCCGCCGCTTCTCGCAGCGGCGGATTCATCTTCGCATGCGTGTCGTATTCCTCGCACGCGTAGTCGGTCAAGGTGAGGTGATGCGGCGTGACTTCCGCCGTGACGCGAATGCCGCGCTCCTTGGCTTCGCGGATGATGGCGACTGAGCCGCGCGCCGAGATGTGGCAGAGGTGGACGTGGCCGCGGGTCAGCTCCGCGAGCAGGATATCTCGCGCCACCATGATCTCCTCAGCGGCCGCGGGAATGCCTTTCAATCCGAGCCGCGTAGAGACGAGACCCTCGTGCATCACGCCCCCGGCGAACAGCGTCGGGTCTTCACAATGGTCGGCGACCGGAATGTTGAACGTGCGCGCGTACTCGAGCGCCGTGCGCATCATGTGGCTCGAGACGACGGGCTTGCCGTCATCGGAGACGGCGACCGCTCCCGCGCCCACCATTTCCCCGAACTCCGCCAGCCGCTCGCCTTTCTGTCCCATCGTGACGGCGCCGATCGGGTGCACGCGCGCGAAACCGGCGCGGCCCGACTGCCGCACGATGAATCCGACCGCCGCCTGATTGTCGGTGACGGGATCGGTGTTCGGCATGGCGCAGACCGCGGTGAAGCCGCCCGCGGCGGCGGCCCGTGCACCGCTCGCAACGGTCTCTTCATCTTCATTGCCCGGCTCGCGCAGGTGCACGTGCAGATCGACCAGGCCCGGCACGACGACCTTACCCTTGACGTTGTGGACGAGCGCGCCGTCGGGTGCGGAGAGCCCGCGCCCCACGCTCGCGATCTTGCCATCCTGGATCAGGACGTCGGCCGGCTCATCCATGTCGCGGCTCGGATCGATCACGCGCCCGCCCTGCAACAGGATCGACCGGGGGGGAGTCATTCGCTGCCTCGCTTCGCCGCTTCGGCCAGCTCGGCGCGGCCACCGGCGAGCAGGTAGAGCACGGCCATCCGCACCGCGACGCCGTTCGTCACCTGATCGAGAATGACGCTGTGCGGCCCATCGGCCACACGCGAGTCGATCTCGACGCCGCGATTCATCGGACCGGGGTGCATGATCGTGATCGCGCGCGGCGAACGCTCGAGGCGCTCGGGCGTGACGCCGAAGACGCGGTAGTACTCCCGCACGCTCGGGATGAACCCCTTCTCCATGCGCTCGAGCTGCAGGCGGAGGACATTGAGGACGTCCGCCCACTCGATCGCTTCTTCGATGCGCGCGAACACCTTCACGCCCAGCTCTTCGATGCCGCGCGGCATCAGCGTCCACGGCCCACAGACGGCGACTTCCGCACCGAGCTTGGTGAGTCCCCACAGGTTGGAGCGCGCGACGCGTGAGTGCAGCACGTCGCCGACGAGACAGACCTTGAGCCCTTCGATTTTGCCGTGCTTGTCGCGGATCGTCAGCAGATCGAGCAGCGCCTGCGTGGGATGCTCGTGCTTGCCGTCGCCGGCGTTGATGACGTTGGACGCGATCCGATCGCCCAGGAATTCCGCCGCGCCGGAAGACGGGTGCCGGATCACGACCATGTCGATGCGCATCGCTTCGAGGTTGCGGGCGGTGTCGACCAGCGTCTCGCCCTTGGACACCGACGAACCGCTGGCAGCGACATTGACCGTATCGGCCGACAAGCGCTTCTCGGCGAACTCGAACGAGATGCGCGTGCGCGTGGAGGCTTCAAAGAACAGGTTGACGATCGTCTTGCCGCGCAGCGCCGGCACTTTCTTGATGGGCCGCTCGGAGACTTCCTTGAACGGTTCGGCCGTATCGAGAATGAGCCGGATTTGCTCCGGCGTCATGTCCTCGAGCCCAGTCAGGTCTTTGCCCAGGGTCGCGGAGGCGGTCATCGGATGACATCCACCTGGTCGCGGCCGTCCAGCTCCTCGATCAGCACGTCCACTCGGTCGCCGGGCGCCGTCTTGATCGATTTCCCCACGATGTCGGCCTGAATCGGCAGCTCCCGCCCGCCCCGATCCACCAGCACGCACAGCGAAATGCGCTGGGGGCGGCCGAAATCGGCCAGCTCGTCGAGCGCGGCACGTACGGTGCGGCCCGTGTACAACACGTCGTCCACGATCACCGCGTGTTTGCCCGTGAGGTCCCCCGGCAAACGGGTTTCGCCGATCACCGGCTTGGGCCCGACGGTCTCCAGGTCATCGCGGTACAGCGTGATGTCGAGCGCGCCGCGCGGCACCTCGGCGCCTTCGTCTTTCTCGATGAGTTTGGCGATACGTTCGGCCAGCTCGACGCCGCGACGCTGGATCCCGATGAGCACCAGATCGCTCGTGCCATGCGCGAGCTCGAGGATTTCCACGGCCATACGCTGCAACGCCCGCGACATCGCGCGGGCGTCAAGGAGCGTGGTGCGTTCTTCAGCTTTGGGGGGCCGGGGCATCTCGAGGTGGAAACTTACACCGCTCCGTACACGGGGGTCAAAGGGGGCTTGCCGCTCAGGACCGACTGTACGTTCGCGATCGCAATCGTGGCCATCTTGCGGCGCGTTTCCTCTGTCGCGCTGCCGATGTGCGGCAGCAACACCGTCCGGGGCGCCGCGAGCAGACGAGGGTGGATGGTGGGCTCGTCGGCGTAGACGTCGAGACCGGCCGCGGCGAGGTGGCCCCGCTCGAGCGCCATGGCGAGCGCTTCTTCGCGAATCAGGTCCCCGCGCGACGTGTTGATCAGGATCGCGCCCCGTTTCATCCGCGCCAGCGTCTCCCCGTTGACGATCCCTTTGGTCTCCGGCGTCGAGGGGACGTGCAGGCTCAGGATGTCGCTCTCGGCGAGCAAGCGGCCCGTGTCGACGTGCACCGCGCCCGTCTCTTTCTCGAAGTCAGGCTTGGGAGTGCGCGCCGAGTACAGGATGCGCAGACCGAAGGCTGGGGCGCGCCGCCCCACCGCCTGGCCGATGCGTCCAGCGCCCAGCAAGCCCAACGTCCGGCCGCGAAGCTCGAGGCCCAGCAGCTGCTCCGGCTGCCAGCCAGTCCATGTGCCGCTCCGCACGAGATCGACGCCCTCGACGATCCGGCGCGCCGTCGCGAGGATCAGTGCCCACGTCAGATCGGCAGTCGCTTCGGTGAGGACACCGGGCGTGTTCGTGACCATGACGCCACGCATTTCGGCGGCGACGACGTCGACGTTGTTGTAGCCGACGGCGACATTCGCGACGATGCGGAGGTTGGGGAGGTTCTTGAGCTCGGTTCCACCAACCCACCGCGATAACAACGGCACGAGTGCGACCCAATCACCCTTCGGTGTGGGCTCATCAGCCGCTAACCAGGTGATGTCGAGGTCCGTGAGCTGCGCGAGCTCAACGAGGTTCCTGATCTCGGCCGCAATAAGAACGCGGTGCGTCAAGCGCTACGGTTCACTTCTTCCCAAACCCGAATACGACTCCCGCACGCAGTGCCAGGGAAGACCCGCTCGACTTGGTATTGGGTTGCGTGGTGCCGTTGGCCTTCGCATCGCCAAAGTGGACGGAGTACCAGACAATCCCTAGATCCAGTTGCGTTGTCGGCGCCAACTTGATGAGGATGCCACCGGCGGGCCCGAACGCCGAGCCGTTAGCGGTAACAGAGTTTCCACCTTGCGAAGCACCGTAGTGCGCCAGCGCTGCCCGAGCGCCGATGTATGGCGTGATGGAGGGTGAGGACGCGCGTTCGAACGCATACCGCACCTCCGCAAAGAACGCCCGGACACCAAGGTTCGGGTCGACACCGGTAATATCATGACTGGTGTACTGCACGCCCCCGCCAATCGAGACCCCGCCGCGGGCGTGGTAGCGGAACTGCGCGTCGACCCCTAGTCCCGAGCCGAACCCATCGAAATCCGAGCCGTTGAGTGCTGCATAGATACCACCAGCCGAGAACGAGAAGCTCTGTGCGGGGAGTAACACCGGGCCACAAGCGAGCAACAGTGCGGCCGCGGCAACGCGATACGATCCCATACGATTCTCCTTCCCAGAACCAGCGAGTCGCCAGCGGGGAACTACACGAGAATCATGAACCGCCGCCGGATCGTCCGGAAGGGGCTTTCAGATTGCGGGGGCCAACGTACTCCGACTGGGGCCGAATGAGATGGTCTTCGGCGTGCTGCTCGATGACGTGCGCGCACCAGCCCGCGACCCGGCCGCAGGCGAACGTCGCCACGAACGACCGCGGCTGCAGGCCCAGGGCCTGAAGCACGAGCGCCGTAAAAAACTCGACGTTGGTCCGCAGGTTGCGTCCCGGCTTTACGTCATCGAGCACTTTCAGCGCCGTTTGCTCGACCGCACGCGCTAAATCGAACAGCTTGCGATCCTCGAGCGCCGCCGAGCTCATTGCGTCGGCGACTGTGCTGAGCACTGCGGCGCGCGGATCACGCACCTTGTAGACGCGGTGCCCAAAACCCATGATGCGCCGGCCCGCCGCCAGCTCGGCGCGCACCCACGGCTCGGCCCGGTCGGCGGATTTGATGTCCTTGAGCATGTCGAGCACCGGACCGGGCGCGCCGCCGTGCAGCGGACCCTTCAGCGCCCCGATCGCTCCCGTCACGGCACTCACCATGTCCGATCGCGTGCTCGCGATCACCCGCGCGGCGAACGTCGAGGCGTTCATGCCGTGGTCGATCACGGTGACCCAGTAGGTATCGATCGCCTGGGCCGCGATCGGATCGGGCTCCTTGCCGTGGACCATATAGAGGAAGTTCGCGGCGAGCGGCAGATCGCTGCGCGGCGCGATCGGCTGCTTCCCCGCGCTGAGGCGCGCATGCGCGGCGATGACCGTCGGAAACCGGGCGGTCAGCATCTTCGCAGCCTGCAAGTCGGCGGCGGGCGAGATGTCGTCGGGATTGGCGAGGTCCAACGACAGCGTCGCACACGCCATGCGGAGTGCGTCGATGGGCGGCGCCTTGGCGGCCGCCCGCACGACGCGCAGCGTCTCGTCGGGCAGCGCCCGCAGCTCGGCGATTTCCCGCCGCAGCGTGGCGAGCTCGCCCTGGGCCGGCAGCACGCCCCGCCACAGGAGATGCGCCGCCGCCTCGAAGCTGACGTGGCCGGCGAGCTCCTCGACTGCGTAGCCGCCGATGATCAACTGACCAGCCTGGCCGTCGACGTGACTGAGGCGCGTCTGGCCGGCAACGACCCCGTCGAGACCGCGCGGTTTTACGATATCTCCTTCACGAGCTGATAGATGTACTCGGCGCCGTCGTAGTAATCCTGTACGCCGATGCGCTCATCGCGGCCGTGCGCCCGGATGTCGTTGATGTCGACGAACACGCCCGACACGCCGTACACCGCAATGCCGGCGTTGCGGAAGTAGAGTCCGTCGGTCGCGCCCGTTTCCATGACCGGCACGACCGGGATGTTCCATAGCCGCTTGGTGACGCGCTCGATCGGATC
>Ga0137418_10000748_pt1 | contig 29788 bp, 22 predicted proteins | sample CZODoug3_1_2_16f_FD_122242 | JGI IMG/M metagenome (GOLD analysis project Ga0137418, IMG submission 122242) | Vadose zone soil fungal communities from Angelo Coast Range Reserve, California, USA - CZODoug3_1_2_16fungal (Hybrid Assembly) | ecosystem: Environmental > Terrestrial > Soil > Vadose... | reverse complement strand
CGGAAGTTGGGGCACACCGGTGACCATCTCTGGTGCAAACGAAACTGCCGCCACCGTCAACCTCGTGGCCACTCCAGCGGGCACCTTTGTCGCGGGCTGGGTTAACGGCGCTTCTGTCAAAGCTGCCATCCGGGCAATTGGTCACAGCACATTTGGCTCTCCAGCAGTGGTTGGCTCAGGCGATTCACTGGAACTGGCTGTTGCCGCCGGTAAGACGGCAGCAACGTGGGTGGGACCGGGTCCCTCCGTCCAAGTCTCGGATAACAACGTGCCATAACACGACTTGAAAATGCCGGGACCATCGTCGGCATCTTCGTGAAGTGACCTCCTTCTGCTTTTGCCTTTCCAATAGCAGAACCGTTTCCCCTGTCCAATTCCTAACTCGGTGCTGGCAAAGGCGTTTGCTTGAAGTCAAAGCAATCGGACATATCATCCGAAGCCGCGTCTCTCGCGTTTATCGGTTTCAACCCAAACGTCACTTCGCAGAACTTCACCAGGCTCACATGCGAATGAAACGCCTTGGAAATTCCCCTCTTGGAGTACGGACTGATCACCAGGCACCCGACGCGCGTCCCATAGCTGAATTGGGTATTTGCATAATTCGGTCCTTTCGCCGGACTCCCTCCCGTCCATTTCTCTTTCAGCGGTGGCGGATCGACATGGTCGTACCAGCCGCCCCAGTCGTCCCAGGTAATAAAGATCACCGAGTTCGCCCAAAGCTTGCTCTGCCCCAGTTTGCGGACGCGGTCCGCCGTCCACTGGCTCCCCAGCTTCACCGTCTTCTGCCCGGCGTTTTTCCCGAAGGGCGGGTGCTCGGAAAGCTCCACGGGACTGCCCGGCGCGTACACCCACGACACGTTCGGCAATGTCCCTGCCGCCGCGTCCGTGTCGAATTTTGTCCACGGCAGAATATTCTTGCTGCCTTTCAGCTCCACGATTTTCTCGAAGTAACTAAACCCCGGGTCGCCATACGTGACCCAGGTCAGCTTCGCGTTCTCCAGCGCCTTCGGAAGCGTCGGAGTTTTGAAGGGTTCCTGCGGCTGGTACGTCCGGTTCTTGTTCGCGTTGTCGATGATCGGCGAAGCCGCCGCGATAAGCATCAGATGGTTCGGTTCGGACTGGCTGGCCACTTCCGTGAAGTAGTTGTCGCACAGCGTGAATTGTCTCGCAAACGAAAAATAGGCGGGAATGTCCTTTTCGCCGTACTGCTCCTTCGCCGCGTGCGTCGCCCGCTCCAGCCACGCCGCGTGATTATGCGGTGGGTCGCCCGCCGGCGGGTCTTGCGCTGCCGGAAGCTTTGCGCCATTTGCGCCCGGGAAGGTGCCGAAATAATTGTCAAAGCTGTGGTTTTCCTTAACGATGATCACCACGTGGTCGATGGGATTGTGCGGTTTCATGAGCTCTTAAGAACCTCCGATGGATTCCCGGCCTAATATTATATTTTTTCCGGCGTCTTCGTTTTCAACTTTCAACTGTCGACTGTTGACCTCTTTCGGCGGGTGTTGACTCCTCCCATCTCCACGGCGCGTGACCGCCAATTGCCGCCCGAGTGGTCCGTTCCTGCATCTTCATCGACCTCCCCCGCGGGCCATCTGCCTCCCCGACACCTTGCCTTCTTCATGCTAAAATCTCCTGCAAGAGGGTACTAGTGTGAAGCCCAAAAGAAAATTCACCGTACTGATTGAGCAGGACGAAGAGGGCTATTTCGTCGCCACTGTTCCGGCCCTTCGCTGGGTGCCACACCCAGGCCAAGAGTCTCGACACTCTCATGAAACGTGTGCGTGAGGTCATTGCACTTTGCCTGGAAGACACTAACAGTCATGTCGGTCCGCTTGAACTCGTCGGGATTCAGCAAGTCTCCGTATGACGCGTCTTCCCCGCGCCAAGGGTGTTGCAAACAAAAGACTTACGGTCTGGCTAAACCTTTTAGATGCAACACTTACAAAAAACATGGGGGAGGGGGGAAGTTATTGTTAACTAGACATGCGACGAAGCATGTCTATCCCGAACGACCATCGGAGGTGAAGAACCTCTCTTTAACGTTCCAACTTTCAAATCTTCCAAGGTGCAAACGGTCCTTCTTCCGCTCGATACATCGTGATCCCACTCATCAGCTTCGGATAGAAATCGGTCGACTTCTGCGGCATCACTTCGCCGGCCGTCGCGATTTTCATCACTTGCTCGACGTCGCAGGGATTCAGCAAAAACGAAATCTGCGCGCGCCCGCTGTCCACGGCATCCAAAGCCGCGATCGCCTCGCGCTCGTATGTCAGGTTCTCCTCCGCCTTCACCGCTTGCGGCGTAATCCCCAGCGCCGGCTCCAGAATTCCCTCGTGCAGCAGCACCACGTCCAGTTCGCGTTGCAGCGGCGAAACATTCGGCAGGAGCTGCTCCAGGCTAGCCCCTTCCCGCAGCGTCAGCACGTAGAACGCCCGCTTCTGCGCTTCCGCGGCGGGATAAACTCCGATCGCCCGTTTCTCTCGCGCGCTCGTGAGTCTCGCAAGAAACTTCTTTTTCGCCTCGGACCTCTCTCCGCTGCCCGAGAACGGAAATGCCTCCGCCGCAAACCACGGCTCGAGATGCCGCCGCACGCTGGTCCAGGAAAAATCGTGAACGTGCGTCGCCACGCGGTGCGTCGGCAAAATCGTCAGCCCCTCGCTTCGCGTGTTGATGAACGTCATCATGACGCGCTCGTACGGCGCATTCGGATCGATCTTTCCCGAACGCGTTCTGCATTCGTTCCGGTAGTTCAGCGCCGTCTCGTAACGATGATGCCCGTCGGCAATCACCAGCTTTTGGTCCTCCATCGCTTTCTGGATCGCCGCCACGCGCTGTGGCTCCGCGATCACCCACAGCCGGTGCACCACGCCGTATTCGTCGCGCATCTCGGTGGCCGGCGCCGCAGCTCCTTCCGCTTCCGCCAGAATCGCGTCGATGCGCTTCTCCGCATCCGAATACAGCATGAAAAGCTGCCCGGTGTGCGTCTTGGTGTGCCGCAGGAGTTCCAGCCGGTCCGCTTTCGGCCCGGAAAGCGTGTGCTCGTGCCGGAAAACGACTCCCGCGGAATATTCCTCGAGTTTTCCCGCGCCGATAAATCCCTGCCGCGTTCGGCGTTCTTCCGTGCCCGGCACCGTGTATTCCTGCGTGTAGGCGTAAAAAGCGGGCGCAGCATCCTGCACCACGACGTTCTCGCGAATCCAGTCCTCGAGCGCCGTAGCCGCGCGGGTGTAAACATTATTCTGCGGCGTGTCGCCGGGATACCCGCGTCCCTTCTCCACAACAATGAGATTGTGCGGATCCGCAGCGTAATATCTTTCCTGGATCGCCGGAGAAATCTTGTCGTAAGGCTGCGTCAGGACGCGGTCGAACGGCGCGCGCGCCGGGTTGTAACGAAAAGCGCGAAAGGGATAAACCTGGGTCATGGGCTCTCCGGAATCGTTTTGTGCCGCTTGCGAAGCTTTCTAGTTTACGCGAACACGCCGGAATTCCGAAAAAGGCAAAAGGTTAATTTTCAGTGGAAATTTGACGTGAGATGAATGAATGTTGAAAACAGTGCGGTCATATTACAATTATTGGTTCATGACCGTCTCGACTCTTTCTTCCGTGCGCGCTTTGATTTTCGATCTGGATGGCACGATCATCGATTCCCAACGCGACCTGATCCGCTCCGTCCACGCCATGCTGGAAGAAATGGGCCGCGAACAACTGCACGAAGACACCATCTCCGGCTACATCGGCCACGGCGCGCCGCAACTTGTTGCCCGCGCTTTGGGCGGCGGCGCCACCGAGGACGAATGCCAGCGCGCGCTGAAATTTTTTCTTGGCTATTACGAAGACCACAAGATGGATTCGACGTGCGCGTACCCGGGAGTTCCGGAAGCGCTCGAGCATCTCGCCGCGTTCCCCATGGCCATCCTCACCAACAAGCCGGTGCGCGTCAGCATGCGCATACTGGAAGAACTCGGCCTGGCGAAATATTTCCGCGTCGTCTATGGCGGCAACAGCTTTGAAACAAAAAAACCCGATCCGCTCGGCGCGCGGACGATTCTTCGCGAATTCGGCGCCGCCCCCGCGGAAACCATCCTGATCGGCGATTCCGAAGTCGATATGCAGACCGCCCGTAACGCTGGCACTCTGGCCGCGGCCGTAAATTATGGCTTCGGCATGCACGACCGCGCCGCGCACCCTGCCGACATTTATCTCGACCGCCTCACCGACCTCGTCCCTCTCCTCCTGAATGGCCGCCAATGAACAGACTTTCGTTGCCTTTGTCGTCCTGTGCTATCGCGCGGCACAAGACAGGCGCTGTCCTCGCTGATGGGGTTCATCGCGGATTTGGAGGCCGCCGTTGCGGATGCCGACCGTCAGGTCATTTCCCCACCGTATCTCTTTATACAAATACGGCAGTTCCATTTCTTGCCAGCAAGAACCCTGTTAGGCTGAGATAGAAGCGTGGCATCTTCTCTTTTTCGGACCAGCGGGTGCAAAATGAAGTCGAGCGCGAAGTACATAGCCGCATTTTTTTGCCTGGTATTGCCAGGGATCGCCCATGCGCAGAGCGCGGGGATAGTGGAGTGCCCGCGCTCGGGTGACTACGTCTATCTCTACAGTTCCATGACCACTCTGGATGTGCGCATTACGCTCCAGTGCGGGGAGCAGGTACAGATCACCGGGCGGTATGACCGCTACTTCGGTGTGCGCACCGCCAAAGGGGAGATAGGCTACGTCCCTGTGGAGAGCCTGCTGCTGTTGAAAGACAAACCGGGCGCCAAGGCGCCGCAATCAAAAACCGTGCAGCCCACGAGAGAGCGTACTCCGTACGACGCGCCTGCCAGACACGCTGAAATTGCTCCAAGCGCTCCCCCCTCCGCTTCTGACTTCACTTTGCGCAATGGCACTCCGATTCACCTGAGACTCGGCAAAACCATTTCCTCTGCGAACTCCCACGTTGGCGACGTAGTGGATCTAAAGGTCGTCGAAGAGGTTACTGTGGATGGCCTCTTGGTGATTCCGGAAGGCGCGGTGGCCATCGGCTTGGTGACGGATGCAGAACCCAAGAAACGCATGGGCCATGGCGGAAAGCTGGCTTTGAGTATCAACTTTGTGCGTCTGAAGGACGACGAAAAGGCTGCGGTCCGCTTCTTCCAGGAGAGCACAGGCTCAAACAATTCGACGGGAGCGGTTCTCCCCTTGGCTTCCGGCAAAGACGTAGTGTTCACGCAAGGAACCGAATTCACCGCATACGTTGATGGGGACATGCAGCTAAAGAAACAGCCCTTTCAGGCCGCAAGGGACACTTCCAGCACCGCCCCGGCCCCCCCGGCTCAAAATCCCTCTCAGCCGCGCCGGTTTTGACACTTTAGACAGACCGCGAGCGCGTCGGATAATCCGCGACCTTGCCCGCGGGAAGCTCGACGACCGAGCCGGGCGTTCCTGACGCTGCGATACATCCCGGCTTGCCATCGTTCGCAGTACTTGGCAGACTTTCCGCGTGCTCATTGGACTCTTTCCCGAACTGGACGCACCCGGCGGGGTGCAACGAGCCGGCCGCCACTTGGCCGCGGTGCTCGCGGAATTCGCATCCAACCGCGGCATGGCCTGCCTCCTGCTCAGTTTGAATGATTCACCCGATCTGCACCGGATGACGATGGGAGGGCGGGAATTTGAATTTACGGGGTACGACCGCGCCAAAGGACGATTCACGGTGACGGCGCTGCGAGCAGCGCGGCGCAAAGCAAAACTGGTTCTGGCCGCGCACCCGAATTTAGGACCCGTGGTACAGGCGATGCGGTTTGTGGCGCCGCGGATGAAGAGTATTATCTGCACGCATGGGATTGACGTCTGGGAGCCGCTGGGTGGATTGCGCAGGCGCGCGCTGCTTCACGCAAACCTGGTCCTGGCACCAAGCCGGGATACGGCCGATCACCTTGCGTCGGAACAAAGGGTGGCGCGCGAACGGATTCGCGTTCTGCCCTGGGCACTCGATCCGCAGTTCGAAGCGCTGATCAGCCCCGGCTCGCATCCCGCGCTACCGGGGGATTTTCCTTCGGGACGCGTGATCCTGGCAGTGGGACGCTGGCTGGCGACGGAACGATACAAGGGCATGGACACCTTGATTACGGCGCTGCCAAGGCTGCTGACGCGCTGGCCGGAGGTGCAGCTTGTCCTGGCGGGAACAGGCGATGACCGCGGCTGGCTTGAGGATCTCATGGAAAAAAACGGCGTGCACCGCCACGTGCATTTCTTTGCCGGAATGAGCTACTCGGAACTTGCCGCGTGCTACTCCGCGTGCGAAATTTTCGCTCTGCCCAGCCAGGGCGAAGGATTCGGCCTGGTGTATCTGGAAGCGATGGCGTGCGGCAAACCAGTCATCGGAGGCACCCATGGCGGCGCACCGGAAATCATCGAGGACGGCGTTACCGGCTACCTGGTGCCACACGGCGATACGATCCAACTTGCTACATCCATTGAAGCGCTGCTGGCGGACCCTGCGCATGCGAAGGAGATGGGCGCGCGCGGGCGGCAGCGCGCCGAGCACGAGTTTCGCTTCAATGCCTTTGCCAAATCATTGAAAAAAATCCTGCGCGAACAATGCGAATCCTGAACGTCACGGAAACGTACGCTCCCTTCCTCGAATTCGGCGGCCCACCGGTGAAGGTACGCGCGCTTTCCGAAGGCCTGGCGCGGCGAGGCCACCAGGTAACGGTTCTCACGGCCGACTGGGACCTGGAAAAGCGCCTGCAGGCGCAGGAAGCGAAAATCACGGCAGAGCGATCACCCTTCGGCTGGCGCCGCGAAGAAAATGGCGTGCAGTCCATTTATATACCTACATGGTTACGATACCGTAGAGTTAGCTGGAATCCGGCGGTCAAGCGTTACTGCCGCGCGCGGCTGCAGAATTTCGATATCGTGCATATTTTTGGGCTTTACGATCTGCTGGGTCCGGCGGTGGCTGCCGCCAGCCGCAAGCGCGATCTGCCGTACGTGCTCGAGCCCATCGGAATGTTTGTGCCGATTGTGCGAAATCTTTGGCTGAAACGGATGTATCATGCACTTTGGGGAAGGCAGCTACTCGAGGGGGCAAGCGCAGTCATCGCCACTTCAGAGCAGGAAGCCGAGGAACTGGTCGCGGGTGGTCTTCCGCGCACGCGGGTGGTGCTGCGGCGGAACGGCGTGGAAGTACCTGAATCGTGGCCCGAACGAGGCACGTTCCGAAGGGCGCACGGTATTTCAGACGATGTGAAACTTGTCCTCTTCCTGGGACGTCTATCTGTGAAGAAGAGTCCAGAGCTGCTACTGCAGGCATTCGGGGAACTTTTTAAACGCTCGGCGGGAATGCCATTGCTACTCGTTTTTGCGGGACCAGACGAGGGGGGAGTACAGGCACGACTGGATCAAATGGCATTACAACTGGGCGTTCGGTCAAAGGTTCAATTCGTAGGACCAGTTTTTGGCGAGGCCAAGTGGGCGGCCTATAGAGATGCGGATGTTTTCGTGCTTCCGTCGCAGAATGAAAACTTTGGGAATACGGCGGCGGAAGCGGTGGCCGCGGGGACTCCGGTCATCGTGACGGAACAATGCGGGATTGCGCCACGTCTTGTGGATGAGGCTGGCCTGGTGGTGCGCCACGAGAGGGCGGCACTATCAAGAGCGCTTGAGCGGATCTTGCGCGAAGCGGAGCTACGGGCGCGGCTCGCGGCCGGATGCGCCGTGGTCACGTCACGTCTGGGGTGGGAGGAACCCGTTCGCGACATGGAAGCGTTATACGCTACGCTTGCCTCACGGCAAGCGCAGCGCGGAGAATCCAAGCGAGTGGAGTAATTTTTGCAGACGGGCCAACATCGAATTTTTCGCGTCATCTGGTGGAGCAGCAATGTGCTGCTTGCCACAGCGTTCGTGGCGATGCTTTACTCCTGCGTCCGGGAATATTCCGTGCGCCGGTATCTCGACGGCTTCTCGGACGCGATTGTGCCCAACGCCCTGCCCGCGGAACAAAAGGTCGAAGCCATTTTGAACTGGATGCTCGCCGAGCCATCGCGAGCTATCGCGGAGAATCCGGACGCACTGAGGAAGCGCGATCCGGAGATGACGCTCACCTACCGCCAATTGTTGAACGTCTGTGGTACGGCGACGAATGCCTTTTTGAATCTTGCGCGAAGTTCCGATCTGCGAGTGCGCCGCCTGCTCCTGTTGACTCCGGATCGCAATACCAAGCATGTGGTTGCGGAGGTTCTGATTGGCGACCGCTGGATCATTGTCGATCCAACTTACCGGGTCATCATGAAGGATGCCCGGGGCCGCAATTTGACACGCAGCGATCTGCGAGATCCTGCCGTGTTTTCCGAGGCCGCCGGGGCCATCCCGAACTATCCACTCGAGTACAATTACGACCAATTCGCCCATGTACGGCTGGCGAGGCTACCGCTCGAAGGTTTGCATCTGCGGCGCCTGTTGGACAGCATTTACCCTGGATGGGATGAAACGGTGGATTGGAGCCTGCTCCTGGAGCGTGAATCTTTCTTCTATCTGGTGCTCTCCGCTGCGGCGACGTTGTGCTTTTTGTTGTTGCGGGTCCTGTTTGCCTGGTATGCGGACAGCCGTTTAAGAATCCCGCGCTTCCGTCTGCGGGAACACGCCATCCGTGCGGGCGCTGCCTTCTTCTCCCCGCCGGAGATCAAAGAGTAGCGTGTGCGGCATCTGCGGCGTCGCCTTCGCTTCGCGCAACGCAGATGCCGAATCGCGCGTGCGGGCGATGACCGCGGCGATGGAACATCGTGGTCCGGATGAAGAAGGCTTTCTTACCGGCGACGCGCGCGCGCCGGGACTCGCACTGGGGATGCGCCGGCTGAGCATCATCGATCTGGCCGGCGGCCACCAACCCACCTGGAACGAAACCAAGGACGTCGCGGTCATCTTCAACGGTGAGCTGTACAACTATCGCGACTTGCGCGAGCGCCTTTCGCTCTGCGGTCACCGCTTCGCCACACAATCGGACACGGAGATTCTGGTTCATGCTTGGGAAGAGTGGGGCGAAGACTCCCTGACGGAACTGCGGGGCATGTTCGCCTTCGCTTTGCTTGATCTTCGCGAGCGTTATGCCACGGCGCCGATTCTCTTCCTGGCGCGCGACCCGCTAGGCATCAAGCCGCTTTATTACACGCAGACGCCGGAAGGTTTTGCGTTCGCTTCGGAAGTTCGAGCGCTGCTCGCCTCCGGCGCTGTGCCCAAACACCTGTCGCAGGATGCCGTCACCGCTTATCTGCTTTTTGGCAGCGTCTCGGAGCCGGTGACGATTCTGGAGGGAGTGTTTTCCCTCCCTCCGGGGCATCGCATGCTGCTGCACGTGCCGGAGCGGCGGCGCACGCCGCGCGCGCGGCCCTGGTGGGACCCCGCGGTTTCGCCGGCGGCACGCGAGCCGCACAAGCCGCGCGATCTTCCTTCGGCGGGGAAACAGTTGCGGGCGCTTCTTGAAGGCGCCGTGCGCACGCATCTCATCGCCGACGTGCCCGTGGGCTTGTTTCTTTCGAGCGGACTGGATTCCGGCGCAATCGCGGCGCTCGCCGCTCAGGCACGGGGCGGAATCCAGAGCTTCACACTCACATTTCCGGGCACCGCGTTCGATGAAGCGGAACTGGCGCGGTTGGCAGCGAATCGATTCAAGACGAAGCACACCGAAGTGCCTTTGAGCGGAGAGTCGGTCCTTGCGCGTCTGGATGAAGCTCTCTCCGCCCTAGACCAGCCCACCATGGACGCGATCAATACGTACTTTGTTTCCTGGGCCGCAAGAGAAGTCGGGCTGAAGGTTGCTTTATCGGGGTTGGGTGGAGATGAACTTTTCGCGGGCTATCAAACTTTTGCAGATACACCGCGCCTCTCGAGACTGATTGGATGCGCTCGGTATGTGCCTGCAGCGATGCGGCGAATGACCGCTCCACTTATTGCCGGTCTCGCGGCACGGCTAGCTTCACCGGACGCTGCGCGCAAGGCCGCGGCCGCGTGGGCCTATCCGGACGCTTTGCCGCATCCCTATTTTTTCGCGCGAACGCTTTTCCCGCCGGGGCAGCTCGAACGAATCATCGAGCCGCGATTTCGCCCGAGCACGGTGAACGCCGACGGCGTCACGCTCGAGCCGACCTGGCTCGGCTGGCTCGAACGGACGGCCGACGAAGCGCGCAAGCTGGAGCCGATCGCCGGAATTTCCTGGCTGGAGATGCGCACTTACATGGCCAGCACGCTGCTGCGCGATACGGATGCCGTGAGCATGGCGCAATCGCTGGAAGTTCGCGTGCCGCTACTCGACACGCCCCTGGTTGAATTTGTAGGGTCACTGCCGGATGACGCGCGCCGCCGTCCTGGTGCACAAAAGGCGCTCCTGGTGGAAGCGCTCGGTGATTTGCTGCCGCAGGAAATTCTAACGCAGTGGAAACGAACGTTCACCCTGCCGTGGGAAGCGTGGCTGCGCGGTCCGCTGCGCGCGCGGATGGATGCAAGCTTCGCCGACCCTGCGCCGTTGCTGGCTGCTTATCTTCGACCGGGAGGCGTTCGCTCGGTCTGGAGGGATTTTCTTGCCGGGAAAACCACCTGGTCGCGCCCCTGGTCCTTGTACGTCCTGAACGAGTGGTGCCGCCGACACCTCGCCGCATAAACTTCCGGCTGAGGTACACTGACAAATCGCGCGATGAATATTCTTGGGATCAATGCGTACCACGGGAACGCTTCGGCCGCGATTGTCTGCGATGGCAGGCTGATCGCCGCGGTCGAGGAAGAACGCTTCAACCGCGTGAAGTACGCGGCGGGGTTTCCCGCGCAGGCGATTCGCTATTGCCTGAAGGAGGCGGGCCTCACGCTCGCGGACATCGACCACGTTGCCGTACCGCGAAATCCGTACGCGAGGCTGGGCACGAAACTTTTTTACGCGCTGCGCATGCCCTCTTTCGCGCGGGAACGCGTCAAAGTTCTCGCGAAATTCACCGGTATTCCCGAGGCGCTGGCGGCAGCCTTTGATGCGGATCCCAAGAGGCTTGCTGCCAAGTTCCACCGCATCGAACATCACCAGGCGCATCTCGCGAGCAGCTTTTTCGTCTCGCCGTTCGAGCGCGCCGCGCTGCTTTCCGCCGACGGACTCGGCGATTTCGCGAGCACCATGTGGGGCGCCGGCGCCGGCCGCCGCATGAGGGTCGACGGGTCGGTAGCTTTCCCGCATTCGCTTGGACTGTTTTACAGCGCGGTGACGCAGTATCTCGGTTTCCTGAAATTTGGCGACGAGTACAAAGTCATGGGGCTGGCCGCGTACGGCCACCCGGAGCGGCTCGACGTATTCCGCGACATCGTACGTTTTGATGGGCGCTCCAACGGGAACGGCTTCCGCCTGGGGCTGGATTACTTCTCGCATCACCGCACGGGCCCGGAGATGTCCTGGGCCGAAGCCGATAAGACGCCGACGCTCGGCAAAATGTATTCGGATGAAATGGCGAAGCGCCTGGGTCCGGTTCGCGCTCCCGAAGAAGCGCTGGAGGAGCGGCACCGCAATCTCGCTTGTTCGTTGCAAGCGCGGCTCGAAGAAGTTTATCTCGGCATGTTGAAAAAGCTTGGCGAGCGAACGGGGCTGAAGGCCGTTTGTCTGGCGGGTGGCGTGGCTTTTAATTGCGTCGCAAATGGAAAAATCTTTGATGTCACACCGTTCGAACAGGTGTACATACATCCGGCGGCGGGAGACGCGGGATTAGCAGTCGGCGCCGCGTACTACGTCTGGCATCAGAAACTGCGCAAGCCGCGCTCCTTCGTGATGGATCAGGCTTACTGGGGACCCGGATATTCGTGCGAAGACGTTCGCCGCGCGATCGATTCGAACGCCCTGGCACAAAGTGGCTATTCCATCGCCGAGTTGAGCGAAGAGGAACTTTCCCGCCGTGCCGCTGCGATCATCGCGGATGGAAAAATTCTCGGCTGGTTTCAGGGCCGCGCCGAATGGGGTCCGCGCGCGCTTGGTAATCGCAGCATCGTCGCCGACCCGCGCCGTCCGGAAATGAAGGAAATCCTCAACCGCCGGATCAAGCACCGGGAAATCTTCCGCCCGTTTGCCCCTTCCATCCTCGCGGAAGCCACCGGGGAGTATTTTGAGAAGTCGCACCCCTCGCCGTTTATGACCCTGGCCTACTCCGTGCGAGCAGAGAAGCGCGACAAGATCCCCGCGCCGACGCATGTGGATGGCACAGGCCGGCTGCAAACCGTCACGCGCGAAGCCAATCCGCGCTATCACGCGCTCATTTCCGCTTTCCGCGATCTTACCGGCGTGCCCGTCGTGCTCAACACTTCCTTCAACGACAACGAGCCCATCGTCTGCCGCCCCGAAGAAGCGATCGATTGCTTCCTGCGCACGCAGATGGATGCTCTGGTTCTCGGCGACTTTCTCATCTCGCGCCCGTGACATTTGATTGTCCAATTTGGAACTCACTGCCTCTAGCCATCGTTAACGAACTGTGGCAAGCTATCAGGCATGGGAAACAAGGACAGAGGAAAACGCGAAGTCAAGAAGCCGCCAAAAAAGAAGCCAACCGCCCATGAACTGAGTCGGGCCGCTGCGCCGATCTTCAAAAAACCTGCCGAAAACCACTAGGCGACTGCGCTCCGCGCAGAGCCGGAACTCTGTACAATCTGTCCGTGCGAATCCTGCTGCTCAATCTTTATTACCCGCCGGATACTTCCGCGACCGCGAAGATGGCGCACAGCGTCGCGGATGCTCTTTCCCTCTCCCACAACGTGACGGTGCTGTGCGGGCGGCCTTCCTACGATCCCACCGAACGCCGCGCATGGCGGCCGTACCAAACGGAAATCGCGGGCCGCGTGCGCATCATCCGTGCGGGTTCGACGGACTTTCCGCGCTTCGATATGAAAAAACGGGTGCTGAATTATCTCAGCTACGTCGCGCTGGCGATTCCGGGTGCGCTCTTTGTGCCTTGCGACGCCGTCGTGGCCATGACCGATCCGCCGTTTCAAGGAATCGTCGGCGCGATCGTGGCCATACTGAAACGCAAACCGTACGTCTACAACATACGCGACATGTATCCGGACATGGCCGTGGGAGGCTCGATCGTTGAACCCGGCGGGATCGCGAGGGTATGGGAAAAACTTCATCGCTGGGCACTGCGCCGCGCCACGCGCGTGATCGTTCTCGGCGAAGATATGCGCGCGCGAATTATAGCCAAAGGTGTCGAACCTTCGCGAGTACTGATCGTCCGCGATGGAACCGAAATCCTCCCGCGGAATACTCCGCTTCCAACACCGGATCCCGAAGTTGTCAGCGCGATCCGCGGAAGTTTTTCGTTTGTTCTGGTGCACGCGGGCAACCTTGGTTTCTACGGCGCGTGGAACACGCTGGTGACCGCGGCGCGCAACCTGGCGAGCGAGGGTGTGGGCCTCGTGTTCGTGGGCGACGGCGCGCAGCGCTCGCAAATCGAAGCAGCGGCCGCGGGTTCCGGCAATATCCGTTTTCTGGAGTTTTTCCCGGCAAGCAAGATTCCGTCGGTGCTCGCGGCCGCCGATGCCCACGTCATTACCGTTAAGCGGGGCCTGGAAGGCGTGGTGGCGCCCAGCAAAATGTACGGGATACTCGCGGCGGGAAAACCCATCGTCGCGGTTGCGCCGAAAGACACGGACGCCGTGTCGCTGGGGATTCAGCGCGGCTTCGCGGTCGATGCCGATCCGGACCGCCCCGCAGAAGTGGTCAACGCCGTGCGCGCACTGGCTTCCGACCCAAATAAGTTGAAGGCCATGGGCGAGGCGGCGCGGGCCGCCGCTCCTGATTATGATAGAGTCAAGGAATTGCAAAAATTCGTGGAAATCATCGATCACTTGACGGTTGATTGAAAATCAAGGAGGCAACTCAAGCGTGACGACGGCGGATGGATTTTGGGCCGGCAAGACTGTATTGGTAACGGGCGGAGCATCGTTCATCGGCTCGACGCTTACCGATCAGCTCCTGGCGCGAGGCGCGAAAAAAGTTCGCATCGTCGATGACTTGAGCAGCGGGCATCTCGACAACATTCGCCAGCATCTCGGCACAGGCAAGGTCGATTTTCTGCAGGCCGATTTGCGGGAACCCGGCGTGACCCGGACCGCGATGCAGGGGGTCGAAACAGTTTTCCACCTCGCCGCGGACCACGGGGGGCGTGGCTACGTGGACCTCCACCAGGCGGGCCCGGCGTCGAACTTTTTCCTGGACGGTCTGGTGTTTGCCGAAGCGCTCAAAGCCAAAGTAAAAAAAGTGGTGTTTGCTTCTTCCGGCTGCGTGTATCCGAATTTTCTGCAATCGGACACCAAGAAGGAGCTCTATCTCACGGAAGATCTCACCAAAGGCCCGAACGATGCCGACAATACCTACGGCTGGGCCAAGTTGATGGGCGAATTCACACTGCAGGCTTACGCGAAGGAGCACGGCATGGGAGCCGCTTCCTGCCGCTACTTCACGGTGTACGGCCCGCGCGGGGTGGAGAATCACGCCGTCATCGCCATGATTGCGCGCGCGTTCCTCGGGCAGAACCCTTTCGAAGTGTGGGGCGACGGCACACAAATCCGCAACTGGACATACATTGAAGACATCGTCGAAGGCACGATTCTGGCCGGAGAGAAAATTAACGACGGCACGGCGATTAACCTCGGAACCATGGAACGTATCCGCGTTATCGATTGCGCCAAAATGGTGTGCGAATTCACCGGACACAAAGCCGCGATCCAGCTCCGCCCGGATATGCCCACAGGCCCGCTCAATCGCGTCGCTGACAATTCACTCGCCAAGAAACTTCTCGGCTGGGAACCCAAGGTGCTCTTCCGCGAGGGCCTCAAGCGCACTATTGACTGGTACTATGCCACCCGCGACAAAGAGGAAGTGAAGCGCATCTTCACGCGCATGTTGACGGAGCGCTGAGCCACGAATTGGCCGGCTGAGCGGACTGGTCCTTAGCTTGAATCAGAAGACTCAACTCGGAGTGTGGGCAATTTTGCACATACAGGATTATCCCGATTGAAGCAAAACTAAAATCGCAGTATGGTGTTTAGGCTGCGTGGGTAGCTATCTGTTAGCTCGACTTGGGAGCCGGACCCCCAACCCGGCGAGGATCACGTGAGACACCGGTAGCAGCGGTGTGGCTGGATTCGGCTCACCTGATAAACGAGGTTGCATGGCCGCAGGCCTGCTCGCTTTTTTCATCGCACTATTGGCATCGCTGATGCTGGTCGTTCCCGTGCGCGCCCTGGCGCTGCGCGTTGGAATGGTCGATCTGCCGGGGCCGCGCAAAGTTCACCTCACGCCAATCCCACTTCTTGGCGGCCTGGCGATGTACGCAGCGGTGGTGATCGCGGTGCTTTTCGCCTTCAACGGACCTGCACGCGCCCAGATTGTGGGCATCCTCATCGGCGCGACGCTGGTCGCGGGTGTTGGCATTCTCGATGACCAAGGGCTGCTCCATCATCAGGTCAAACTGTTTGTGGGCATGCCACTGGCCGCGGCGATTCTGTTGGTTAGCGGAATTCGCGGGCAGGTTTTCAGCGTGCTCGTGGGCGGGCGCAGCGGGGATTTTCTGGACGCCGTTCTCACGGTCGTTTGGGTGGTGGGGATTACAGCCTCGTTCAGCATCCTCGATCACATGGACGGCTTGTGCGCAGGCGTCGCGGCCATGGCATCCGTTTTCTTCGCCATGCTGGCTTACTTGAACGGCCAAACGCTGGTTACCACGCTGGCTGCCGCCGTTCTCGGCGCGGCCTCCGGGTTTCTCCGCTGGAACTTCAAACCCGCGAAGATTTTCATGGGCGATGGCGGCGCCATGTTTCTCGGTTACCTGATGGCCACGCTGGGCCTGAAACTGCGCCTGGAGAACTCCAATCATCTGTCCGCGTGGCTTGCGCCGATTCTGATCCTGGGCGTGACTATTTTCGACACCACGCTGGTAACGATTTCCCGCTCGCGGCGCGGGCTGCTGCCCTTCGCCACGCCCGGGAAGGACCACGCAGCTCACCGCCTTTCCAATCTAGGGCTCGGCCACCGCGGCGCCGTCCTCACGCTGTATCTGCTCGGCGCCATTGGCGGCGGCGCAGCCGTGCTCGTTAGTTATCTTTCCGCGCGAATGGCTTTCTTCGTTGGAGCCCTGGCTCTCGTCGTCATTTTTGCAGGCGTCGCGTGTCTTGAGCGCGCGCCCTATGAACGCCAGACCCGCAAGGCCTCCACTGCTTCCTAATACAACCTGCCGATTCGAATGCGTCGTCCATCGGTGGTTTTGCAACTCTCCGCGTGTTGGTCCTCGAATGGTGGATTCGCTATACTTACCGGGCGCCCTCTCACTCACAACTCGAGCTGTTCCACACGGGTCGAGCGGGAAGCAGGTAAATTTTTTGGCGTGGGATCCCTGATGGATAGAATTTGCAGGGAATGCACGTCCTTGGAAGAAACTGTGGAAAACACAGAAGAACAGCATCGGCTTGGACGAAGCGACCGCGAAGTTATCGTTGTTGGCGGCTCCGCGGCCGGACTCTTCACCGCCGCGAGGGTGGCCCGCGGCGGCCGTCGCGTGCGCGTGCTGGAATCAAAACCGCAATTCGAGCCTGCGCCCCGGACGCTGATCGTTACGGATCACTTCCGCCACCAAATGGGAGCCTCCGCCCGCGAAAGCATCATCAACGAGATTCGCCGCTTCGAGCTTTTTACTGATGGCCGTTCGGCGCAGGTTGCGCTGACCAAGCCCGATCTCATCATTGAGCGCTCGCGCCTGATTCCGGCGCTGGCCCGCGAGGCCCAGCAAGCCGGTGCCGCACTATCCTTCGATACGCGTTTCCTGGGAATCGGTCCGAATGCGCGCGGCTTGCGGATCGAGGTGGAATCCGGCGGCAAGCACGAGGAGTTGCACGCGGACAGCGTGGTCGGCGCGGACGGCGCGGCGAGCCGCGTGGCGCGCGCTTCCGGCTGGCCCGCGATCGAGACTGTGCCACTCGTTCAAGCCATCGTGCGCCTGCCGAAAGATTGCCCACCGGATACGACCCGCGTCTGGTTCGTGCCGGATGATACGCCCTATTTTTACTGGCTAATCCCCGAATCGGCGGAACGCGGCGCACTCGGCGTGATCGGCGAGCATGGCAGCGATACGAAACGCTGTTTCGAACGCTTCCTCGAAAAGAGGCATCTGGAGCCGCTCGAATGGCAAGGCGCGCGCATCCCGGTCTATCGCGGCTGGGTGCCGGTACGGAGGCAAATCGGGAACGGCGAAGTCTATCTGGTGGGTGATGCGGCGGCGCAGGTCAAAGTTTCAACCGTCGGAGGAGTCGTTACCGGTTTTCGCGGCGCGCTCGGCGTCTCGCAGGCGCTCTTGCAGAATGGCAAGAGCCACGAGCTTCGGTCCTTGCGGCGTGAATTGCGAACGCACTGGCTGATCCGCCGCGCGCTGCACCATTTTGAGCAGAAGGATTATTCACAGCTGGTCGATCTGCTCGACGCTTCGACCCGGCAATCGCTCGGCGATATCAACCGTGATGAGTCCACTCGTTTGTTGTGGAACGTGGTGCGCCGCCAGCCGCGCCTGGTGCTTCTCGGGCTGCGCGGCTTGCTCATGGGCAAAGCCGAAAGAAGTTAGAAGCAGCCTGCACTTCCCCCCGATCCTTTAAAACAGATCGAACGAGAAGATGTGGCCGGTCGAGTCGCCCACATAGAATTTCTGAATAACGGTGTCAAAACTCGGGTCGCCGATCGTCGCGCCGGCATTAATGAGGCGATTGCTGGCGTTCGCGCCGGTTGCCGGATTGATCTTGTACAAATGCCCGTCGGAAGAAGCAACGTACATGAATTCAGCTTGCGGCGGCGAAGTGAACATGAGTGAAGAGGGGTTTGTAATCGCGGGATTGACCCATCCGCCGGGTGAAACGGTAAACGTAACCGGAGCGCATGCCGCCAACGGATAGACCACGTGAATTTTGGATACTCCGGTCGAGGTGGAAAAGAACACATCGTCGTTCAAGGCCGCGGTTTCAATGGGAATGGGGAAGCCCCGAGGACTGACCCCGAGAGCGGCGCTGCCCTGGGCGCAGTTATTGATATCCGTGCGCACGGCGTAGAGCACCCCGCCGTTGGTGGTGATGTAGATCACCCGGCCGTCGAAGTTTTGCGTTGGCGCCTGGTCGATATCGTTCAGATTGAAGGACCCCGATAGACTTCCGGTATTGGTGTTGATTTGCCAAAGACTGGGCTGGCCAATACCACCGATGGAGCGGCTCGCGACCCAGGCCATGTTATTGACGTAATCTATGTACGGGGTGGCGTTCACGATGTCCATGTTTCCCGGATTGAATGTCCAAACCGTTGCGCCGGTGTTGCCGTTCAACCCGAAAACTTTATTGTTGGTTGTGCTGCCCGCACCAACATTTCGCGTGGCAACGATGACGAGGTCAAAAGCGTTGAGGTAACCCACGCCGCTGAACGACTTCACCTGGACCGCAGGGGCCGCCAGGAAACCGCTGCCGGCGCCAGTGGTCAGCACGGCGGTTTGCCACAGCAAAGTCCCCGTGTCTGCGCGGAAGGCATAAACAGTGCCGTCGCCTGCGGCCACGTAAGCGACCGCGCAGACATTCTTGCAGGTCGGGTTGGAGGTGTCGCCGGCAGCGATGAGGGGAGGCCGTCCCTGGATCGCTCCACCCGTAAGGCCTGAGGTTCCGCCCGGCTGATAATTGCGCTGGCCATTGGTTACGGACATAGAGTGCACGGCGTTGTCGTTTCCACCGGTAAGAACAATATTCCCGGGATCCAAAGCGGGCGCTGCGAGAGTCGTTGCGCCCGTTTTGTAGCTCCAATTCTTGTTCGCGCCCCCGCCGGTCACCGTAGTGTTCGTTTGCGTAGAAGTGTTACCGAAAGAATAGTGAGGCGCAGCAGAAGACGCTGCCCCCGCAATCGCCGTGGCATCGTGAGTGTAGGCTTTGTAGGCGTACTGCGTGCCCGGAAGGACGATGCTGGTATCTCCATTTTCATCGAAGGCGCTGACGGTTGCGAACGCGGCGGTGTTAGCGGCAATGAATTGTCCCGCAATCGGCTGCGCCCCGGTGTTGTAGACCGTTCCGTCCGCCGGAACAAAAGTCGGGGCAACGCTTCCTGTCTGCTTAGCGAACAACACTCCGTCATAGTTGGCGTTTGTCGAGCCGATCGGAAATGTCCAGTTCAGAGTAATTTCCGAAATCCCTAGTGTCGGCGCGCTCATCGTGACATCGCGCAGATAGCGCAAATTGAGCGTCGGCTGGTTGGCGACGACGTTTTCGCGAGATCCATAAAACGGCGACAAGGCATTGGCCGACTCGGCGCCGACGGCGGTCGCCGGCTCCGGCTCGGTGTAGCGGCGCGCTAGGAAATTGTCAAAGTCGTAGTTCACCGGATCACCGTCATAGACAAAGAGTCCGACGGAACCGGCGGTCGCAACGTTGTTATTGCCAACAATGGACGGCGCCTGAAGCACGCCGTTGACAAATGTCCGCAGCGTCGCCGGGCTTCCGAAAAATGCTCCGCCAACCGTGTAAAACGTGGCGTTGACCCAAGGGTAGAGCGGTTGCTGCAAACTATTGAACGCTCCCGCGTTCCAATACGCGAGTTGCGACACTCTCTGGTTCGGATTCGCCCCGACGGTGATGTACTGCAGGCAGGAGCGGTAGGCGGTCATATTGGCGGTAGTGGTCCCGCCAACGCGCCCAACCGGACATCCCGTGCTCTCCAGCCCTGCGGCTGTACTCATTCGGACGTCGGCCTGAACCCAAACGTCCCGCTCGGTGGTAACGGAGGTAACGTGAATGATGTTTCGATTGTTTCCGGCATTGTTGGATTCGCGGAGGATTCGATTCGTGCCGACATCGGCCACCACGTTCCAAGGGCCGCCCCCTTGTACGGTCCAGCCGGCAGGCGGCTGGTTGAGGGTATCAGCGTCAAAATCGTCGTAGGCCAGATAGACGTTGTTCAGGTTTGCGGGCGGAGCCGGCGCGTTTGCGTTGCCGTAGAACAACGAGTAGCTCGCGTCTGTGCCATTGACAGCAATATCCACCTGCAATTTGAACCAGATCGTGGTGCTGGCGGCGTTGCAATTGATTACCTGCCGGTCGAGCTGCGTCCAGGTGTTGGCGGCAAAACGAGCGATGCGCAAATCGTTGCAATCGGCCCGCATCTTTCCGGCGGTGACCAGCGCCGCCGTGTTGAAGCCGTTGATCTGTGCGCTGTAGCCGTTGTATCCATTGAAAGGTGCAATTGCTCCGACAGTCACCGTAATCGCCCGCGTGAACGACCACGTGGCGCCGTCTTCCAACTGGTCTTTCACCAGCAAGCCATAGTTCGGGATCGTTCCATTGATCCAGCCCTGGGGGATGTTCGCGGAAGTCGAATCGCTCAAGACGTTGAAGGCAATGGCGGTCCCAGCCGTCGTCCCGGACGGTTGCATATCCGTAGCGGTGGCGTCAAAATCACCGCCCGGCATCGCCCACGCCAGCGCTCCATTTCGCGTGTTCCAGGTGACGCCAGCCTCCGTCCAGTCGGTCGCTCCGGTAATGCGATGGACTTCCTGGCTGCGGCTTGTGAAGAGCGGTGTGGTCGGAACGAGATTGAGTGTGGAGGTCTTCAACGCAGTGTTGGAGTTCAGTCCCGTGGTGCTGAGATCGAATCGCACCATTGAGCGCTGGTTCGCATTTTGCGCCGTATGCGTGGAAACCGTTGTCGCAGCACCGTTATTGGTCGCGGGAGCAGCTTGATTGACCGTCGCGTCTCGAGTTGATGTCACGGCGGTTTGCTCGTCCGAGAGGAGCGGCGTCGCCGGGCAAACCAGCAGCAGCGAGAGAAACCCGCGGAGCACTATCCCGGGAAAATTTCGCCATGCTTTGAAACCGGCCTTCATCGCTCTGCCTTTTCTTCCGCTTTGGCTGCGGCCACGGGCTGGCGGGGGACGAGGGTGAATTCCGATTCGAGCGCGAGGCGGTCATCCAGGAGAATGCGCACGCGCCATGTCCCGCTGAGATTTCTCTGCGTGATATACGTTCCACCCACGGGCAGCACCGTCAGAATCGAGGAATCCCCCCGGCTTTTCATCAGCAGCGTGGGAATCCCTTCCGGATGAATTTTGTTGGCGTCAGCGATCAGGTGAGGCGCCGGTGGGGCGGGCGAGACTTCGCTCTTGAACGCCGGGGCCATGGCCGCAACCGGCGCGGCGCCGCCAATCGAAAACCGCGTCTTTTTTGTGGAATAAATGCCGCCACCCGGTAAAAGAAATTCCACCGTCTGCACATGCTGGCCGCTCACGCCGGGCCACACCACGAAAACGAACAGATCGCGAAGTTCAGTGAGGGGAAATGTATTCTGCGTGGTCCGGCAGGAAGTATCCGGAGTTTCGCAATAGAAAATCTCCGGCCCGCGGGGCCTAGGTTGCGGACGCCGCGCGCGTAGCCGTGCGTCGGGGGTGGGATCGCCCTTTTCCTCGTTGGGTTTGACGAGCCGCTTCGAAGATTGGGCATCCGCCTCTCGGGAAACACACGAGAGCAGACCGAAAATTAGAATAGCGAGACGAATTCGTCCCATACCGCCTCCGCAGACGAGTGCTACCGAGGGAATCCGAGAGAATGACGCTGATTTCAAGCTAACGGGACCGGAGGGGGCTGTCTATAGACCTAACGATTAGAGGGTTCCTAAGAAACAAGGGTATCGATCTTGCGTCTTGGCAGGGTGCTCGCCCGGAGAATGGGACGCTTATGGCAACATCAAACCATGCGATGCTTTGTTCCTTCAGGCGAATAGGTCAAAATAAGACGCTGGCATTTCACAGCGGACGGGGTTGCGTCCACCGAAGCTCATCCTAGGGAGAATTCGTCTTGCGTCTTTCAGTCATCGGTTGTGGGTACGTAGGTCTCGTCACCGGAGCTTGCCTCGCCGAGGCCGGACACGAGGTAATTTGCACGGATATCGATCGCGAGCGCATCGCCAAGCTCAATGCCGGCGGCGTCCCCATCTACGAGCATCACCTCGACCAGATTCTCGCGTCTGCCCACAAGGCCGGACGGATTTCCTATACCGCCGACGCCGGTGAAGCCATCCGCGCCGGAGACGCCATCTTCATCTGTGTGGGAACCCCGCCGAAGGATTCCGGCGAGGCCGACCTTTCGGCCATCGACAACGTGGCCCGGCAAATCGCCGCGGAAGCGAAATCGTCCAAACTCGTCATCGAAAAAAGCACCGTCCCCGCGCGCACCGGCCTTGAACTCAGCCGCGCCCTTTCCGCCTACTCCAAGAACAGCAAAGTGAAATTCCGCGTCGTCTCCAATCCGGAATTTCTTCGCGAAGGCACCGCCGTCGCGGATTTTTTCCATCCGGACCGGATTGTTGTCGGCGTCGAGGATCCCTCCTCCGCCGCGGAACTCCGCGAAATCTATAGGCCGATTCTCGAGAAAAGTTTCCGCTGCCCGGTGCACAACGGAACCTGCCCCCCGGGGCACAAGGCCGAATTTCTGGTCACCACCATCAACAGCGCCGAGCTCATCAAGCACGCCTCCAATTCTTTTCTCGCGCTGAAAATCAGTTATGCCAACGTGATTGCCGATCTTTGCGAAAAGATCGGCGCAAACGTCGAGGAAGTTACCCATGCCATGGGGCTCGACCCACGCATCGGCGGCCAGTTTCTGAAGGCCGGACTTGGCTATGGAGGTTTCTGCTTCCCGAAGGACGTGCAGGCTTTCATTCACTTGTCGGCTTCCGTCGGAGTGGATTTTGACATCCTGAAGGCTACCGAACGCGTGAACAAACAGCGCATCGACCGCTATTTTGAAAAAATCCGCCAGGCGCTGTGGGTCGTGAAAGGCAAGCGCGTCGCCGTCCTCGGACTGGCCTTCAAGGCCAACACCGACGACATCCGCTTCGCTCCGGCGCTGGAGGTGGTCAAGCGCCTGCTCGAGGAAGGCGCGATCGTGCACGCAACGGACCCGGAAGCAATGCCGCGCTCCAAGGCCCTCTTTCCGAAGGTGCACTATCACGAGGACGCCTATCAGGCTTTGCAAGACGCCGATGCCGCGCTGGTTTGCACCGAATGGGATTCTTTCCGCAAGCTCGACTGGGATCGCGCCGGAAAAGTGATGGCGCGCAAACTGGTGATCGACGGACGAAATCTCTATACGCCGCAGGGCATGCGCGAAAAGGGCTTCGAGTACTACTCCTTCGGCAGAGAGTAGTTCTCACTTTTCAGATTCCAGCCTCAAAGGATTAGGTTTCTTTTCCCTATTCCCTACGCACTCATCTTTTATTGAAGACTTCCTTGAAGTACGCCAGCGTCAGCTTCAGCCCTTCTTCCAGCCCGACCTTCGGCTCCCACTTCAGGATGCGCTTGGCCTTGGCAATGTCCGGGCAGCGGCGTTTCGGATCGTCCTGTGGCAGCGGCTGGAAAACGATGGGCGGCGGGTTCTCAAAATGTTTGCGGATGCGCTCGGCGAACTCCAGAATAGTGATCTCCTGCGGGTTGCCGACGTTTGTTGGCAAATGCTCATTCGACATCATCAGCCGGTAAATTCCTTCGATGAGGTCGGCGACGTAGCAGAAGCTGCGCGTCTGCTTTCCATCCCCATAAATCGTTAGCGGCTTGCCGCTGAGCGCCTGATACACAAAGTTGGGCAGCGCGCGGCCGTCATTCAACCGCATCCGCGGCCCATAGGTATTGAAAATCCGCACGATATGCGTGTCCACCTTGTGGTAGCGGTGATAGGCCATCGTCATCGCTTCGGAAAAGCGCTTCGCTTCGTCGTAAACGCCGCGCGGGCCGATGGGATTGACGTGTCCCCAATAATCTTCGTGTTGGGGAGAAACTTCCGGATCGCCGTAGCATTCGCTTGTGGAAGCCAGAAAAAACTTGGCGTTCTTCTTTAGCGCGAGCTCCAACGCGTTCTGCGTACCTACAGAGCCAACCATCATCGTGGCGATAGGGTGCTTCAAGTAATCAGGAGGACTCGCCGGTGAAGCAAAGTGCAGCACGTAACCCACTTTTCCCGCCACCTTCAACGGCTTGCTAACATCCGCCTTCTGAAACTTGAATTTCTTATTCTTCGCCAGATGGCTCAGGTTGCCCTTAGCGCCGGTGATGAAATTGTCCACCGCCAGCACGTCCCACCCTTCGGCGAGCAGCCTGTCGCAAAGATGCGACCCCAGAAAACCCGCTCCGCCCGTCACCACTGCCCACATGCTTCCTCCTCGAAAAACTAAATCGACAGTGTAACGTGAGCCCGCTGGAACGTCCAAACATCTGAACCTCTGGCACTGGGTCAGTCTTCGGTTGACCGACTTTGCGGCCCTGCGTGCCAAGCACGACTGGCTTCGTTCAAGTCGGGTTTCTTGACATCTGAAATTTTCCACTTGCCCGGCAAGCGCGTTTACTAGGTGTTAGCCCACGAATCGGATTCTCCTAGCCTTTGCAGCTCAGTGACAAACGACTCCCAGAAGCGTCAATACAACATCACCAAGCAGAATTGTGCCCGCCTGCGGGCGGGCATTCACAAGTTTGCTGGATTTGGGAACCTGCAGCAGCTGAGCTGCGTAAGGTATTGAGAGGTGTTGCATGCAAAATTTGCCCGCCAATTTTCGGTACGCCCTGCGACAGTTCCGGTTGTCGCCTGTTTTTACCGCTGCGGCGGTACTAACGCTGGCCTTGGGAATCGGCGGGACCACGGCAATATTTACGTTGATCCACGCGGTAATGCTCCGCTCGTTGCCGGTCTCGGATCCTGGCAGGCTCTACCGGGTCGGCGAAGGCGACGAATGCTGCGTGGAAGGGGGTCCCCAGGACCGCTGGGGCATGTTTTCGTTCCCCTTGTACGAACGCCTCAAGGCAGAAACTCCTGAGTTCGAAGAGGTTACCGCCTTCCAGGCCGGACGATGGCGGCTGGGTGTACGGCGTCAGGGCATCGAATCGGTTGCCAGGTCACTGCGCTCGGAGTACGTGACCGGCACCTATTTCTCAACCCTTGGAGTCCGTGCCTTCGGCGGCCGGGTGTTTACACCGGATGACGACAAGCCGGCTGCTTCGCCGGTTGCCGTGCTTAGCCACCGCGTCTGGCAGACCACGTATGCTTCCGATCCTTCTGTAGTGGGTTCAACGTTCGTCGTGGAGGGCCATCCTCTGACCGTAATCGGCGTCGCGCCCGCCGGATTCTTCGGCGAAACTCTGGAAAGCGACCCTCCTGATATTTGGGTCCCCCTTCAGCAGGAACCCATGATGAATGCCGAAGGTAGTCTGCTGCATCAACCTGTCTCTGCCTGGCTGCGCATGATCGGCCGATTGCGGACGGGAGCTTCGACTGACGGAATGGCTCCCCGCCTCACTGGGGTTCTTCGCCAATGGCTGCAGAACGATTCCGGATATCCTTCCAACTGGATGCCGGACGTCATCCGCATGCTTCCCAAGCAGGTAGTAGGCGTGGTACCCGCAGGAGCGGGTGTGGCGGTGATGAAAGAAGAATACGGCCGCAGCCTGCAGATACTACTCTCCGTGTGCGGTTTAGTTCTGCTAATCGCCTGTTCCAACGTGGCGAACCTGCTGCTCGCTCGCGGGGTAGCGCGTCGCGGCCAAACGGCATTGCGACTAGCCGTCGGCGCCACTCCCAGACAAATCGTCATGCAAGCGCTCACGGAAAGCGTCCTCCTCGCCATCGGCGGGGGCATTGTCGGGCTTTTGGTAGCCACGGCTGCGGCCCGTCTGCTGCTTGCACTCGCCTTCCACAGCTCACATTTCCTTCCCATCAACACCGCACCATCGCTCATGGTACTGGCGTTTGCCTTTGGCTTGGCGCTGGTGACCGGAATCATTTTCGGCGCGGCTCCCGCGTGGCTTGCCACGCGCACCGATCCCGCGGAGGCGCTCCGCGGATCGGGGCGCGGCACCAGGGATCGTTCTTCTTTCGCTCGCAAGGCTCTGCTGGTCGTGCAGGCCACCTTGTCCGTCGTTCTGGTTGCCGGTGCCACCATGCTCGCCCGCAGCCTCAACAAGCTCGAGCATCAGGACTTCGGATACCAGGTGCAAAACCGCGTGGAAGTGAGCGTGAACAGACCTCCAGCGACCTACACGCAGCCTCAGTTAGCCTCGCTTTATCGCCAGCTTGAGGATCAGCTCAACCGTCTCCCCGGCGTTCAGGGTTCCGGTCTCGCCCTCTATAACCCACTGACCGACAACTGGGGCGAACTCATCATGGTCGCTGGCCATCCTCCCGCCAAGCTCAACGAGGAAGCTGGCGCTTCTTGGGACCGCGTGAGTGCCAACTATCTTCAGAATCTTGGCATGCCGATTTTGCGCGGGCGCGCGTTCACGGCGGCGGACAATGAAACCACTGCGGCCGTGGCCATCGTCAACGAAGCTTTCGTGAAGCGCTTTTTCAAGACCGGCGAAGACCCGTTGGATCAGCACTTTGGCCTCGATGTCCCCGAGTATGCCGGCACCTTCCGTATCGTCGGCGTCGTGCGCGATGCCAAGTTCGCGGGGTGGGGTCTCAGCAGGCCCGCGCGTCCCATGTTCTACGTGCCCCTGGCCCAAAATGTGAATTATCCCGACGAGTTGATGAAGAAAATCGAGTTGAACTCCCACTTCATCGGCGGAGTGATGCTCGTAACCAACATGACCCCTGGCGCCCTCGAAGCCCAGCTCACCAGGATGCTAGCAGACCTGGATCCCAACTTGACCATCAACAGCATCCGAACGATGAGACAGCAGATTGAACTTTCCTTCGACCAGGAGCGCGCCGTTGCCAGTCTCGCTGGCTTGTTTGGCATTGTGGCTCTCGTACTCGCAGCTGTTGGACTATACGGCGTTACGGCATACACGGTTGCACAGCGAACCAACGAAATCGGCATTCGCATGGCACTTGGCGCTGACCGCCCGAAAGTGATTCGACTCGTACTGGGCGGGGCGTTCAAGCGCGTCTTGGTTGGGCTCTTCCTGGGCTTGCCCCTGGCAGTTGGCGCCGGGCGCTTGATCTCCGCCCAGCTCTACGGCGTATCCTCATGGGACCCGCTCGCGCTGACCGTAGCTGCGGGGGCGCTTGCGATCTGCTCATTTTTCGCGGCCATAATTCCCGCAAACCGCGCAGCATCTATTTCGCCCATGAACGCACTGAGAATTGAGTAGCGCAGCATCGTTCAAAAAAGCGTTGGACCTTATCAGGCTGGGCAACGCCGATTGACCACTTCGACGGGGCGGGATAGCATGCGCCGGTTCCCAAATGGCAGACCCTGGCAATCCCGCTGTGGTTTCCCGGCCGCGCTCCCGCACTTTACGGATTCTTTCCGTTGTCGCGGCCAGCGGGCTGCTCCTGGCCGTGGTGATCTTCTTCGGTGTTGGTCGTTGGCTGATCGTAGAAGACCCGCTGGAGAGAGCCCGGGCAATCGTAGTGCTCAGCGGAGCGATGCCCTTGCGGGCCATCGAAGCAGCAAAACTCTACCGCGAAGGGTACGCGCCAGAAATCTGGCTTACCCATTCCACGGAGCCCGGCGAGACCCTGGAAGAGATGGGCATTCCTTTCGCCGGCGAAGACTATTACGACACCCGCGTTTTGATTCACGAAGGAGTGCCGCAGGAAGCGATTCACGTCCTCGCGCCGCCGATTGTGAATACCGCCGACGAAATCAAAGTCGTTGCGTCTACCCTTGCACGCGAGAAAGGCGGAGCCGTGATTATTGTTACGACCAAACCCCATACGCGGCGCGTTCGCCTGCTCTGGCGCAGGCTCGCTCCCGGCCAGGGCCGGGCCATCGTACGCGCCGCCGCGGGCGATCCCTTCGATCCCCGACATTGGTGGCGCACCACCAGCGATGCTCTCGATGTGGTGCGCGAAGTCCTGGGCCTGTTGAATGCCTGGGCGGGCCTGCCCCTGCATCCAGCTCAATGAGGCGTAAGTTTTTGCTCCGTGGCCGACGGCGTAAATCTTTAGAAAAAGAAAAAGCGCTTGCGGCGCGGCGGCGGCAATTCATCTTCTACTTCTGGAATGTGCGGTAACTGTCGCCCCTCGAAGGCGGCGAGCGGATTGTCCTGGAACAGAGCGCGTGCCTTCTCTTCGCCAAACCGGTCGGCAACTACGTCGTAGGCAGGCTGCAGACGAAGCGGCCGGCCGCGCGTATTGTGCGCATCGCTGGCCACGAAATGGATGAGGCCCTCACCGATCCACCGCAGCGCAACCTGCTGGGAGCCGGCGCCGAAACCTCCCGTCAGCGAGCCTCCGGTCACTTGAGCGAAGCATCCCTGGCGTACCCATTTTTTCAGGCGCTCCGGCCGCCAGCGCAAAATGCCGTTCCGCTCCGGGTGGGTGATCACGGGCTGCACACCGGCGAGCTGAATCTGGTGCAACGTCTGGTCCATCGAAGGCGGGATCGAAAACTCGTTGAACTCCAAAAGCAGGAAATCGCGTTGATTGATGCAATAGGGCGGGGCATCCTTGCGCAACGATTCGAGATTCTCCGGATTGAGATGAAAATCGCAGCCGGTGGCGATTTTCAGCCGGTCGCCGATCTTGGTTTGCAGTTCCTCTCGAAGCTGGCGCACGTGCGCAAAATCGAAAGAGTATTGGTTGCTGGAGTGCGGCGTGGCGACGACGTGCGTAATTCCATCGGCAATCGCCGACTCCGCCATCGCCACCGATTCTTCCATGGTTGCCGCGCCATCATCGAGACCCGGCAGAATGTGACAGTGCAAATCGACCATTTGGATTAACCGCCCTCTAGCGCCACCATGCGCCCAGCGCCTGCCACGCGCCAAGTAAAACCAGGATTACCGCAAAAACCTGACGCATTCTTCGCGGCTTGATCTTCTTCGCCAGGATTCCCCCTGCGATGCCGCCCAGAAATATTCCCGGGATCAGCAGCAATCCGGTTTTCCATGAGACGAATCCTTGCTTCGAATACGCCATCAGCGCCAGCAATCCGGTAGGGAATATGAGCGCAACCAAGGATGTTCCCTGCGCGCGATGCTGGCTGAAGGCAAACAGCAGTCCGAGAAGAGGCACTAGAAGTACGCCGCCGCCAACACCGAACATTCCGGAGGCAATTCCGCAAACGCAGGCAATCGCGAAGATGCCAGCGCCTCGGCCAAAACCCTCAGCCTTAGCCACGGCCTTTTCCTCTACTCGGCCGATGGCACGGCCCTCAAGCTGCGCCTTCCTCCAGAGCAGAAATCCCGACAGCATGAGAAAGCAACCGAACAATCCTCTCAAGTTCCGGGATGGCATGGGGAGGGCGATCAAGCTCCCTGCATAGGCGCCGAATAGCATTCCCAGCGCGCACAGAATTCCAGCATTCAAGTCCACCTGGCCCTGCTTCCAGTATTCTCGCAAGGCACCTAGTCCAATGGGCGGCAACAAGATGAAAAGCGAAGTGCCTTGCGCCAAGTGCTGGTCCATGTGGAGCAGATAAACCATAGCCGGCACCAGAACGACGCCACCCCCGATGCCCAGGAGACCCACCAGCACACCAACGCCAAGTCCCAGAAGAAGAATCATGAAGATCATGGTGAGCGGACCGTGTCGCGCGCATCGCCCCGGTGATTCGAATCAAGCCCTTCTATTTTCCTCCCTCCGCCCTCCTGCGGCAACCTCCCTTGAACAAGCTGTAACACCGGAAAATGCGGGCCGTTTTTTGTTTGTGCGGAACCTGCTATATTTACTTGTCTCTGTCACGTCGGTCCTGTGGGCTGCGGGCGGCTGTACAGTCGCCCGCAACGCGGTATCCCCGAAAACGTGAATCCCTTGACCGCTCGAAGGTCAGACATAAATAGGAGTGCGA
>Ga0137418_10000747_pt1 | contig 29789 bp, 43 predicted proteins | sample CZODoug3_1_2_16f_FD_122242 | JGI IMG/M metagenome (GOLD analysis project Ga0137418, IMG submission 122242) | Vadose zone soil fungal communities from Angelo Coast Range Reserve, California, USA - CZODoug3_1_2_16fungal (Hybrid Assembly) | ecosystem: Environmental > Terrestrial > Soil > Vadose... | reverse complement strand
CCAACACGCGGCTGGCAGGCGAGGCCAACCTGCTCCCCGGAATCACCGTGCACGAATTGGTTTTCGGAGTGCCTCACTATCACATCATCAACGCCGCTTTCACGCACGCGCGGCCTGGAGGCAGCCGCTTCAGCGGAGGCGACCGCGGCGTCTGGTACGCCGGCTTCTCACTGAAGACCGCACAAGCCGAGGTCGCCTTCCATTATGGCGAGGGACTGCGCGGACTGATAACCCGCGACAGCCTGCTAACGCGGATCGTTGACTTCGGCGCAAGTCAGGTGTTTCCCGCTACGACTTATACATGTTTGCTTTTCCTCACACGCAAAGCTCAAGAGGCGTTCGACTGTGCCGAAGCGCGAGCAGATGGCGATTCGCTCCGATCTCCAAAGTTCACGCGCATCGCCGCCAAGACGCTTGACCAATGTCCCTGGACGTTTTCGTCCGACGCTTCGGCTGGACTTCTGAAGAAAATGCACCGTGATTCCGTCCGCTTGCTCGATCTCCCATGGAACCGCTGAAATCGGCGATAATGGCCAAGCGATTAGGAAGATTACGTGGATCGAGTGTCGGCACAGCCTCTTTCAGAACCTCGGCTTGTCGGAGACGATTGTGGAGACCACCACCGACGGTTATCTTGTTGGGTTTTGTTAGTTCGTTACTCATCTTCTGGCTCCATACTAAACTCTTTCCCCATTTGCTTCTTAATGGCGTACTTATAGCCGATGGTTACACCGATTTTGAATAGGGTGTTCACGATTTCGATAGACACATCTGGGACGGTTATAGAAACGCAACGTGCCGCATTCATAACACAATCAGACATTGTGTGCGGATCAATACCGAGTTCTTTGAGGAACACGCCGAGAGGTGGTCTGTCTCCTTCGAGAGTGTCGAGATAATCGTGAAGGTCGATTAGATCCTTGGAGCGTTTATTGTCCATAAATTTCCTTCTGAAGTTTAGTCCAGAGTGAATTTACTCTCGACATAGCTTCCATATCTCCCCCGCGGTCTGGGTGGAGGCGAATCGCCGCAGAGCGGTATGCTTTCTGAGCGTCTTCGTAGGAAATGGCTTTGAGAAATTCATAACACGTAGAAGCGAGAGGGTTGCCATTTACTGCCATAGGCATCCTTGGTTGTTGCGCGGCTTCTACTTGTTGTCGTGTTACGGACGCTACTTCCGCAGCGCCGTAGATTAGTTGAAGGAACTTTAGAGTACCGTCGTAGTATTTCTCAGTGAAGGTCCAGGTGTAGTCCTTTTTGCCGCTGGCATCGACTTTCACCACGAGTTCACGATCGGAGTGTGGAATCTGCTGCTTAAGAAATTCTACACACTTTTCGATCTTATGATAATCACCTTGCATTTTCAGGCGATATGCCTGGACGGATGAATCCCAGAAAACTGACGCTTTTGCCATAGACTAAATCCTTTCTAAAAAGGGAGGTGATAATTCTACCACCTCCCGATTCGAGTTGCATATATTCGACGCGCGTTGTTTACCGCTCTGGTCGCATGCAAACCTCCTTAACTACTTCTTGTTCACAACCTGCGATTCTCATTTTAACTTCAATTAATATTCAATTATTAACATTAAAGGCCTTGGCCCTTGAAAGAACTTCAGAGTTCTGTACCCAAGTCGTACAGCCTGTTATAAAGCGTCCTTTCAAAGGATGAAGTAGTGTTTAGCCACTTCCACTGTGAGATAAGGTAGAGTAGGAGGTGACCCTTATCTCACAGTGGCTATGGCTAAGCGCCTGTTGAAGCCCTCGGAGGCAATCCTAGGAGGATCAACAGGATCTCGTACATAAGAAATGGAGACTTCTTGCTATTGGCGTCTCCGGACCGCAGAGAGTTCTTGTTTTAACGAGTTATCTACTCACAAATACACATCTCGACGGGTTGCATACCCGTGTATTGGGCTAACTAGGACGAGAGCGACTCGTGGCATCAGCCCAACTCCGTTACGCCGTCGCGGTTTGAGTAGCACCGAGAGAGGCGATGATATTGGCGAGTTCGTCGATGGAAACGTCACGACCGAGGAGCTTCGAAAGCGCGTTAGCCGCCTTCTCCTGCGGAGTCGCAGACTGACGCTCGGACTTCTGGCCGATGATCGGAAAGAGATCAAAGGCACCCTCCACCGGAGTGAAGTCCTTCTGCATCAACTGTCGACGGACGAACTGTTGCTGTTTGAGAACGACCGATCGGTTGATCAGATTTGCCTGTTCATCAACCGAGGGGACGAATTGTAGGAAGTCCGTAATCGGATCAGTTTCGGAGACGGTGTGAAAAGTATAGGTCTGCGAAGCAAGTACATCAACCGTACGACCCTTGCCTTCGGTGACCAACTCTTCCATCACCTCCTGGACTTTGTCTTCCTTTACAGAAATCTCCGTCTCGCCGGCTTGGCCGTTCGCTTCGAGGATTCTGTAGTTAACACGTGTTTCGTTGTAATTCGATGGCATTGTTTACTTCCTTTCGTATAGAGGTTTTTTAACTCGCTACCTTGGGTAAAAAGAAAGTCAGGAAACGGTTGAACGTACTCCTAACTTGAAAAGTCTATCGTACTTGCGTAGCAATGTCAAGTTTGCTTTAGTGTTCATTGACTGAATAGTAAATAAACTCTTTGTTCTCAATCGGTTACGTGATGGTTTCGCTAATAAACTCTTTTGAGCTTTGCTTTTTGTTCGCTGTTTCGCAGTCCGGACAGACGTAGACTTCGATGGCTTCGGTTGTTTGCTGTTTGAATTGGCCGTAATTCTGACACTCTAGATTGGTACAAAGAATCAAGGAGGTTGAATGCGCCTCGGCGTGTGCGAATATAGTGATACGCCGAACCTCGACAGGACCCTCGCACCGCGGGCAGAGGTGTGTTTGAGAGAGACAGTATTTACAGGAGCGAATCATAATTACTCTCTACCTGCCAGAACATCTCGCTTGGCGCTTAGATACTCCTGAATTAATTCAATGTAATGAATTAGCCCTCTCGCAGAGCCGAATCTCTTCTTACAGCCAAGGATATACTGACGATATGCTATCATTATATGCCGACGGCTTAGATGTGGGTGTTTCATGTTTACCACCCGCTCGTCCGATCAATCCATCTCGTAACCCATTTATCGATATACACGAACACCGCCGCAGCGGCTAGGAGAAGGAAGAAAAGGAAGTCATATTTTGACATGGTCTCTCCTTCGTGTTGGCCAGGTAGAATACTTTCGTCGTTTGGTTTGAACGGCTCTCTTAGCCGCGTTCGAGCGGGCCTCGCCCTTGAGTTCTCTCTCAAACTCTTTTCGTTCCTCGTCTGTTATGAGAGACAGCAGGCCAGGATTACGTTTAAGCTCATAAAAGCGATAGGCGGTCATCATTTCGAATCCTCCTGTAAATTCTTAATTGTGTCAATTATATCATCAAGTGTAACTGCGGATTCTTGAGGCCCCGTTTGCTCTGCCACAGGCTTAGCCGTCGCTGATATCAAACCAGCCGTCTCTAACGCCTCTCGCAGATCATCTTCCATCTCGTATAGCTCTGGCTGCCAGCCTTGTCTCTTGGCTTCGCAGAATGCTTTGTTTACGTTTACGCCTTTTTTCAATGAGTATTCGGAAACCCATTCATTCATTGCGCGAGCGTATTCTATTGAACCTGGTACTAGCATATCGCCAATGTTGGTTGTCATCTTCTCCGCTGAACAAGGCGTATCATCGGAGAACTCCACCCCACAAGCGCATCGATACGCTCTTACTTCCTTTTTGGCGATTAATGAAAGATTCATGGAGCGCATTTTCTGATAATAAATACTGCGCTTGCCACATATCTTACAATGTGAATAGGCTCTACCGCATGTGCAAACACTAACTTGGTCTTGTATCATTGTCTTTCTTCTTTTTGAAAAGGTTGTCAATAAACTCTTTTCTCTCTTCGGGACTCATCTGAGTTATGTCAACCTGTGGCGTATTTGCCTCGTGCTCCATTATATCCAGGTCACTAAACTCTTCTCCACACGCTCGGCACATGTATACCTTCACATGAAGGATACGCCCCTCCACTTCTTTTTTGTAACGTTTGCTTATCAAAACATAGTAATAACTTCTCCCGCACAACGGATGATATATGCGTTTAGGCGGAGGTGTGTTCTTCATGCTTTTCAGTTTCGCATACAGTTTTGCTCTTGTCAAGTGCTTTTATCTGCTCTAGAATCAATAACTTAGACGTGTCAAGATTGACACAGAATAGTGTATGTACTGTCTTTCTGTAAGTTATTGATTCGACAGGAGATATAAAGTCTTTTCTTCTATCTTTTATATTTTTATTATTTTTTTTACGTATGTATAAGAGAGTATATAACCATATACATACACACAGTTTCCGTCCTTTCAAATATTAATGCCATGCTTCAGGCAGAAGTATTCATACTGCCTCCGAGCATCCCGTCGCGTTCTGCGGCAGGACGGACAGGTATCGAAGTAGCTTTTTGCATGGCAGCAAAAGAGAAGGCCGTAGTTTACAGGCAGGTACTTAGAGTCCCGCTCGGTAGGAGAAGGCTCACGGAGAGTCCGTGGAGTAGGCAGACCTGCGGAGTCCACACGGGCCTGTTTTTCACGCAGGTCGTGGAGTAAACGATTAAGATTAATACTCATTCATTCTCCCTTTCTAAACTCCGTTCGCCTAGCGAGGCTCTCCGCCTCGCGGAGTTAAGCAACACCTTCAGGTGCGGTTGCTTTCTCCAGTTCGGACTCGGTCAGTTCGGGTTCAGATTCAGACTTGTGCTCAGGAGCCGGTTCAGTCTCCGGTTCTTGATCGTCCGTTTCCGCCGTCGGGTCTGATAGATCAACGGTGTTACCGTTAATTAATCCGTATTGCTTCGCAAGCTGCGCAATATCCACCGCATACTTGGCTGGATTCACCATATACGGTGCTACTGCCTTTGCGAAGTCCCGTCGGTTCTTCGACAAATCCCCGTTCTTCCATTGATTACGGACTTGCCGTCGGCCCTTGTCGAGAACATCCAGAAGGACTCCCAACATGGAGAGGTGTTCTCCACGTCTGATAAAGTCCTCTTGCAGACGAAGGAGTGATACAACCTCCGTCGCTGGGAGTGTTACGACTGGAACGGGCACTTGCTTACCCGACCGAGTTGTGAACAGTTCGTTTGCCATAGCGTGTTTCTCCTTTATTAAGTGCTAGAGTATCCAATGGGATGTATTAGCGATGCTCAACGGTGTATATCTAGGATTCAACCGTTAGCTACATTACATGAGTGGGATGCGCAGGTTTATGTTTGGGGAGGTGCGTCTATGTGGGAGCCATACGGCGGCCGCCAACAGCGAACTTGCACCCTTAGCCAGTTTACCTTTGCTTTGCTCATGCCAGCCTAATACATCCGACTGGATACTCTAACAAGTCTCGAAGAGACTCGCAAGACAAACGGAGTTATCGTGTCCCTTGTGCGGGTGTTACTCCCGCACAACTCTTAATTCTCTGATATACTCGGCGCGTCCGAAGAACGGTGCGAGTAGAGCATCTTGGAAGAAGCGAACGGCAGCGGACTTCTTTAATGCAAGTGTCGTGATTCGTACCCACTTGCCGTCTCGTTTCTCGAATAAAGAGTATAGACGTTTCTCTTGCATGTAACACCTCCACAAGAGACACGATTGATATGTACATCAGCATTATCAACACGCAATCCGCATAATACGGATATTATCGTGTAGATATTCTGCTAGTACTCATCTATAGTGTCCGCACGCGACGTGAGGCACAAAAACGGAGTTTTCGCTGGGCGGACGGGAGAGTCTAGGAATAATTTTTTCGGCCCTAGGCACGCCTAATTTTTCCCCATCGGTGGCAACTTCGTGAATACCTGGTTTCTTAACCTGGAATACATTCCAGGCTTTGCTGTTCAGTCTTTGAACACTAAAGATAGAGCTTGTAAACTATTGATTCTAAAAGATTAAGGACTTGACAAACGCTTCGCGCTGTGATAGTCTACCCAGGATAGGACGGGTGTATGTTAAACCGAAGAGGATTTCTAAAGAGGCTAGCCGCTGTTCCGTTAATACCGCTGGTGGCGAAGGTCGATTTACTTCAGAAGCATCTTGAGCTGGAGACCGGTTGTGATCTTTCTATGACGGCTCTACAAGAGGCTATTAATGTAGGTGCTAAAAATCAACTCGGTCGGCCGACGGTTCTTGTGGTACCACCGGAATTGAGATGGATTGCACGAGAAATTCTTGGAGATCCGCCTCGAAAAAAGTACACCGCTGATTCGGAAATAAATGTTCTTTGGGATCATATTCTGACTTATAAAGTAGTTTATAGTCGTGAGGAATATCGAAGATATAGACTCCCAGTTTCCCAGTCCTCCTGGAGATTATTCTTCGAAAAAGGTTCGGTAGGGAGCGAAGGTCCTTGAAAATCCACGTTCCTAACGGTTCTCCTAACGGAGTTAACGCAGTTCTAGAAGCGGAGCTTTCTCCATTCCCAGATAACAGCCCTGTTAATAATGGACAAGGTAATCATCAAGCAGTTGGGGGGCCGGGCCGCCCGGGTGGCGTTTCGTCTGCTCTCCGGCTTCGCATCCAACGGGTAGCTCGGATGCGCGTAGCGGGTATTAAAGATCAGGTTATCCAGCTCCGCGAAGGTATAACACCTCCTGCTTTTCATTATCTCATTAATCTCCCAGAATACAAAGAAGTAGAAGAAGCCATCTTCGATGGCACGCTCTCGGCGATGGATCGAGCGATAGCAGGGAATGTCGAGACACTTCGTAATGAAGTTCGCGGGGCGGTGCCGGCTGCGTTGCGTACTGTTATCGAAGTGGCGAATCAACGGCGAGACTTGAAGACCGCGCTTGCAGCTTCGCTGGAGCTTCTTGATAGAGACCCTGATCGCGTCGCGCAAAGGAGCAAGCCCTCCGAACTTGCTATCGATGCCGTTAGACTACCCGACGGGGTGATCGACGTTGTATCGAAGGAAGCGGATAAGGTAGTAAATGAGATTAACGGATCGAAGAGAGTTCAGTGACAACAGCAGAAACGAATCTAGAGATTGTAGATAGGAGAGAAGGTGATATAGTACCTGAAGGTCTTTCCGTTACTGGTAGAGTAATTGGCTCTTACAGAATTCACTTAGCGTATCAGAAGAAACTAGAAGACGGACGAGTTTTAAGAGTTAAGTTTGCTATCCCGAGAGAAACAGCAGCGGATCTTACTACATGGACTTGTTACGAAGTTATTCAATAGCAGACGATTTAGTGTTCACAGAGTGAACAGAAACGGAGTTTAGCTATGCCATCCTCCGACAGCGCACGCTACGACGATGCGAAAGAAGTAAAACCCAAGGGTTCCCGCACGGCCTCCACAGGTTCCGTCCATGATCCACGCAGTGGGAAGTATCCTTCTACAATCGAGTTTGCTTCACATGAAGACGAGAACGCCTCGAAAGTAAATGCAGGCAGGATGGCGCGTCGCCCCTCCGGGAAGTTCCGCGGAGCTGGACATGGCTTTCATACGCCTAACTGTACCTGCGGTAAGCATCCGTGTACTTGTGGTACAGAAGCGGCTGCCAAAGCCAAGATACACGACAACGTAAATGTATGCTAAAAAAAGAGTTCTGAGTATCGGTGGGCAAGTTACGGATGAGGTTCTAATAAATCTATGCTCTGCCTGAAGAGACAACATAGTACGCAAGAGGACCAACAAGCCGCATACCGATACTCAGAAGCGCCTTTTTGCCGCAGGCTTGCGTACAGAACTTCCAGGGGGCCCTGGCCCGCCGAGGACGAAGAGCCGAAGGCTCGCAGTCCATTAGTGAAATCTTTAACTTTCTTCAACGCCAAGAAGAAAGATTGGAGTAATTGGAAACTTTAGAACAGCTTAATAAAGATTCTAAAGTATTTGAGTTTGATTCCACCTTCAAGCCACTTCCAATAGTCGGCTTGACTGGCGAGGCTTGGCGCAAAGCGATGCGCCTTAATAGTCTTGGCTCTCTTTACTTCTTTATCAAGATCACCCTCCGTCGTCGGCGTCTTACAGAAGCTCTTCATAAGCCTTTATGTCAGTCCCTCGAACGTCGGCATATCAAGGACGTCTATGAAATCCCACGAGATCACTTCAAGTCCACTATCTGCGGCGAAGGTCTTCCAATGTGGCGCGTCCTCTTCTGCTCAGATGAGGATCTTCGAGAGTTTCAAAGACTTGGTTATCCTCCTGAGTTTATTCGATGGCAACAAGAAATACACCGTCCAGAGGCCCGCAATCTTCTGGTCTCTGAGAACATTACCAATGCTGGTAAACTTGGGAGAAAAATTGACTTTCACTACGAATCCAACCAAGTATATCGTAATATCTTCCCTGAATTAATTCCCACCTCCTCTGAAATATGGTCAAACATCTCCAAGTGCCACAGGCTGCCGACACAATGTAAGTCACTGGGGGGACATGGGGAAGGCACCTTCGATTTTCTTGGCGTCGGGGGTGCCCTCCAGTCTAGGCACTATAATGGGTTAGTGGTACAAGATGACCTTGTAGGACGCAAAGCCATAGAATCTCCGTCCATTATGGACAAGGCTATTGAGTGTCATCAACTCATGGTCGGCGCTTTTGAAAACGAAGATGCTCTTGAAGATAACGATGAATTAGTGGTTGGAAACCGTTGGGGTTATTACGACTTAAATAGCTGGATAAGAGAGAACGCACCCTGGTTTTCATTCCAGACGCATAGCGCAATGGGCGGTTGCTGCTCTGCACATCCTATTGACACTCCTATATTCCCTGAGGAGTTCTCCGCTGAGAAGCTCGCTAGATGGCGCGAACGCTTAGGCGCGTATCAATTCTCTTGTCAGTTCTTAAATAATCCCGCCTCTCCTGAAAACGCTGCTTTCAAAGAATCCGACTTGCGTCATTTCTCTATATTCAAGGGAGAGAATGATGAAGAAATCATTCGACACGAAGTTGTCGATGGGGTCATTGTTAAGGACATTAAGGTTTCTCACCTTAGTGTGTGTATGGTCACTGACCCAAATCATAGCGGAGCTGAGGGACGCTGCCGGCACGCTATTAATGTCGTCGGTCTTTCGTCTGATGGCCGTTATTACCTGCTTGACTGCTGGGCAGAAGCCTGTGAGTCCGATAAATACATCGCAAAGCTCTACGAAATAGCCGCGAAATGGAACATGCGTAAGCTCGGTATCGAGACTGTTGCTGCCCAGAAGTACTTGGCTTATCACATCAATTATCGGAACAGACTGGAGAATCGTAACCTTCGTCTTATTGAGCTTAAAGGTGAAGTCGATGCCCCTGACGGTACTATCACTCGAAAGAAAGAATGGAGAATCCGAAACGTACTTTCTCCCATCTTTGAATCTAATAAGTTTTACACTCAGCGTAGGTTTCAAGATTTTAAGGGTGAATATACTTCCTTTCCTCGTGGCAGATTCGTGGACTTACTCGATGCCCTGGCCTACGTCCCGCAGATGCTACGACTACCGCAGTCCTGGGTAGAGGGTCAGAAGTGGAAGATGCAGAACGCAGCTTGGGCACGTAAGATAAATCTGCCTTATTCAATAGGAGCTCGTTAATGCCATCACATCATTATTTTGATATTATCGCTGGTGTTGTTCTTGTTTGCTCACTTATAGGCTCTGTTCTTCCTCCCTACGAAGTCTTTTCTTTTGCCCCGCGTTTTCAAGTAGTCTACAGAATTCTCGTTGTTTTTATAGGCACCGTTGGTGCTCTTAATCTTCGTAGTATAACAATGAAACTTTATCCTTCCTATCAAAAGGTGGTAACAAATGGAAAAACGACGAATGATACTCCTGCTCCTCCCGCTCCTCCTACTACTTAGTGGGTGTCCGCAGGACCCTTATAAAGCGGCTTTACAAGGCTCAGCCGACGTTTCTCAGGCTGTTAGTTCTGCTATTAAGATTACAGCCACCTACTACAGTGCTGGTACTATAGACGACAAAAAGAAAGCCACCGTCGCCGGTATTCTTGATACTGTTACTAACTGTAACACAGTTTTTCGTCAAGCTGTAGTAAACACTCACAACTCTGGCCAAACTGTAAAACAGTCTTTTCTACCAATCGCAGACTCCTTCGTTCGTTGCGCTCAAATTACTCCTCAAGTTATGAACGATCCGAGTGCTTCAGCGATTCTTAAAGCCGTTGATACGGCTATCAACGGCGTGAGCCTCGCAGTTCAGAGTGCGAAAGGAAAGTAAATGGATCCTAATGTTGCAGTTATGCTAGGCTTGACTATCCTTGATGAAGTAATTAAGTTTATCAAATCTGTCAAAGGACAAGCAGGACTAACTCCTGAGCAGTTGGTTGCTTTGGCAGATGCACAGGATTTGCAGAACAAAGAAGATATTAAAGCTCTACTGGCTCTTTAATGCCTGATAGAAACTTCATCCCTGTTAAGCTGTCTAACGACGCCGAGTCGAAGCTGAAGGCGCATCTAAAGATGCGTATTCTGGCGCTCGAAGACGGTCTCCGTGAGCTTCACGAAACGAAGATTGTTAAGTGGCGTAAGGCGTATGAGGCCACGCCTAGAGAGAAAACCCGTGAGTTCCCATTCTATAACGCTTCAAATCTGGTTGTTCCTATTATTGCTACTTTCAGTGACACCTTACTTGCTCGCGTTATGTCGGCGGTATTGAAAACAAGGCCTCCTTGGGTTGCTAAAATTTTTGGTTCTCATAAAGATATTGATGACTCCGTTCGGACGGGACTCGAAGAGTTTATGGAGTATGTAGGTATCGAACCAACGGAGTTGGATCTTTACAGAGTCTACCACGAATGGTTTGGTGAGGGTATTAAGTACGGCACGTCTGTTCTAAAATGCCCACACGAAATCCGCTATCGAGACGAACTCGTAGAATCCGAAGGAGATGGCTCTGGTAGAAAGGAAGTTGCTTTCATGCGTGAAACTGCGTATGAAGGCCCACGCCCTGAGAAAATTGCTTTCGAACATTTCTTGATTCCTCCTGGTGCAAAGTCTCTCGAATCTGCTGATATTCGAATTCATAAACGTGTAATGATTAAAAGTGAACTTGAAGAGCGACGGTTCTTTAAGATTTACGATCCTTTGAGAGTTGATTCTATTCTATCCCGTCCTGATCGAACTTCTCCTGCTTATCCGCAGTTGATGAATGAAGAGACTCTCGGAGCCAAGACGACAGGTACCTACGGCTACAAAGAATGGGATCTTTACGAATGCTGGCTAAACTGGCCTACTCCTGATGGTAAATACAAGCCAGCGATAATCGCTACGTATCATAAAAACTCTGATACTTTGATGCGTGCGATCTACGATACGCATACAATCCTGCCTTTCGCTTTGGCACGCCTTTTCTACCGCGATGATATGATCTACGGCTATGGCTTCTGTGAAACCATGTGGGCTTTTCAGGAGGAGATTTCTGAGCAGCATAATCAAAGACTCGATAACCGTACTATCGCTAACACTCGTGTGTGGCGCGTTTCTCCTGATTCTAAGCTCCACGCTGGCTATCGTATCTATCCTTCTGCGTGTGTTCCTGCGGAGAAGGACGAAATCGAATCCTTACAGGCTGGAGATATATCACAGCAAACTATCGATGATGAAAGATTCTCTCTCGAACTTGCCGAGCGACGAGCTGGAATAAGTCCTCCAATGCAAGGGGCGGGGGCCGGGTCCCAGGGTAAGCGGGGGATTTATACCGCTATGGGCACTTTGTCCGTAATGCAAGAAGGCAATAGAAGAACTGATCTTAATATATCGGATCTTCGATATGCTCACACCAAACTCGGTAGAATTCTTCTTGCTGATTATGCTAAGTTCGGTGTTCGTTCTTCTCTTCTTGAGATGTTTGGAGAGAAGGCGTCGAAAATAACGAAAGCATTGGAGGCTGTGAAATCCGCTAGGATCGGACTTCCGATTTACTCATCTACGGCGTCTGTTAATAAAGAAGTCGAGAAGCAGAATCTTTTCTTGTTGGTTAATCTAATGCGCCAGCATTATATGGGTATCGCTAACCTGATTAATCAAACATCTAGCATGATGACGCCTCCAGAAGTAAAAGTTTATCTCGCTCAGGTTATCAAAGCCTCTAACATAGTTATGAAGAATGTCCTTCGTAATTTCGATCAAGAAGACGTAGACCTTCTCGTACCAGAACCGCAGTTAGGAGGTCAAGGTGGCCAACAAACTGGACAAGCTCCTGGTGCAGGCCCACAAATTCCGGGGATGGCTCCAGGAGGAGGCAGCGGAATGCTTCAATGAGTTTCTTAGAGATTATCGAAAAGAAATCTTCGATAAGCTCGGTACTTCTCACGATACCGTGGAGATATATCGCTTTCAAGGTGCTCTCAAAGTTCTGGATACTCTGCTTGGACTTCGTGACGAAGTGGATACTTATATCAAAGGCGTATCTAGCGGTAAAATGCGAAAGATAGAAATAGAAAAGGAGAAAGACCATGCCCTGGGGAACTAAGAAGGAAGAAATACCCGATGAACTAAAAGACCTAGGTTTAACACCAGCTCAGATCCGTGAACAGGTTTTGAATAACAAGAAACTCACCGAGGATCTCGCTAACTCGAAAACAGAGCTTTCTACCGTCAAAACTAATTTGTCCCAGTTAGACGGTAAGTTCAACGAAACCAAGCGCACGCTTGATGAACTCGAAGCTAACGCTAAGAAACCTACTCGCCAGCAGACCGAAGAAAGAGTTTATACTTCTTTTATCGACGACGAGAACAAAGCCTTTACAGAACGTCTCGTCGATGGAATGCAGCCTGTGGCTCAAGTGGCTTTACAAGCCGCAGCGAATAGTGCGATGCTTCTTGCGAAACAGTCTCTCCAAGGACAGTTTGTCACTACTCCTGGTGGTAAGATATCAATGTCTAGACTCTGGGATAAGTGGTCTGGAGAGATTGACAAAGCTGCCTCCGAAGTTGCTCTGCATGTAAAAGGCAACATGCAGACTTGGATCAATCTCTTTGATTATATTAAAGGCAAACACTTCAACGAATTGATGGCAGAGCCTCAGACGTTCGTTGAGTCTGTCTCAACAAATCAAGACAGGCTTCCTGGAGATGAGAAGAAACCTGATAAACTCACGACAATGGAAGAAGAGGTTATCAAGAAACAAGCTCGCTACGGCAAGGGCGTTACACCCGAAGCATATCAGAAAACAAAAGACAAGATGACGTTCGTTAACGTCTAGGAGAATCCAAATGAGCATGATTAATCAACAGCACGATACTCCCTACGGGGACCCGTTTCCAGGTATTGAAGCACGCCCGCTTCAGTTACCTGATTTCGTGAATGTGAAGCCGCGAAATCCTGGTATCTCGCTTCGCTGGGTTAATCGTGCAGTTGGAGTTCAAGGTTCGACACAGCGTCTCGACGAAATGATCTACGCTGGCTTTGTGCCTGTCAGTCCAGCGGAAGTCGTTATGCCCGATGGGAAGCCTTTAATGGCGAATCTTATCAAGGACGGTAAGATTATACGCGGCGATTTGATTTTGATGAAAATTGATCGTAAACAATATGAAGGTGCTTTGAAGTATAACTGGGAACGAAGCATCGCTCGCTTGGCTCCTGATCGTCAGCTACAAACCGGTCGCAAAGAACTCGCCAAAGCAGTTACTCAAGCAGGAGTACCGCGTGATGTGGGTCGCACTCTCGCGTCTAAACTACAAGCCTTTCGGCCTGGGACGGCGGATAAAACCGCTGACCCAAATTTTATGGCCGAAGATGACAAACTACCGTCCGAAAGGACAAAGGAGGATTAGTTGGCCAGCATTGAAATTCACAGTGTTCAGTCCGTCTCAGGTAACCAACCTCGTGTCCGAAGGATGGCTGAGAAGGCGGGACAGACGTTTCTACCCGGTACTCCGGTATTCCTGGACGCAACAGGCTTTGTTCTCGCCGTTGTTAGTCCTGCGACGACTGCGGTGCCTTTCGCTGGATTCTCTAAGGAGCAAGCAGCGAATCTTGCAGCTAGTGGTGTTGCACAGCAGCAGACCTTCGGTTCAGTTCCTAATCAAGCCGCTGCTGTAAACCTCTCTAGACCTTTCTTTAACGACGGTAATACTGGGTTCGAAACCGGTACCGCAGATACCGTATTTCTTGGTCAGGTTGGGCCTGCTCAGACTATGATTCAAGCTAGAGTAGGCACTCCGGCTGGATTAACCAAAGATGCGGATAATCATTGGTTTGTTGACCTAACCGCTATAACAACAGGATTGGTCATTCAATTAGTTAAGATGGACCCAAATGACCAAGCCGCAGTTCCGCGTGGGGTTTACTTTACTGTTCTACCCGCTGCGTTACAGGCGATAGGATAGACAGAAATGAAATGTTGTGCTCAAATAGCTGTTAGCCGAAACTTTTTGTCTCAGACGAATAATATTGCAGATACTCTTTTATTTACCGCACCAGAAGACGAAGAGTATCTTGTGATGTTGTTTGTTAAAACGACTACTAACCTGAGTACCGGGGCACATATTTCTATCCTCGTAGATATTGCTGTTGACGATGACTATTCTCATAATCATGTTATCTCTCAACAGCAACAGGCAGGTTATTCTTCATCCGAACCTGTTTATGTGCATTTAGCAGCGGGACAGACTCTTAACCTTCAAGCAACTGGTTATACTGCTCCGTCTGGCGCCCCAAGCTCGTATGACGTTTATACGACTATTCTTGGTCTTTAACGAAAGGAGAAACAATAAGTGACAATGGTTAGGGGCCAGTTTAGTCAGCTTCAGGCTCCGGGCTTACACGGTGAATTTGTTCATTGGGTCGACACTCTCCAACGAGAAGAAGAATTTAGTCATATTCTTCACGTTGAACCTTCTGATAAGGCCTTCGAGGACGAAGTTGAGTTCTCAGGTCTTCCACCTATGCCGCTGAAGCCTGAGGCTGAGGCGACGATTTATCAAGATGCAGTGCAGGGCGGTACAAAGCGTTATATCAATTTCACCTACGCTTTAGGCGTTCGCTCGTCGTTTGAACTTTATGAAGATGATCAATACGGCATCATCATGCAAGTTCCGAAGGCGATTGCGCGCTCTGCGCACTTCACGAAAGAACAAAACGCCTGGAATCTCTTTAATCTAGGTTTCACGACTCAGATTACTGCCGACGGCGTTTCGATCTTTAACAATCAGCATCCGCTTCTGGGCGGGACTGCCGCAACTTCGTACGGGCCTGGTTTGGGGAATATCATTAGCGCCGCTGGTACTTACCCGAATCGACCTGCGACGGACGTTGACATTTCGTTCACGGCCATACAGTTGATGGTGAATATGTTCGAGAGGCTCGTGGATAGCCAAGGCTTGCCGATTTCGATTAAGCCTCGGTATCTGATCATCCCACCCGAACTGAAGTGGATTGCGCGTGAGGTCCTTGGATCTCCGCACAAGCCTTACACTGCTGACAATGAGATTAATGCGTTAATCAAAGAAGACTTGCAGTACTTCGTATCGCATTATCTCACTTCGGCGTCAGCATGGTTCGCCGTCACTGAGAAAGAAGGACACTGGCTCAAGTTCTTGGTTCGTAAGGAGCTTGACGAAGATTTCTCGGATGACTTCGATACTTTTTCTATTAAGCAACTCTCTAGGATGCGCTTCGCCTTCGGGGCCACCACCTGGATGGGAACTTGGGGGAGCAACGGGCCATAAGTCCTTTAGAATCAGTAGCTTGTAGACTGTGTTCAACTAGACACACTCTAAGCTACTGAAAACAAAGCACTTTTTCTTCTTGACAAAGCTACTTTTTGAATGTACTGTAGCACGTAGTTGTTAAGGAGAAGAAGATGGAAACGAAAGTTTGTGCGTCGTGTGGTGAGGAACGTGAACTCAATAATTTCGCCGATAACGGGGCTGGATACAGGAAGAATGTATGTATTCGGTGTTACGGACGAAGGGAAAGAGCAAAACTGCGACTTGATATTATCACCAATTTCGGAGGTAAGTGTCAATGTTGTGGGGAGAATCACCCTTCGTTTCTTACCATAGATCACATCAAGAATGACGGAAAATCGCATCGTGAAAAACTTAATGAACAGCAAATCGCTCGTCAGATTCGGAGAGAAAATTATCCTAAGGATAAATATCAATTACTTTGTATGAATTGTAATCATGCAAAAGGTCACTATGGGGAGTGCCCTCATAAAATTGGTATTACCTCCGAGATGGCTTTGATGCATCTTCGAGAAAATTCTGAAGGCTTCGGACGAAGAGCAATTAAACACGCTAATCAATATATGACACACGAAGAGATGGAGAGTTCTACCGAGAAAAATGCTGAGAACGCCTTGTCAAAACTTGGTATTAATCTTGGTGACGTTCTTAAACATCTTGGAAAGAGATCATAATGCCCGCAACCAGTCACAGCGGTCGTGGTATAGCACCATTCCACGACTGCGACCGCTGTGGTTATACTTATCGAGTGACGGAGTTAAAGAAACAACTGGGTTTAATTCTATGTCCAACATGCGTAGATGACACAATCGCTTGGCAACGTCCGATTATCATTCAGGACAAACTCTCTTTTAGCGGAGACGAAGAACTTCGCGTAGCGGAGATTCTAAAAGAAAGTCAAAGTGATGATGTAGATTCTATATCATCTTAACCTTTAGCCGTCTTCGGACGCAATCCAGAAAGGATTAGGTTATATGCCACATACTCAATCAAGATATCAACAAGATTTGGGCTTTACGGACGCGAGAGTATTTCTCGGGCCAGGGGATGTTGTTGTTACCAGTACCGCGGCCCTTCCTGTAGTTACTAGAAACGCCGCTGGAGATTGGTCTATTACCAGAACTGCCGCTGCTGCGGAAACCATTAGCTTAGCCGCAAATATCACAAACGCCGTTATTCGTCGAACTGGATTCGGAGAAGATTTACAAGAGCAATTCGGTGGTACTGGTATCCCCGCTTCTGCGCAGCCTCAGGTTTATCGACCTGATGTTATCCCTGCCATGGCTGCGGCTCAGCAGTTACAGCCGAGAACTGCGTTGAAGTTAAAAGGAATTAAGTTACTTTCCTTTGATACGATTTATAGAAATACCGTCGTTGCTCTAACGACTAACACTGTTAGAGTAGAGCAAACTCTTTTTGTTAACAACGTGGCCCCTGCCATTACGGCTGTTCTCGCCCCAACCGGTATTGCAACAGCAGCACAGGCGAATCCTTATGTTGTTAATACTGCTTTAGCGGCTGTGCAGCAAATCTATCGAAATCTTGTAGATCAAGAAGTCTGGATCGAAATGACAGCCGTGATGGCTAACACCGGGAAACTAGATTTTTACGGCTTTGATTGTCTAGTGGAGTTTAACTTTAACTGATTGGAGGGCTTAATATGGCACTCTTAGTCTGCGTCGTTTGTGGTCGTACATCTACGAGAGCTTCCTGGAATAATACTAACGTCTACGGTACGACGAAAGTCGCCTGTGATTTTCATTCTCAGAACGTGATTCAAGCTGCTGTGACTACAGGAAACGCTGCGCAGCCAACTCAGGATAACATACCTAAAACACATCACGAACGGGGGAGTTCATAAATGGCAATGCAATTCTGTGTTGTTTGTGGACGGGGTTCCACTCGTCCTTCATGGAATAATCAAATAGGGGCGTTTGTAGCCTGTGATTTTCACGATCAACAAGAGATTAACTGGGCTGTTCAGAACGCTACAACCCCGAATGCTGGTGTTATGGTCGTTGATATAGCGGACGAGGAGTCTCCGCAAGTATGAATATATCCTCGAATCCTTGGTCTTTTACCTCCGCTGATGTACCTGCGGCAGTTGTAGCAGCGGCGTCTCCTAATGGAATGATTCAGCAAGGGACTACTCCTGGACAGCCAGGATTGGCGTCGGTCTTGTTGACGACAGTAGGAGCACACGGTCTTACTGCTGGACAGTACATAACCTATATCGCAGATACGAATGGACGTTTTCTTGGTTTCTATCAAGTAGTCGCTGTTCCATCCGCTACAACGGCGTTGCTTGCGAATATCTCCGGACCGAAGAGTGGTCAGCCTTTTAGTACTGTCATCGCTGCCTCGGGGGGCGGCTCCGTTTTAGTCTGTCAGTATCCCTGGATGGTACGCGCAGAGGATATTTCTTTACAAGGTACTGGAGGAGCCCCTGGTGGTACTACACAAATGATACTCGTGGATAGAAATGGAAATCCCATTTGGCGTGTTGATGTTGGTGTAACTGAGACAACGGGGTTTGTTGCTCAAAATAGAGGAAAAATAATGTGGGTAGATGGGATAACATTACAATCTATACCTACTAACGTCATCATTTTGGTTACCATTAACTAAAATGGGCAAAGACCTAGACGAACTAGCGAGCTACATGAAGCCTTTAGCTGAGGAATTACTCTCTCAGGCTAGAGCCGCTGGTCTTGATCCTGTAGTCGAAGATACAGGACGGACTTCGGTGGAACAAGAACAGAAGCTCGCGCTTGGAGTTTCCTGGACACCTCGTTCTAAACATCTTCCTCAGCCTCCTGAGATGAAGAGTGAGGCTATTGACGTGGTTCCACGAATATGCATAAGCATGAAATTCTGGGGATGGAATGGAGACATTGGCACTAGTCATCCGCATTGGGGTAAACTAATTGAAATAGGCGAAGGACTGGGTCTCCATTGTGGGGTTCATTTCCCGGTTTCCGACCCCGGTCACTTTCAGTACGTTCACAAGTAGCTTGATATGGATAAGAATATGGGATTCTTGATAGTCTCGGAAGGGGGAGATGGATTGGGGCTGGCGCTTCGGCTACAAGAAGAAGGTCATAAAGTAAGTATGAGTATCAAGGATCCCATTGCTGAGCAAAGAGGAGAAGGACTAGTCGAGAAGAGCGCGTCTCCGGAATTTAAGCCTGTTCTTTTAGCAGACTGTACTGGAAGCGGTGCTCTGCTAGATTCTTATCGCGCGAGCGACGGAGATACTTTTGGAGGTTCTCAGATTGCTGATAGACTAGAAAGCGACCGTAAATACGCTAGTCAAATTTTCAAGGAAGCAGAAATTCAAGAGCCTTTCTCGAAGAGATTCACGGACTGGGAATCTGCTTTTGAGTTTGTTCAGTCCTGGGATGAAGATTCTAAACTCGTTTTTAAGCCTGAAGGCAAACACAGTGGTGTAGTGCCTAGCTTCGTACCGCATGATAACGCGGAATTACTAGAAATGCTAGAGCACTACAAAGGAATAATCGGCAATGAACCAGAATTTACACTGCAAGAATTCATTGACGGCGCATGTATCTCAAGCGAGGTCTGGTGCGCACAGGGTAAAATGCTTCGTCCAACCAATCACACTCTCGAACGTAAGCAACTCCTCCCCGGAGACATTGGTCCCTCGGGAGGGTGTACAGGTAATGTGGTGTGGTGCTGTGACGATCGGGAGTGTAGGCTTTGCGAAACACTTGCAAAGTTGTCAGGAATGCTCGAAGAGAATCAATGGACCGGGCCAATAGATATCAACACCGTTGTCTCCAAGGAAGGAGAAATCTATGCGCTCGAATTTACACCCCGACTGGGCTATGATGCATTCCCGACATTTTTGTATGGGCTTCTTGAATCTAATTTCGGACAGTTCGTATACAACTCTTGTCGTGGAGAGTCCAATGATCTCGAAGTCTCAGATGGCTTCGCTGCGGGTGTTAGGATTTCCGTGCCGCCGTGGCCGAGTGAGGACTTTCATGCCCGTCCAGGGCTCCCAATTCGTGGACTTCGCAAATCTGACCTCGAAAAATTCTATTCTTACGAAATTAGTTTACAAGAAGATTCGCTTGTTACCTCCGGCGGATACGGAATTATAGGCGTAGCCATTGGGCATGGGGGTTCGATAGAAGAAGCCTTTGAGGAGGCTTATAAAATCTGCGATAAGCTTCGCTTGCCAGACAAACAGTACCGAAATGATCTCGCAGAGGTATTTGCGAAGGAGTATCGTTTAGTAGAACGCAGTTTATTTAGTGTTCAGAAAGTGAACGCTTAAACCAATGCCATTTCCACCAACATTTACTAATGTTTATGACACAACCTTCCCTCCCGACACTCAGTTAGCGAATTTGCTTGGACAGGATCTTCGTAACTTTCGTACAGATGTAATGCAACGCCTTTCCCTTCTAAGCGGTACGCTTGCGAACAGGCCTACTCCCGAAATAGTAAACGCCACTTGGGGCGGGGTTGGGTACGGGCTTCTTTATTTCTCAACGGACTCAAGCCAGATTTTCCAGTGGAATGGGGCGGTATGGAATGACGTAACTCAAAGTCTTATTAAGACGACTTTCTTCAAAGATAACATAACTCATCTTCATACTGGTACAGTGACCGAAGATGTGGTTTATACTAATGTTATTAATGGTGGGTTATTAGGTACTAGTAATATCTTACGAGCTACCCTTGTATTCACTCCGACTGCATTAGTTAGTGGCGGAAGTACTATTCGTTTCAAATACGGAGGAAACACTCCTTTCTTCTATGTTGTGAGTATCGCTGGACAAGTTGGTGTTACGTATCGAATTGATTTTACTATGGGAAATCAAGGAGTGACTAACTCTCAAAAAGTAACAGCGGCAGTCAACGGTTTCCCTGGAACCCCTGCTACGCAAGTTACCGCTTCTGGTACATTAGCAACAGATAGCACGGTTAATCAAAACTTTGTTGTTACTGCTCAGAACGGGGCTGCTGGAGATTCTCAGAGTTTTCTTGAGTATTTCTTGGAGATTTTGTAAATGCCTGGAGCTACTGATAGACAGCAAGTAAGATCAGAGGAACTTCAAGAGTTCCCGATTACCGGACCTTTTGGTGGAGTTCAGTCTGAACTTCCGCTGGATCAAATCGAAGATTACGGATTTGCTGATTCCACTAACTTCCTTTTTCGAAAAGGCGTAGCCTATGTTCGCCCAGGGTTTACTGCGCTTCCTCCCTTTCCTGCGCCAGCTAACGAGCCTGTTTTAGGGATAGCTGATTTTTTTACCAGAAATGGCGCTAGAATACAAGTAGTTATGACTCAAACTCGTTTACTTCAGTGGAATCCGGTGACTCAGACATGGACTAATATAACTGGAACAGGTTTCACTGGAACTACGACACAGGTTTTTAGCTGGGATGTTCTTAATAACAAACTACTTTTTTCTCAGGGAGCTGATAAAGTCTGGCTCTGGGATGGTGTAACTGTTGGTTACTCTCAGAGTTCTGTCAACGCTCCAGCCGCGTTTTATCTCGCAGAGATTGGTTTGCATTTGATGACACTTAATACTATTGAAGGGGGCGTTAACTTTACACAGCGATACCGCTGGAGCGCCGTTGGAGATCCGACGGACTGGACTTCGTTTTCTGCGGGAGTGAATGATAATCTAAATAATCTTGGTCCCGGACAAGGTCTTCTTAAGTTAGGTCAATACGGATATGGATGGCATAATTGGGGTATTGTTCAGATTCAGCCGACTGGGATAGGGCTAGCGCCGTTTTACTTTACCACAATAGCGAACTCAAATGTTGGTAACTTCTGCCCTCGTTCTCTTAATCATTTTAATAGAGATGGTGTAGAATGCGCTGCGTATGCTGGGTTTGATAATGTTTACATCTTTAATCAATCCTCGGTTATTCCAATCGGAGATATGCCTCTTGACGGTAAACGTCGCATAGGCGCTCGTTCGAGAATCTTTGCTGATTTGATTTCCGGAAACCCAGTAAATGCTTTTGGCTACGTAACACAGAGTATCAAGGGTCAGGTTTTTAACGCTTACTGGCTCTTTATACCTGGGGTTCGAGTTTGGGTTTATAACTTCGATGAGAATAACTGGACTCCTTTTTCTTACGCTGATGTAAAAACCGTGTCTGGGAGATTCTTTAATCCCAGTGGAACTAGAATTATGGATCTTGTAGGAAGAATCGCGGATCAAAACTGGACCCCTTCGACTCAAGGAAATAACTCGTTAGACGGGTATGCTATTGGCAATGGCACTGGTCAAGTTGCTTATATTGATTTCACAAATTATTCCGAAATAGCCGCGAAGATAACTTCTGGAAAGCACATTTTCAAAGATCGTAGACATAAACATACTGTTAAGAAATTTAGACTTACGGTACAAGATCAAGGAGCCGTGACGTATACGATCGTTATATCAAATGACAAAGGCTACTCCGAGACTCAAACAGTAACTCTTGGAAGCGGGACCGGGGATTCGATAAGCACAGTTTTAGGATTCAATGTAACAGGTCTTCGTATTCAATGGACCTGCTCTGTTCCTGCGGGGCAGCCTGGGGCTGTGATTGAATTTTGCCCGATGTTCGATATTTCGGGCGAGCAGCGTGGCGGGGCAATAGATTAAAATGAAAGCAGCGCCAAATCTTAATTTCACTGTTATTAAACCTGAACAAAAGTCTCTGAGTGATTTCGTTCAGATGTTAAAAACGGTGTATCAGAATTTTATACAAGTATTAAATGGAAACATCGGATTTGGAGATGGGACAATTCCTGATAATATATCAGGATCTTGGATAAACGTAGTAGCCCCTGTGGCTCCGAATACGGATTTTACCGTGAATCATAATCTCGGGCGTCTGCCCATAGGATACTGGATTATGCAAAAAGATCGTGCTTGCGATGTTTATACCGGAAGCGTAGCTGCAACAACGACGCAGTTAACTCTTCGAGCGACCGTGGCATCGGCTGTTCTAAGACTTTTTATCATTGGTTTGTTCCTTGGACTATTTCCCTCGCGCAGCGAAGCTCAGGGAGCACAGCATCTAAACTTCGCAGCCGTCGCTGTGAATACATCTGCTGGTTCTGGTGTATTGAAGGTAATACCAAGTGCTGTTATTACAGTATGTAACGGGGTTACACTTCCGCCAAGCGGCTCGATATGTAGTGGAACGGCGTTGATATTCGCGGATAATGCTTTGACGCTTCCTCTTTCGAATCCATTTAATGCAGATGTAAGAGGAAACTACACATTCTATGCTGCCGCAGGACAAAACTACGTTGTAAGTGTTAGTGGGGTTGGAGTAACTACATATTCATATGTATGGATAGCTCCTTTTGTTGGAGGGTCGCCGAATCCAGCGCAAAGCGGGACTATTCGACTTGCCAACAATGACGCAATTAATTGGCGAAACGCAGCAAATACAAACGATAACTCTCTTCGAGTAACGATTGCTACAGGAAATCTTCCAGCGGACGCTTTGCAGTATACAGCTCCAGCCGGAGTAACTCCTGGCGTTTATATGGGAGCTAGATTTATATCAAACAGTTCGACTGTTGCTTTAGGAGGAGTACTTGGATTAGCAAGTACCGATACAATCAGCTGGCGTAACAACGCTAATAACGCTGATGTTTCGTTTGGCAAAACCCAGAACGATCTTCCAGTCTTTAGCAGCGGTGGCCCGTCTCTCCTACTGAACTCGCAAGTAAACGCCGCTGCGATAACCGGAAACGGTGCACCGCAAACCGTTTATCTTTATCAGATTCCAGCTAACACTGTAGCTAATCTCAAAGGATTTCGTCTTACGTTCGGTCTTAATCATTCTTTAGGAGCTGGAAACGTAACTTATATATTGTCATTGCTTGGTGTAACGATATTCAATGTAACAAGTGCGGCAGGAGGTTCATCAGCAGTGCAGGTTACGTTTATGAATACCGGAGCAACTACAGGAACCGCAACGATATTTGCAAGCGGTGGTGGACTTGCTGCACTTCAGGGAAGTGCTACGTATACAACTTTATCCTGGGCTTCTTTGCAAAATTTACTATTAACATTCAACGCAGCAAATACAGAACAAGTTACCCCAATTCAATGGGTGGTGGAGTTGATTCAGTGAAAAAACTACTTCTAGTTATATTTCTATCATTACTGTTTACATTTAGTGTTCACGCTCAGAACACTAACGTAACTGCGACTATTACTGATGCTGGTGGGCAGACATGGAATAATGGTACATACACGTTTAATTTTATACCGAAGCCTCAGTTTAACGGCTCTTATAGATTAAGTGGAGCGCCGTATACTCCCGTCGCTATAAGTGGCTCTCTTAGCTCCGTAGGGGCCTTTACAAGCGTACCTGTTCCGGATAATAATTTAATTACCCCGACAGGAACTCAATGGACTGTTACGGTGTGTGCTCAGACTCAGTTTATATGCTTCACATCAGGGTTTCTTACTATAACCGGCGCCTCTCAGACTATTACTAGTAGTGTTATCCCACCTACGATTTCTGTTACATGCGGCCCTGGGGCTGTTGCGTATGCTGATTCGGAAGTAAATTGTAGTATTGGAGGACAGTATTATAATTTAACAAATTTAGGCAGTCGTCAATGTACAGCAGTTACGGGAAACGCCTGCACTACTTGGACAGCAGCAGGCGGGGGCATCACGTCCGGCTCTAACTTGCCCGGCCAGTTCAATATCAAGAACCCTCTCTATGGCGCAACCGGGAACGCCAAGAGTACCACAACCGCTGTTACAACGAATACAAGCAGCACAATTACGGATGCGACGAATTCTCCGTGGCTTGTTAGTGATGTAGGCTATAAGATTTTCTGTGTCTCTCCACAATTTGGGACCAGTGAACTGTCAACGACAATCTCTACGATTTCAGCATTTACGTCTGCAAGCTCCATATCCATTGCCCCCGCAACCGGGAACGGGCAATCAGGTAGCAATAGCAAGTGTGTTTGGTTTACCCAGAAAGAAACTACCGCCATGCTTGCCGCTGGAACAGCAGCAGTAGCGGCGCTGCGCTCGAACAGACCAGTCTTCGGACCTAACCTTGCATCCCCAGGAGCAGTTATATGTCCTCCCGGTGGTTACGTAGTTGATGGGCCATTCTTTTTGCAGAATAGTGCGGCTCAATCGCAAGGCGTGAGTTTCATCGGTTCAAGTAGATCAGGCTGCATAATTTACATGAGTCCTGACACGACATCCTCTAACGTGTCGTGGATGATGAACAGCACGCAAAACTTCGGATTTACATTTAGCGACTTTACCGTGGATTGCAGCGCGTTCAATTTCGCTCTCCCTGTAGCACAAGCGTTCAGAATCAATGCCAGCGGAAACTTCACGATTCGCAACGTGGAGTTAGATTCCTGTGGGAACACTGACAACTCTGGAAGAGTATCAATACTTCAGTCATCCAATGCCATCATTGACGGGTTAGTTCTCAATGCAAGTTCGAGTACTTTAGGACAGGACCCAGGAATTGTAATCCAGAATTCTTCTGTTATCCATCTGCGGAATGTGAACACGACAAATCCCAGCATTGTAGCCCTTCAAGTCACGGGTTCTGGCGGACAAGCTAGCGCTGGAGGTCCACGCAATGGGACTGGAGGCGGGGTCGTAGTTGAGAATAGTGTATTCGATGAAGGTGGGAACCCTGGTATTATTAGTGTCACTTCAGGTTCTTCCGTTAACTTCATTGGTGTGGGGTGCTTTTCTGGGATTGTCACCTGTCTCACGGTAGATGGAACCTCCAGCGCCTATCTGACCAATTCCAACTTGATACCGTTCAATGGCAGTTGCGGGGGTGGAAATAGGAATGCGATAACGATGAGCGCTAACGCCCTCGTGGAGGCCACTGGCAGTTCCATCCAAGGATGTGGCACTAGCGCTGCTGTAACTGGCCCGGCGACGGCTACTTATTATGATCTCGGCGGGAATGATTACCGCAATTGTACTGGTACTTTGCCATGCTCTCTAGCTACCCTAGCACAATCATTCGGCGGCGGAGTTTTTCCGGTTTTCCCTCTTCCTTCGGGCGCAATTACTCAGTTAGGTGGTCGCCAGATTGTAAGTGGAACTGTTCCAACCTTCTCCGTGACCGGATTCGGGACAGGTCCAACCGTGACGATTGGAACGGGATCGACCGATGCGGCAGGCTCAGTTCTAATAACCGCAGGCACCACTCCAGGGTCGTCTGGAACCTTCACTCTTACTTTTAGCACCATTGCTGGAGCTTATGGCACCAATCCACCAGTATGTATTTTTGGGTTGCAAAATGGTACTGGCTCGTGGAACGCACTCGCTCAAGAGCCGGTTATACAAACACCAACAACAACTTCTGTCGTTGGGAACTGGGCAGATAACTCAGTTGCGCTTACTGCGGCTTCGACATACGGTTTTATTTGGAGTTGTTACGGGAAATAGTTAATGACCACTGCATGGCTCATCGCCGCTGTGATTCTCCTCGCTATGCTATTTGCGTTCTCGCTGGCATTTAGTGCTTATCAGGTTATTGTGAACGCTCACTTAAAAGGTCGTATTCAAAGTATAGGCGTGCAACTTCGTCATGTCCCTAAACGGGAATCGGATAGGAAGTAATGGCTATAATATGGTCATTATTATGTATCATCATTGGCCTAGCAATAGCTCCGTTAGTTTATCCTTTAGTAGATTTAATCATTCTCTGGCTGAAAAGAAGAAGGAATTAACCTAATGGAAAGGGTCTCTTCTACTACAATGAATGGGAACTATATTTATGCAGATTCAGAAGAAGAGCGGGTTGCCATTGCTATAGTTGCCTGTAATGAAGACGAACGTATTAGAAACCCTAGAGGGGTTCTTCCTGGATATGATACGTACAGGGAATGGATAAGACCTTTTATTCGACGAGAGATTATACACGCTCTGCTTCAGAAAATACACAAAGGTACAAAAGGGGATGTTAAATATGAAGCGGAATTAGCCGCGGAGTTGATAGTTATTAATAAGGCTATAGGCGAGAAATTGCATGTTATGAAAGAGGGGGTCTAGATGCCTATTCTAAGTCCTAGCGGAATACAATTTTTCATTGGGGATTTGGTTAACGAAGTTCTTTTGCGGACCGAGAATCGTACTAACGATACTTCGAGAGCAGCTATCTGGCTTCGTGACGCGCTTTTGGAGATAAGCGGGTCTCCTGATTATAGAGACGACTTCGTGGAGTTGGAGGAGCTTGGGCCTGTTTTTAATTTAACTGCTAAACAACAGGAATATGACGAGACTCTACTCGCTCCGGCTGGTGACGTAGTATCCGTTGTAGACGATATTCTGATCTGGGTAGACTTTCCAACAAACTCAGTTCGTCGTAAGCTAGATACTAGTCATTATCAAAAAACTGACAGATTTACTCCTGTACTCTCTCTGCCTACGGAATGGTATCGTCATTCTACGAATATCGGATTTAACCCTACTCCCGATAAAGCGTACCAAGTGCAATGGAGGATGGTTAAGCAACATCCGATTAATGATAATGTTCTGGCGCAAACTCAGATTCTCCTTCCCCGCGATTGGAATGAAGTTTTAGTATGGAACGCAGTTTATCGCGGTTTTAATGAGTTAATGGAGTACGAGAAGGCTGCGAAGGTTTATCAACTTCTACACGGAGATCCGAAGGATTCTTCTCAGCCTGGATTATTCTACTCCGTGAAGCGGAAGAGACGTAAAGAAAGTTGGCGTATGGAGTCTAGGCTAAGTTTAACGCGCCGACCTTATATGTTCGGTAATTAATTATGAGCTGCTCTGGTAAGGGTGGTTCAAGAGGAAGAGATAGAAAACACTTAAATAGTGTTGGCTATTCGAGAGATATTCAGGAGAAGATAATTAATATACTTGGAGGAAAGTGTTCTCGTTGTGGTTTCGAGGATAGAAGAACCTTACACACGCATCATGTATTTGGTGGAGGGGCTTTAGAAAGAAAAGTATTAAGTGCTAGAAGATATAAACTTTATAATCTTATCGTAAAGTCTCGAAGAGAGGGTGTTTCCAAATACGAACTTCTTTGTGCTAACTGTCACGTAATTGAAACATTTCGAAACAAGATTATATCCCCTGACTGGTCGATTCAAAGAGATTACTTGATAAGTATTCTTGGTGGTAAATGCGTAAGGTGTTTCATTACAACAAATCGAGTTCTTCAATTTGATCATATAAATGGTGATGGGAGTATTCTAGATTCCTACGAGCCTAGGGAAATTCTTCGACAAATAAATCAGGGTTTGATTCAACTTCTCTGCGCTAACTGTAACTGGATCAAGCGAGCAGAGAACAAGGAATATTAATATGCAAACTGGCGCCGGCGATCTTTTTGGTTCTGGCGGAGGAATGAGTCAGATAAAATCAGGCGGAGTTTTTGCTGACTCTTCGTGGGGTGGGGGAGGGGTTTCTCCTGGTGGCTCTAATCAATGGATGAGTTATCCTGCTTTGCCGAATTTTAATCCAGGAAACCCATCGTCCCCAACGGCGTATCATCTAGATAACCCACTCATTGGTGGTAAGCATAATCTTGGCGGAGGTATGTTCGCTGAACCGACAATGAGTCCTACTTTTACGAATAATTTTTATCAAATATTACAAAGTTTGATGGGTGGTGGAGGGGGTGATTTACAGAATCAACTACTAAGTTTTCTTAGCGGTGGTCAATCTAATATACCCGGAGCATCCTCACTGACTAGCATGGCACAGACCGGAAACCCGATTTCTGCACTCCCGGAATGGCAGAAAATGATTCAAGCACAGCAGCGTGGTATAGGTGAGAACGCCGCGAATCTAAAGGAACAGTTTGCTTTTATGGGCGATTTAGCAAGTAGCCCAATGGCTACTGGAATGTCTGATTACTTTGCACAGACTTCTAAAGATCAAAATGCTTTGCTTAGTCAACTCGAAACACAGTCTATGGAAGCCGCGATGCAGCGTGAACTGGCTGCGAGCCAGGATATTACGGGAATGGCTGGGGCAGAAACTCAATTTTTGAATCAGCTTTTCCAAGGCTCTGCTCTAGCAAGTCCGAATATCTATGGTGGAGGGAAAGGAAGTAGTATCTTAGGTGGAATTGGCTCTTTACTTGGAGCGGGAGCATCAGGAGCAGGTGCCGGACTTGCTGCCTCTGCTGGTGGAGCGGGGACGTTAGCATCTATTATGGCAGGATTAGCGGCGATATGATACTTGACGTAAATACCGAAGGTTATTTCAAGGCTTTGAATCAGCAGATTCTCGATAAGCCAATGACTCCCGACGGTCAGTATTATTATCAATTAACTGAAAAAGGTTTTATTACTTTACACAAGGATCATCCCTTGATGAAAATGACCGACGATGAATTCGTCGCTACTCTGGATGATCCTTTTTATGATTTAGTAGCCGAGGTAACATACAATGCCGCCATGGGATGAGAAAGTGCCTGGGCAAGGTGGTAGTGATGATCAAGCTGCCAAGATAATGAATGCGATTCAGCAGATGCTAAAAGGAGTAGGCACTGCCACTGGAGCTACTAGCGGCGGAGGCCCGACCGTACAACCTGGTACTACTCCACCTCCTCCACAATCTACGATTCAGTTTGATCCTCATAGAGGAGGCTCATCTCCGATTTCTACGGCTCCTCCAAGACCGTATACCCCGATGCCGCAGACAGAGCAGACTGGAGAACAAAGCACTAGAAGCGGGCAGGTAAACGCTGGTCTTACGAGTTTAGGTAATTCTCTAAGTGGGATTTTTAATACCATCGGTCAGAAAGAACATGCTAAGAAAGCCGCTCTCGCGGAGAATTATTTAATGCAGATTAATGGTTTACTCGCCTCTGGCGATCCTGGTGATAAGCAAAAAGCAATGATGATTCTTGAGGATCCGAAGATCCGTAAAGTCTTAAAGACTGGTCTTGAGTATGTCCCTCTCGAAGAGGAAGTTCCTCCAGAGGCTCACGGAGTTCAGAGCGCAATTCAGAAGATTCAGAAAGGTGGGGGTGGACAATCTGGGCAAGGAGGACAATCTCAAGGACAGCCACAGAGACAGCCTATTATTCCGCAGGCTTCTCAGGAACA
>Ga0137418_10000746_pt1 | contig 29791 bp, 26 predicted proteins | sample CZODoug3_1_2_16f_FD_122242 | JGI IMG/M metagenome (GOLD analysis project Ga0137418, IMG submission 122242) | Vadose zone soil fungal communities from Angelo Coast Range Reserve, California, USA - CZODoug3_1_2_16fungal (Hybrid Assembly) | ecosystem: Environmental > Terrestrial > Soil > Vadose... | reverse complement strand
TGCCCTCGCGTGAAGAGGGCAAAATCACCGGCCGAAGCAGAGATTCAAGAATGACCAAGGCCGGGCAGGATTCAGAATATCTTTCAAGTAAAAAGTCAGGATCCAGAGATCTTGAAAACTGAAGATCCAGAGATCTTGAAAACTTCAAAAGATGGGCGCGATCCGGCGGGTAACGGCCCCCTCGAACGAGAGAGAGCGGTCACAAACCGGGGTAGCGCAGCAAAGCGATTCGGTGAAGACAACGTATCCGTTGAAACCAGAAAGGGACTCCAGAAGCGGACCGCCAAGCGGGCGGGACGGTGTGTCTGGGTGCGCCTTTCAGTCGCCGCGATGAATCCTACCTGCACTTTGTTCTAATTCGAGATTTCGAACTCGATTTTCTTCGAGACGAGGCTCCGGTCGGTGAAGCTGCTTCCGCAACGCGGAAGCACGCGGAGTCAGAATGAATAAGGAACTGTTTGTAACATCCACCCCCCACGAGACCAAGGTGGGGCTGGTCGAGGACGACCAACTCGCGGAAATCTATCTGGAGCGGGAGGGGGAATACACCCTGGCCGGCTCGATTTACAAAGGCCGCGTGACACGCGTGCTGCCCGGCATGCAATCGGCGTTTGTAGACATTGGTTTGGAGCGCGACGCTTTCCTGTACGTCTCCGATTTCCTGGAGTTAGAGGATGTCGGCGACGGCGATGAGGAGACCGTACCGGTGCGCCCGATGCCGGCGGATGGGGAAGTTGGCGAAGAGCCAGTCGAAGGTTTTGCGGCTGAGGGCGGTGCGGGCGCAGTACGACCACAGCGCAATGGGTCAGGTGAATCGCGGCGGGATCGCGCGTATGGCGGTCGCAGTTCGCGCGGAGGCCGGCGGCGTGGCGGACGCAGGGATTCCGCATCGCGTTCGAACGCGGGCGCGTCGACTCCGATGGACCCAACAGATACCGAACCGAGCGTTCCCGAAGTGCGAACCGGCGAGTACGAGGACGAAGCGGGTTTTTCCGACGCCACCAAGACGATTGAATTTTCCGATCCGCGCGGCGCAGATCCGCGCGGATCGGAATTCCGCAGTCCGGAATCCCGCCGCCCGGATTCCAGCCGCGGGGATTCCCGGAGATCTGGTTCGCGCTTTTCCGGGTCGCGCGATTCGAGAGGTCCACGTTCGCGGGAATTTGGGTCGAGGGCTTCCAGAGATTACGGGTCTCGGGATACAGGATCGAGGGATTCAGGGTCGCGGGAATACGGCTCCCGAGATTCCGGCCCACACGATTCTGAAGGCCGGGATTTCGGGCCGCCTCCGGGGTACCAGCCCATCGTTCTGCCGGGCGAATCGCTTTCGAAATACCGCAACCGTCCGGTTGTGACTTTCCCGCCGGCAACGAAGAACGAGGAGCCAACTGCGCTATCGCGCAGGTTCCCCGACGACGAGCCGGAATTTGCCGTCGCAGCTAAGTCCGAGGAAGTTGCAGCTGTTCCTGAAGTTGTCAAGCAGCCGCGCACCGAAGCTTCAGTGCGTTCGCTCGAAACCGCGGCCTACGTGCAACCCTCGGCCTTGTATGAAGTCGAAGAGGAAGAGGAGGACGCCGACTATCCGGCGGAAGAGGCCGACGAAGACGAAGAGGAAGTCGATGACGATACGGATGACGATACGGTAGAGACCGAACAGGAGCAGCATCACGAAGAGCATCAGGAGGAACCGCACGTTGAGGAGCGGCCTGTGGAGCGCCATCCGGAAGTCCTGGCTGCAATTCCAGCCCTGCCTGCCCTAACTCACGAGACGCGCCGACCCGAGGCGCACCTACGTCCTCTCACGGAAGAAACCGAGGAATTTGAGGAAGACGAGGACGACCAAGAGGGATACGAAGAAACCGAGGTTGCTGAGGAAACCGAATCCAGGGATTCATTCGCGCGGGACTCGCGACGAACCGAGATCGTTGCCGAAAGTCGTCTTAGCGAGGAAGTCTCTTCGAGTGGTGGTGACCACACCCGTCGTGAGGAAGGAGCTGAGTTAGCTCCCTTGTCGTTTTACTCGGGCAGTTCGGCGGGCGTGGTGGAAGAACAAGTCATCGACGAGGAAGAAGCCGACATGGTCGCCTACGCCGAAAACGTTTCCGAGCATGGTCAGTACGAGGAACTGGAAGAAGAGGTCCGCGAGCAGGGCCTTGCTGCGAACGGCGGTGAGAACGGCGTGCTCGACGAAGAATTGAAGGAGCGTCTGATGGCTCCCGAGGAGCTGGCGGAAGAGTTCCAGATGGAGCAGCAGCAGGACGCCGAGCTGGAAGCGATTCAGGAGGAAGCGGAACTCGAAGCCGATGGCGGCCTCACCAACGGAGAGGCCACGCACATGGAAGTACGCGCGCCCGCCCTGGCGCAACAGCGGACGCAGCGGCGCACAGGATTTGACCGGCAGCGCAGCGGACGCCGAGGCAACAACAGCGGTGGCCCCAGGTTCAAGCGGCGGGATTCGGGTCCGGTACCCCTGATTTCCGAGCTGTTGAAGCCGGGCCAGGAAGTCCTGATCCAAATTGCCAAGGAGCCAATTGCCAAGAAGGGCGCGCGCATCACCAGTCACATCGCGCTGCCCGGGCGGTTTTTGGTCTACATGCCCACGGTCAACCACGTGGGCGTGTCGCGCAAGATTGAATCGGCGGAAGAGCGCATGCGGCTGAAGCGCATCGTGGTCAGTGAGCGCGAAAATGGTGTCGGCGGATTCATCGTGCGCACGGCAGCGGGCGGCGCAGCGGAAGATGAACTGCGCGCGGACATTCGCTTCCTCAAGAGCTTGTGGCACGAGATTAAGGGCCGCGCCGAGAGCTCCAAGGCGCCAGCCTTGATCTATCACGACTTGAATGTGGTGGAGCGCGTGCTGCGGGATCAGGTGACCTCGGACTTCTCGCAAATCTGGGTCGATAACGAGGCGGAATACGAGCGCGTTCTGCGTTTCGCGCAACGCTTCCAGCCGTCGCTGATGAAACGCATCAAGCTCTATTCAAAAGACATTCCTCTGTTTGAGCAGTTTGGGTTGCAGGAGGAAATGAACAAGGCTCTGAAGTCGAAAGTGTGGCTCAAAAGCGGCGGCTACATCGTCATCAACCAGACCGAAGCACTGGTGGCGATCGACGTCAACACCGGCAAATATGTAGGCAAGACGGCGCGACTCGAAGACACGATCGTGAAGACCAACGTCGATGCCATCAAGGAGATCGTGCGGCAGGTCCGGCTGCGCGATTTGGGCGGGATCATCATCATCGACTTCATCGACATGGACGAACGGCGCAACCGTCAGAAGGTGATGCAGGCGCTCGAAGAAGAGCTGCGTGGCGACCGAGCCCCGTCCAAGGTCTTGGCGTTTAACGACTTTGGCCTAGTGGCGATTACCCGCAAGCGCGTCAAACAATCTCTGGAACGCACGATTGGCGCGCCGTGTCCGTATTGCACTTCGACGGGATACGTGAAATCGGCGGTGACGGTGTGCAACGAAATCTACGTGGAGATGCGGAAGGTTGCTTCGAAGCCTGTGGAACGGCCGGATGTGATGCTGCGTGTCAACCCCGAAGTCGCGAAGGTGCTGAAGTCCGACAATGGGAAGTGGCTGCAGGAGATGGAAGAGTTGCTAAAAAAGACGATTATTGTGAAGTCGGACGCGAGCCTGCATCAGGAGCAGTTTGATTTGAACTAGAGGGGACGCGGAGTCAATCTCGGGAGTATGGTTCGTATCGTTGCGGCTAGGCGTGAGCGACGTGGAGGGGCTTTACGCGGAGCTCAAGCCAAGCTGGACTCCCCGCCAAAGGGCGATGTCTACGGCGAGTGGACCAGAGCTGCGGGCAACGGGAGTTGCTGGTGCTGGCGCCGGATGGGAATTTGATTGCGTTTGGGCAGGCGATGCGGACGAAGTGAGATCCATTCGGGCGAGATGACGATTGTCAGATCGGATGTGAGTCTGCATCCGGAGCCGGAGCCGGAGCCAGAGCATAACCCGCTGAATGCGATCTAAAATAGGAACGAATCCTTCGTGGGTCAGCGCAGCGCAGGGGTAAGTTCCTACCACATCCGCGGATCTGGCGGATGGCTACTCGGTAAGTCGCGATGGGTTGAAGACCTGCAGCGAGCTCAGCCGGGACTCGGGTGGATTTGGGGTTTTCTAGCGGAAAAGGACTCCTCGGAACCCGGCGCTGGGGCGGCGATCGGCCCTGGTCTCAGGCGATCGTCGGCGAGCTATAAGGGGCGAGCGGTCAGGGCTAGAAGGGGCTTGACAAACGCAGGTTTCGGTGTAAACTCATATCCACGTGGCGATTTAGGCAACTTGCTCCACGCTAAAAACTGCTAAACAGCGAGCGGTAAACTCAAAGAACTTTGAGTCCTCCGAATGCTTTGGCAGGAGGGCTTTTTTATTTGCCCTCCGAGCGAGATTTTCTACTTTTCCACGGACAATCTATTGAACCGGAATTTGGTCGCCTTTGGCCAGATTTAGGTGCCGCCTTGGCGGCAGGAGTCCTGGAATGAGTAGCTCGGCATGTCCCTCCCCCACAGCAACACCAGGTGCCAGCCTGCATTTTGAGTTGCGCTGCCGCGAGTGCGGCAAGCGGACGCCCAATGCGGCGCGGTCGTTCTGCGAAGAGTGTTTTTCTCCCGTCGAGGTGGTGTACGACCTCGACCGCGTGCGGCGGACGTTTACGCCAGAGCAAATCGCGCAGCGGCCGACGAACATGTGGCGCTACTCAGAATTGCTGCCCGTGCCAGAAGGTTACAAGAGCACGCTGCCGACTGGGTTTACGCCCCTGGTAACGGCGCGGAAGCTGGGCGCGAAGCTGGGCCTGAACCATCTCTATGTGAAGAACGATGCGGTATGTTTCCCCACGCTTTCGTTCAAGGACCGCGTGGTGTCCACGGCCATTGCGGCGGCGAAGAGATTCGGACTGGAGACGATTGGCTGTTCCTCAACCGGAAACCTGGCGAATGCGGTGGCGGCACAGGCGGCCCGCGAGGGGCTCAAGGCTTGGGTGTTTATTCCTGAGGATTTGGAGCCAGCAAAGATTCTAGGCACACGCGTGTATGGCGCAAACGTGGTCAAGATCAGGGGCAACTACGATCAGGTGAACCGGCTTTGCTCGCAGATCGCGGAGAAGCTGCCCTGGGGCTTCGTCAACGTAAACCTCCGTCCGTATTACGCCGAGGGCTCGAAGACCGTCGGCTATGAGATCGCCGAGCAATTGGGATGGCGACTGCCGGACAATGTCATCGTACCCATGGCGGGTGGATCACTCATTGGGAAGATTCAAAAGGCGTTCGCGGAACTGTGTGTATTGGGGGTGGTCGAGCCGAAGCCGGTGAAGTTCTTCGGAGCGCAGGCGACAGGATGCTCTCCGATTTCCGCAGCCGTGAAAGACGGTCGGGAGACGATTCAACCGCAGAAGCCGTCGACCATCGTGCGTTCGCTGGCGATTGGGAACCCTGCCGATGGGTATTATGCGATTCGCGGGATTCGCGATAGCGGCGGCTGGGCGGAGGACGTTTCCGATGCCGAGACGATTGCCGGAATTCGTTTGCTGGCTGAGGCGGAGGGCATCTTTACCGAGACGGCGGGCGGTGTGACCACGGCGGTAACACGGAAGCTCGTGGAGCAGGGAAAGATTCGCCCTGACGAGACGACCGTGGCTTGCATCACCGGGAACGGGCTCAAGACTTTGGACGCGCTCGCCGGGGAGGCCTTGGAAGATGTCGTGATTGAGCCGAAACTGGCGGCGTTTGAGGCTTGCTTGGAAGAGGCGGCAGTCGAGTTGGTGTAATTCTGTCTCCGGGGCTGAAGCCCCTGAGGGTGTGGGTGCTTTCGCCATGGCTGAAGCCGTGCCACTTCGAAGGCGTGTCCGTTCTCAAGATTGCGCAATTGACCCAGAGGAAACGATGAAAGTAACAGTGGAAATACCGAGCGCGCTACGGCGGTTCACCGACGGAGCGGGGAGGATTGAGTGCGAGGGCGCGAATCTGCCCGGGGTACTCGAGAGTCTTGGGACCAAGCACCCGGCAATCACCCAGCACCTGCGCGACGAAAGTGGCCAAGTACGGCGCTTCATCAATATCTACGTGAACGATGAGGACGTGCGCTTCTTGGGTGGCGATGCCTATCAGTTCCGCGACGGCGATCAAGTCTTGATCGTGCCCTCGATCGCCGGCGGATGAGATTTGGGCCCGGATGAGATTTGGAAGATAAGGTCTTAGAAGCGGAAAGCAAGACCCGTGGAAAGACGAACATTGTTCTGGGTGCCACTGAACAAGCTGGTGCGCAGGTAGTCCACCTGATTCCGCCATGCAACCGGGCCGGCCAAGCGGTAGTCAATGCCTCCCCCGACGGCCTGCGCAAACGCTGTATCGGACGAGCCAATCGCGCCCAGATGCCCGACACCGAATAGGATTTGCCCAAACGGGGTAAATCGTCCGACGCTCAGCGAAACCCGGGGCCCGAACAGGAAATTTTGTTCGTGCAGGCTGTCGCGCCCATAGTGGCCACTGTAGTCGGCCACGAGTCCAAGAAACGGCAGCACCTGGCCTTCCCCAGAAAACTCGTAGCCGTTCAGGTTGCGACTCACTCCTTGGCCGAAATCCATGTGGTTGTACGAATAGCCCAAGAAAACATTGGCCCTGGGCAGGATGGCTTGCGCATGGAGTGCGGGTGAAACGGCCATGAGAATGAGAGCGAGACGGTACAGCCTTGCCATAAGAATCCTCCTGTGAAAAATTTCCTCGTGCGCTACACCTTGGATGCGCAGCGGGAATGCGATGTTGGTTGCAATCTCCGCCGCATCTGACAAATCTTTACAAGCATTTACGCGATGTTTACGCATCTTTTGGCAACGCCCAGACGGGCCGTGCGCATCTGTCCAAGCTCTGGACGTCAAATTCGCCTCGGGAGTCAACATGCCGCGTGTTTCAAAGTTTTCCCACTTCCTCCTGCTTTCAACTCTGGTTGCGGCGGTGACGGTGTTCTCGGTGGGATGTGGTTCTGGCAGCAGTAGTTCGAGCGCACGGATTCGCTTCGTGAACGCTGCGACGAATCAGGCCTCGGTGAATGTGCTGATCGACGGCATTTCCGTGACGTCGGGTCTTGCCAACCTGGGCGGCTCCACGGCGTATATGGCGGTGAAATCCGGTGCCCGCCGCATTCAGATTCAGGAACCGACCGACTTGGTGTTCCTCATCGATACGACCCCGACAATTAGTGGTGACACGACTTATATCATCAGGGACCGCAACGTCGCGGGCGTCCTGCCGCCGCCGCTGATTTTGACAGATATCAATACGGCGCCGACCACCGGAAACTTCTCGGTCCGGGCCATCAATCTATCTCCCGCTTCGAACGCCGGTGCCGATGCGTATGTTGTGGCCTCCACGGTCGCGACGCTCAATGGATTGACGCCCACCTTCAGCGGCCTGCCCTACCCACCCACGACGGCCACCTATGTTTCAATTGCGGTGGGAACGGGAACTTGGGAGGCCGTGTTCACGCCGCCGGGAGTGACAGGCCCGCCATCGGCGTTCGATGGCACCCCGATTCCACTCACGCTGGTGGCAGGCCAGATCGAGACACTGCTGCTCGTTGAAGACGCTGCCCAGAATAAGACGATCGTGCCCCTGGTGGACGTGCAGTAGCCCAAGTCTTTCGAGAAATCAGGCGGGCGAGACGGAAATCTTCGTTTCGCTGCCCCACAACAAACTGGTTCCGCACTCCTTCAGGATGGTGGGCAGGCTGGCGCCCACGCGCTGCCGCAGATCCGTGTAGCCTTGCGATCCGGCGAACAGGTCGCGCAGGATGGTGCGCATTTCCTCGCTGTAAGCAGCCATTTGAACCATACGGTCCAGGAGCGCGCCGCCGCAGAATGAGCCGTGGTAAAAACGGTTGGCATAGCTGCGGCCGTGTTGAGTTCCGGCAGGAAGTCGGAGCGGACCGCCGCGGCGTACTTTTCCGGTCGGTTGTCGCTGAGCGCCTGCGCCAGCAAGTCGGCGGAGCGCAGCGCGTAGCGGAGCCCCTCTCCGGTGACGGGATCGACAAAGCCCGCGGCGTCGCCGAGCATCGCCCAGCCGGCTCCGGAAAATGTAGCATTTTGGAACGAAAAGCCGTTGAGGTTGGGCAGGACATGCGCGTAAAACGTCGAGTTCTGATAATCCAACCCTTCTTCCCGTATGAGCCTTTCAAGAAGGATTCGCAGGTCGGCCGTAGCTTGCGCTTCCAGCTTGCCGCAAATGCCGGCCGAATAGTGATCGGTGCGCGGAAAGAGCCAGAAGTAGCCCTCGAAATTGGGGAGAAAACGCACGGTCGCAACGCGGCTGGATCCTGGAATGTAGTAACCGATGGCGGTCATCAGGTCACCGGGGCCCCAAGGTTGGGTGAACTGGGCGCGGAACGGATTCCGCGCGCCAGTCGAGAAAATCAAGTAGTCGGCGAATTGCGGACCCGCGCGCGCGGACAGTTGCCAGGAGCCGGGCTCGCCGGAGATGGCCGTCACCCGCTGATGGATAACGGTTGCCCCTGCGGCTTGGGCGCGGTCGCGCAGTAAATTGTTGAGCAGGCGCCGGGAAAAGATGGCGATGGCGTGGTCCAGCTGGAGCGAAATCCGTCGGCCAGCCGGGCTGACGAGTTCGCAGGTGTTAATCCAGTTCCGCTCGACGACGGCTTCGGCGAGGAAGGGATATTCAGCCAACGCTTTGTTCGTGACGCCACCGCCGCAGGGCTTTTCCCAGTCCAGTTTTTCCTCGAAGATGCGCACGGAGTGTCCTGCGCGCGCGAGAAGCTCTCCCGCGCGGGCTCCAGCAGGGCCGCCTCCGACAATGGCGATGCTGTGGATGGCACGGCTCAAACGAATCTGCCTGGGCTCGACATGCGCGTCTCCCTTACTCTAACGCAGGTGCAAGCGGCCCCCAAATGGCCGGCGAGCTGCCATCGAATGATCCACTCACCAACCCGGGCCACTCATGAATCCACGTTACCAATCCGATTTGGCTTGAATTTTGCGCTCGCAGCGCTAGGTCGATTGGCTTACTTGTTCGCGGAGCGTCCGTTCGGCCCTTGTCAGTGATATGGGTTTGTCGCACTGTTCCTTTGTCGACTGTTCCTGTGTCGCACTGTTCTTCGTCGCACTGTCCCTGTTGGGAGGCTTAGGTTTCAGCCTGCCGCTGTACTGGTGGCTGAACAGCAAAGGCGCTTCTCGGTTCTGAACCCCTAGGTTAAGAACCGGTGCTTGTCCTCCTCACAAGGCAGTCGGCATTCCGTTCTCCTCCCGAATATCCGATAGCGATTGCGAGCCACGAAGTCGTAGCAGGCGTCCCGAAAAGAGCGTGGCAGCAGGCGGGCAGCGAGCGTGAGGGTCCAAATCCCGCCGAGACCCTCGGCGATGCGAAGTGCCGCGTCGGATCTGGTGTAGACCGCCTCCTCGGGGGAATTGTAGTTTTCGATCACGCAAATCGTCTCCATGGTCGCAGAATCAAGGGCGTGCCGGCCCAGGACCTGTCGCGCTGCTTCGCCCTGCTGCGGTGCGAACCGGAACGCGTCTTTGTGGTCATGCCGCAGGAGGAGTTGGACGACCGCGTCACACATCCCGCAGAGGCCGTCATAAAGGACGATTCTGCGGACGTCGGCGGATGCTGCCCGTGGCGTCATGATGAATGCACCAGTCGCTATAATAGCGGTCGAAAGGGTCCAGGCTGCGATGCCGCCGATTTCTATGTCTTCTTACGCCGCAAGACGCGCCACTCGGCTCACGCCATTGGTCTTGTTGGTCTTGTGTTCGGTCGGAGAGGGTCTCGCGCAGACTCCTTCCGCGACACCCGTCGCCCCCGCCACACCAACAACGCCCGCTGCCATTGTGCCGAAGCTTACCCGTGAAGTGGATATTCCCGCAACCCAGGTGTGGACCGACACGACGGTTGATCTTGCCGTGGGTGAACGCATGGTTGTCGAATCGAGCGGGCAAGTGAAGTATCAGGCGCAGTTTGCCGGGCCGCAGGGAGTGGAGCGCACCTGGACGGACCTCACTCGCTCCTTGCCGGTAAACGGAGCCCGTGCGGGTAGCTTGGTGGGCCGCATTGGAGATGGCGACAGCACCATTCCGTTCGCCATTGGCGGCCACAAAGAGGTCGTGGCGCGGCGGGCGGGACGCCTGTTTTTGGGAATCAATGAGCCGGCTAGCGAATTTGGCGAGGGCAGCTTCCACGCCAAGGTGCAGGTTTTTGACGCTGGCCCAGCCGCTGCAGTTTCGGCCATCAAGGTAACGCAGAAATTGCTGCAGCAAATTCCCAGGCGCATTGGCGACGAGAAGGGCGATCCCGGCGACATGGTGAACTTCATGATTCTCGGTTCGCAAGAAGCGCTGAAGAAGACCTACGAAGACGCTGGATGGATGCTGGCCGACAAGAACAAGAAGCAGGCCATCTTTCACGCTCTCACCGCTACCCTGGACAGAGATGCGTATCTAGCGATGCCCATGAGCCAGCTCTATCTGTTTGGGCGCGTGCAGGACTTTGGTTATGAGCATGCAGAGCCGGTGCAGATGGTGCAACAACGGCACCACCTGAGGATTTGGCGTGCCCCGGTCGACCTCGACGGTCACCCCGTATGGGTGGGAGCGGCGACGCATGATATCGGCTTCGAGAAAGACCAGCGCAACAACGGCTTGACCCACAAGATTGACCCCGACATCGACAAAGAGCGCGAGTATTTAGGCGAGACTTTAGACGCAACCGGAGAAGTAGCCGTGCTGAGCCACGTTACGCCCTCCGATCCCTTGCAGGAAGCACACACGGCTACGGGTGGTTCGTTCCATTCCGACGGGCAGATTCTGGTGATCCAACTGCAATAGTTTCCCGCCACCTACCGCTCGGTCGGTTGCGGGTCCTGTTCCGGCTCTTCTATGATCGGACAGCTAGGATCGCTCAGCGCGTGCTTCGGAAGGCACGCGCATGCACCATGTCTCGGAGCCTGCCAGAATGCCGGAACACCAGCCCGACCAGCCCGTCGCCGAAAGTCCCATCGCTGATGTGTTCGAAGGCCGTCGTCCCTCCGAGGGCGAGAAAATCTGGGCCGAAACAGTCTTAGCTCCTACGCTGGCCAAGAATCCGGAGAAGCCGATCGGCGCGGCTTCCGGCGTGAATCTGGATGAGCAGGGTCATGCCCGTTTTAGCACGATTTCTAACCTCCCCATCCGCAGGCTCTATACCGAAGCCGATTTGCCGGAAGATTTTGTCACCCAAGCGGGCTACGAAAAGTATCTGAATCATCCCGGGCAACCGCCCTACACGCGCGGCATTCACGCCAGCGGATATCGCGGCAAGATGTGGACGATGCGCATGTTTTCCGGCTTTGCTTCGCCGGAGGAAACCAACCAACGCTACAAGTATCTGTTGCAGCATGGCGGCGGTGGTTTGAGCGTGGCGTTCGACCTGCCAACGCTCATGGGATACGACTCCGACCACCCGGCGAGCGAAGGGGAAGTAGGGAAGTGCGGCGTCGCCATCGATTCTCTCGAAGACATGGAAGTTCTCTTCCATGGGATTGATTTAGAAACGACCTCCGTATCGATGACCATCAACTCCCCGGCGTCCGTCCTGTGGGCGATGTATCTGGTGGTGGCGGAACAACAGGGCGCGAACTGGAAAAACCTCTCCGGGACGCTGCAGAACGACATTCTGAAGGAATACATTGCGCAGAAGGAATACATCTATCCGCCAGCGCCTTCGATGCGGCTGGTGATTGATACATTCGAGTTCGGCGCGAAGGCTACGCCCAAGTTCAATACTGTGTCCATCAGCGGATATCACATCCGCGAGGCCGGCTCGACGGCGCTACAAGAACTGGCCTTCACGCTCTACGACGGCGTGGAGTACGTGGAATGGGCGCAGCGGCGCGGTTTGGACGTCGATGACTTTGGCCCGCGTCTCAGCTTTTTCTTCAACGCTCATAACGACTTCTTTGAGGAGATTGCCAAGTACCGAGCCGCGCGCAAAGTCTGGTACCGCGTGATGAAGGACCGCTTTGGGGCGAAGAATCCACGCACTCAATTGCTGCGTTTTCACACGCAAACCGCCGGGGTCTCGCTTCCGGCGCAGCAGCCCATGAACAATATCGCCCGCGTGGCCCTGCAGGCACTGGCAGCGGTGTTGGGCGGCACGCAGTCTTTGCATACGGATTCCTACGATGAGGCGCTGGCGCTGCCCACAGAAGACGCGGCTCGCATTGCCTTGCGCACGCAGCAGATCATCGCTTATGAAAGCGGAGTGGGGCAGACGGTAGATCCCCTCGGAGGATCGTATTTTCTCGAACGCTTAACGCTCGACATGGAGAAAGGTGCTTTCGACTACTTCGGGAAAATGGACGCGATGGGCGGCATGGTCAAGGCCATCGAGCGCGGCTACCCGCAGAAGGAAATCGCCGAAGCCAGCTACCAGTACCAGCGGGCCGTCGAGGCGAAAGAACGAATCACCGTGGGTGTCAACGAGTTTGTGATTCAGGAAGAATCCCCGAAGATTCTCTACATCGACGACTCGGTGGCGCGGCAGCAGTCAGAAAAGCTTGTCAGATTGCGCGCGCGACGGTCCAATGAAGAGGTAAAGCGGCGCTTGTACGCCTTGAAGAAAGCCGCCGCGCAGGAGCCTCAATTGCGCGGTAACGGTATTTCCGAGGCCAATACCATGCCTTACATCATCGACGCCGTGCGCGCCTACGCCACGGTCGGAGAGATTTGCGAGGCCCTGCGCGAGGTTTACGGAACCTACACCGAAGTCAGTGTTACCTGAACCCCCGCGCTTATTTCGCGTTTATCTGTTGATGGGTTCGACCACGACTGCCGTGCCGTAGGCCAGGACTTCGGTCACACTCTGCATCAGTTCCGTGGCGTCGTAACGGACGCCAATCACAGCGTTCGCGCCCAGGTCGGAAGCGTGCCGGAGCATCAGTTCGAAGGCCTCGGACCGGGTGCTTTCGCACAGGTTCGTTAACAGCGTGATATTCCCGCCGACCAGTGTTTGCAAGCTCGCTCCAATCGTGCCAAAAACCGAGCGCGATCGCACGACAATCCCCCGCACGACGCCGAGGTTGCGCACAACCTGAAAATTGTCGAGTTCAAATCCCGTGGTCACCATCGTGTGAATCACGGGTTGTCGGTAGCCTGTGGTCATGGTTGTCTCCGTGAGAACTTCGCCATCATTATTCCACCCGATCATTCCACCAGATCGCGGGTTTCAGCGCCGCCGCGGCAGGGAACCGGATGCCACGCCGGAACGCCCGGTTGCCTACTCAAGCTGGGCCGAGATGAGAAACTCCTCGAGCTCGCCATCCCAAGAAACGCTTAAAACATTGGCTCGGCAGCAGACCTGGCAGTCTTCGACATATTGCTGGCGCTGCCCGGCCGAGGAGTCCACGGCGGTCTCATTCCACTCGCCACAACCGGCGCATTGAAATCCAGATGCCATGGCTTGCAAGAGCCGAGCAAATGTTTCTGCCCGCAGCCGGGTTTCACAAACCTGCGACCTCAAGCAGTCTATGCGACAGGCTTGGGGAGCAAGCAAGAATCTAAACTTGACTATTGCTCATATATGACCTATAGTCATAATTGTGAAGACTTCGCAGACGCAGACCGATTGGCTCGATGTTCTCAAAGGGTCCGTAAGTCAGGACGAGATGGGCCGCCGCGAACGGCGGGGTTCTCAGACTCGGGAGCGTCTGTTCCGCTCGGCCATGAATTTGTTTCGTGAGCGCGGCTTCCACAACACCACCGTGGAGGACATCACCAACGCGGCCGATGTGGGCAAGGGAACGTTCTTTAACTATTTTCCCAGCAAGGAGCACATTCTCGGCGTCCTCGGCGAGGTGCAAGGGGCGAAGTACGACCAGGCCGCCACCCTGGCCCGCGCGCAACAGACTCGGGATGCGCTGCACTGGCTGTACCACGCTCTTCCGTCCGAGTCGGGAAGCAGTCCGAAGATGGTGCGAAGCCTGTTTACGGTTTTCCTGACGAGCGAAGCTGTACGCGACTTCCTGACGCTGGGCTTGGCCACCGGGCGAGGGAGACTGCAGGAGATGTTTCGAGAAGGGCAGAACCGCGGTGAGATTCCGGGCCACAAAAAGCCAGAGGACCTCGCGCTCCGTTTTCAGCAATCGCTGTTTGGGTCCATGTTTCTCTGGACCCTGCAGAAACCGGCGCCACCCCTGGACGCTTGGCTGGACGAGGGATTTGATTTTTTCTGGTCGGGCGTCACCGCTCGAGCAGCGAAGAGGACTCAACGATGACACGCAAACGACTGATTGTGATTGCGATCGTTCTCGCTCTCGGAGTAGCCGCGTATATGTGGGCGTCATCTCGTCCGCAGCCATTGGTCGCTTCCGGGACGGTGGAAGCGCGCGATATTCGCGTGGGTTCCAAAGTCGGAGGTCGCATCGAGCAAGTGTTGGTGCGAGAGGGCGACAAGGTTGAGGCAGGGCAAGTGCTAGCGACGTTTGATGATCGGGAACTCAAGGCGACCATGGATGCTTCGCTGGCAAACTTTCAGAAGTTGCAGAGAGGTTTCCGTCCGGAAGAAGTGGAGCAGGTTCGAGCCCAAGCCGCGCAGGCGAAGGCCGACTACGAGCTGAGGAGGAACGGAAACCGCAAGGAAGACATCGATGCCGCGCAGGCTGACGCTGACCGCGCGCGGGCTGACACCGTACGCACGGAGAGTACTTGGAAGCGCGTGAGCGATCTGTCAAACCAGGATGTTTTCTCGAAGCAGCAACGCGACGACGCTGAGGGCGCATGGAAAAACGCCGTGGCCGCGCAACGCTCCGCCCAAGAAAAGCTCGCCGCGCTCAGGAACGGCTTCCGGCCTGAGGAAGTGGCCTCGGCCGAACATCACTACCATGATGCCTCGGCCAGAGCGCAGGAATACGAGCGGGGAAGCCGCCGGGAGGACATTGCGCAAGCACGCGCACAATACGAATATGACACGGCGCGCTACCGCGAGCGTCAGGTTGTCTCTCCCGCGGCGTCGACCGTCGAAGTCATGGACATTCGCCCCGGCGATTTGATCGCGCCCAACCTGCCTATCGTCACCCTGCTGGAGCGCGACCAGCTTTACATTCGAATCTACGTTCCAGAAACCGAGATGGGACGCGTCAAGCTAGGCCAGAAGGCGATCGTAACGCTCGATGCTTTCCCCAAGCAACCCTTCGACGGGGAGGTTGAACAAATCAACCAGCGATCGGAATTTCTTCCTCGCAACGTGCAGACCCGGGAAGAGCGTGTCCACCAAATGGTGGGTGTGAAAGTCCGGGTCCACGACGATCAAGGCCGTATTCGTCCGGGAATGGCGGCGGATGTGAAGTTGAAGGACACCCAATGACCGACATCGCCATCCGCACCGAAAACCTGACGCGAAAATTCGGCGACTTCACGGCAGTCTCCGACGTGAACATCACCGTGCAGCACGGGGAAGTGTTTGGTTTTCTCGGCCCCAACGGCAGCGGGAAGACGACGGTCATCAAGCTCCTCACCGGCCTTCTGCCTCTCAGTGGGGGCAATGCCTGGGTCGATGGCATCGACGTGCGCAAAGACCCCGACGGCGTCCGCGAGCACATCGGCTACATGTCGCAGAAATTTTCGCTCTACGACGATCTGACGGTCATGGAGAACCTGACCTTTTACGGCCGCATCTACGGCCTGAGGCCGGAGAAACTACGTTCTCGCATTGACGATATTATTTCGCAAAACGCGCTCTCGCCCTACGTCGACCGTCAGGCGGGTAAACTCTCCGGCGGCTGGAAGCAGCGTCTCGCTCTGGGCTGCTCGATGCTGCACGAGCCGAAAATCATGTTTCTCGACGAGCCGACAGCCGGCATCGATCCCGTCGCGCGACGTCAGCTCTGGGATCTGCTTTTTGATCTCTCGGGCAAGGGCATTACGTTTTTTGTCACCACGCACTATATGGACGAAGCCGAGCGCTGCAGCCACGTGGCCTACATTTACTACTCGAAGCTAATCGCAGACGGCACACCGATGGAACTCGAGGCCATGCCCGATGTCAACCCTCCTGGCACGAAACGCCTGGAAATCCGCACCACGGAAGTCACGCGCGGTCTGCGGCTGGCGCGCAAGTTCCCCGGGATTCTGAGCGCGACCGTGTTCGGGCAGTCGGTCCATGCGCTGGTCGACGACTCGTTCGATCCAGCGGCCTTGGCCAAGATGCTGCGTGGGCAGGGGATCGAGATCACCGAAGTCCGTCCGCTCGCCGCCAGCCTCGAAGACGTTTTTGTCGAGCTCACCTATCGTCGTCAGGCGGAGATGGAGGCCTCGCATGCGTAATCCCTTTCAAGGCATCGGCGCCGTCATCTACAAGGAAGTCATCCACATCCAGCGGGATTCGACGGCCATCGTCTTCGCTCTGATGATTCCGATCTTGCAGATGACGATTCTCGGTTTTGGGATCGATACCAACATCCGTCAGATCAAGACCGTGATTATGGATGACGACAACAAAAAGCTCAGCCGCGAACTGGTCGATCGCTTGCGTAACACCGACACCTACAACGTGGTGAAGTACGTTTATTCCGATCGCGAAATGAACGAGGCTATCATCGGCGGCAAGGCCCGCGTCGGTATCAAGATTCCTTGGGACTACTCTGACCGCTTGCTGAAGGGCGAAACCGCACAAGTCATGGTGCTGATCGACGGCTCGGATTCGTCAGTAGCCGGGCAGGCGATCAACGTCACGACAGCGATCGGCTTGGACGAATCCTTGAAGCGAGTGCTGACGACCGGGCAAACCCTGCCCGTGGAAGTCCGGCCCAAGGTCTTGTTCAATCCGGATTCGCGCTCACCCAATTTCTTTCTTCCCGGTCTCACCGCCGTTTTACTGCTCAGTGTGACCACGTTTCTAACCGCGTTCGCCATCGTCAAGGAAAAAGAGAAAGGCACCCTCGAGCAGCTCTTCGTCACGCCAGTGCAGCCGATGGGATTGCTGCTGGGCAAAATCCTTCCTTACTTTGCCATCGGCTTCACGGAGCTATGCATCATCCTGCTCGCGCTGGTCAACATTTTTCGCGTGCCGATTCACGGCAGCGTGATCTTGCTGTTGCTGCTTTCCATGCCCTACCTGTTCGTTTCTCTGTCGTTCGGCACCTTAATCTCGACCAAAGCAAGGTCGCAGGCAGAAGCCATGCAGATGGCCTTTCTTACGTTCTTGCCGAGCATCTTCTTCTCGGGATACATTTTTCCCCGGGAGACCATGCCTTTGCCGTTCTACATCATCAGCATGTTTGTGCCGGCGACGTACTTCATCAACATCACACGCGGAATCATCCTGCGCGGAGCGGGTCTGCGGCACCTGTGGTTTGACGGGTTGATGCTGACAATTATGGGCGCTTTGCTTTTCTTCGCGGCAGCGCGCCGGTTCCAGAAGAAGGTCATCGCGGCGTAGGGGTTTTGCGCCGCGGGTTACTCGAGGATCTTCCCGACGAGCCACATATGGCCGAACGGGTCCACGACCGAGCCCTGGAGCATCCGCTGGATCGGCTGCGGGCCCTCCATCGGGTATTGGTGCTCTTCGACAGCACTCCGGTCCCGAGCCCCAGCGGCCACGGCTTGCCGGTGAACCGCCACGGGGTCGTCAACGAACAGTTCGATTCTCACAGTCGTGAAGTCCGCCGAGGCAGGGCTGCGAGTGCCGTGGGAAGGCGACTCGTGGGCGAGAAAGAACTTTGCGCCATCGATCGAGAGTCCCGCTACAACCTGCTCGTCACCCAGGCGCCACAGCAGTTCCGCGCCGAACGCCGTCCTGTAGAACTCGATCGCGGCGTTTCCGTCGCTGACGGCCAGCATAGGGGAGATTTGAGTTCGCATGACGGTCATTTCCCGCCCTCAGGTTTCGGATCCTCGCTTCGGATCCTCGCGGCTGGCCATTGCGCCAGGGTACGCTGTGTTCGGCGTAGGATCAATAAGGAACGAGGGTAAAATTCGAGAGGCACTGCATCAAACATGAACCCAGCCCCCATCAAACCTACCGTGAGCTTGGATGCCCTCGAAAAGCTTGACATTCGCGTCGGTACCATTGAATCCGTCAGCGACGTGCCTGGGGCGGACCAACTTTGCCAATTGCGGGTGAATTTTGGCGACCACACCCGAGCCATTATTGCGGCCATCAAGAAGGAACGGCCGAATCCGCGCGAGATTGAAGGTAAGCAGGCGCTATTCGTCGTGAACTTGGAGCCCAGGAAGATGCGCGGCGTTCTGTCCGAGGGTATGTTGTTTGACATTGGCTACGTGGACGGCGTGCGGCCGGTCCTGGCAGTACCGGAGGCAACGGTACCGAACGGAACGCGGGCAGGGTAAGCGCACGTTGTCCACATAGGCTGGAAACCGGGAGCGCAATCGCGTAGGATGCGCGCATGGCTCCCGCTCCTTTCTCCCGTCGCTCGTTTCTCGGCTTGGCGGCCATGCTCCCGTGGGCGTTTCCGGCCCGCGCGTCGGCGTCTGTTCCGGTTGGCCTCGAACTCTATTCGGTCCGCGAGGCTCTGCGACGTGATCCTGCTGGTACCGTTCGCGCGGTTGCCCAGTTGGGGTACGAGTGCGTGGAGTTTTACGCGCCGTATCTTGATTGGAGTGAAGGCGACACCAAGCAGATGAAGAAGCTCCTGGACGATTTGCGCATCCGTTGCTTCTCCACCCACAACGACCAAGCGTCGTTTAAGCCCGAGAACCTCGAGCGTGCGCGCGACAGAAACCTGATCCTGGGCTGCAAGTACCTTGTCCTCTCTTCGTCAGAGCAAAAGTCGACTTTGGACGCATGGAAGGGTCTGGCGGATTCGCTCAACGCCGTTGCTGACAAACTAGAGCCGTCCGGCCTGCGCGTGGGATGCCACAATCACCAAGTGGAGTTTCGGCCTATTCAGGGGCAGCGGCCCATCGAGGTTTTGGCGAAGAATACCAAGGCGTCCATCATGCTCCAGCTCGATGTGGGTACGTGCATCGAAGCGGGTTCCGATCCCGTAGAGTGGATCCGGTCCAATCCTGGCCGCATACGCTCAATCCATTGCAAGGACTGGTCGCCTGAACCCGGCAAGGGATACACGGTGTTGTTCGGGGAAGGCGCTGCCGACTGGAAGAGGATTTTCGAAACGGCGGAAAGTGTCGGCGGTGTTGAGTATTACCTCGTCGAGCAGGAAGGCAGCCGTCTCTCCGAGATCGAAACAGCGCGAGCTTGTTTGAAGACCTTCCGGGAGAAGCATCTCGGTTGAGCCTGGTATTTAGGGTTCACTTCTCGGTTTCGACGGAGTGGACAATTTCCCAAACCTTCGCGTATTTCCAGAAGACGTAGGCTGCGTGGTTGAGGTGAAGGAGCAGACCTTCCCGGCCGTCAAGGAATCCAAGGCGGATGACGTAGTTGTAGAGAAACGTCGCCAGGGGACGAAGGACAATGTCAAGAGGGCTGCTGCTCTTCCTGCCTTTCTCAACGGCCATCTGCGCTCCCAGGGACGAGTAGCGATTCATGTGCTCGATGTAGCCAGAGAGCGTAGGGTAGGCATGATGAATGAGGTCAACCCCGCCGGGGTCTTCGATTCTCAAACCCGGAGCGAGGGCGATGTCTTCGTGAACCAGACGGTCTTCAAAGCGTCCGCTTCCTCGGCGAAACAAACGCAATTTCTTGTCGGGATAGAATCCGCCGTGCCGGATCCAGCGCTCGAGAAAATAATTGCGGCGGCTGAGGAGTACGCCTCCCGGCCGTTCGACGGCAGGGCGGGCGAGAAACTGCTGCAGGAAGGCCTGAGCTGCCGGACTCAACTCCTCATCCGCATCCAGACTCAGAATCCAGTCGCCGGACGCTTTGGCGATAGCAGAGTTCTTCTGTGCCGCGAAACCTTTCCACGGCTCCTCGAATACTCTCGCTCCGAGTGACTTCGAAGTTTCAACTGTGCGGTCCGTCGAGCCGGAGTCCACGACGATGATTTCCCCGGCGCCGTTCCGCACCAACCCCTGCACGCTGTTCAGGATCCGCGCGATGTTGCTTTCTTCGTTGTAGGTGATGAGGACGACGGACAGGAGCACTCGGTTAGGATAAATCAGCGCTCGTGGGGCGCAGGTTGCACCTGTTCTTCCAGCCCCAAATCAGGGTCGGGTCCGCAGGGCTCGTGATTATGTTCTGCGACGCGGTGCCGCAATTCCCGGACCTCCTCGGCCAGCCGAATGATGACCTCGGACAGCGGATCGCTGATTTCCTTCGGATCCGTGATGACGACACGCCTGCCGTCGCGCAGCACAATGTGCCCGGGTACCCCAACCACGGTGGAATTGTCCGGAATGTCGCGCAACACCACGGAACCGGCGCCCACGCGGCTGTTCTCGCCAATCGTGATGTTGCCAAGAATGCGTGCTCCAGCACCGATGGTCACGTTGTTGAGGATGGTCGGGTGGCGCTTGCCCTTTTCCTTGCCCGTGCCGCCCAGGGTGCAGCCCTGGTAGATGGTGCAGTCGTCGCCCACAATGCTGGTTTCGCCGATCACCACGCCCATGCCGTGATCGATCAACAGACGACGCCCGAGGATCGCTCCCGGGTGAATTTCCACGCCCGTCCAGAACCGTACCCACTGCGAGAGCAGCCGTGCCACGAAATGCAGACGGTGCGTCCACAACCAGTGGATGAGATGGTGGGCCCACACGGCCTGCAATCCGGGATAGCACAACAGCACTTCCATCCACGAGGTCGCAGCCGGATCCCGTTCAAACGTCGCGCGCACATCTTCGCGGACTGATTGGAAGAATCCGGGCTGGGTCTCGGACGCGGTGTCGGACATTGATTCAGACCGCGACGGCGGTCATCTCCATTGCTTCCTTGCGGAGTGCCTCGAACATGAAACTGGTGAGGTAGCGTTCTCCACAGCTCGGGATGATTGCGACGATGAGCTTGCCAGCATTCTCCGGACGGCGAGCTACCTGCAGAGCCGCCACGACGGCGGCGCCGGAGGAAATTCCCACCAGCAAACCTTCCTCGCGGGCCACGCGAAGCGCCATCGCCGCCGATTCGTCGGAACCGACCTGGATAACCTCGTCAATGTAATCGGTACGCAGAATGTCAGGGATAAAACCACCGCCGATCCCCTGAATCTTGTGTGGCCCGGGCGCGCCTCCGGAGAGCACAGGGCTCTCCTTGGGCTCAACCGCAATCGCCTTGAAGGAAGGCTTGCGCGGCCGAATGTACTCCGAGACGCCGGTGAGTGTGCCTCCGGTTCCTACACCGGAAATCAGGATGTCCACTTGGCCGTCCGTGTCGTTCCATATTTCAGGGCCGGTCGTCTGCAGGTGAATGGCAGGATTTGCGGGATTGGCAAACTGCTGCAGAATGTAGCCGTTCGGCGTCGTCGCCAGTAGCTCCTCGGCTTTTGCGATCGCGCCTTTCATTCCCTTAGGACCAGGGGTCAGCACAATTTCGGCGCCAAAGGCTCGCAACAGAATGCGGCGTTCCAAACTCATGGTCTCGGGCATGGTGAGGATCAGGCGATAACCCCGCACGGCAGCCACAAAGGCCAAGGCGATGCCGGTGTTGCCGCTGGTCGGCTCAATCAGAACGGTCTTGCCAGGCGTGATTTTGCCTTCGCGCTCGGCCACATCGATCATGTTGTTGCCGATACGGTCTTTCACGCTGCTGGCAGGGTTGAAAAACTCCAGCTTCGCAGCAACCTGGGCCTGGCAGCCTTCGGTCACGCGGTTCAAGAAAACGAGCGGGGTTTTGCCGATCAGTTCGGTAACATCGCGAGCGATTTTCATGGCAATCTCCTGGAAGCAAAGTCTAGTTTCTATGTAGACATTGTCCTACGAATCTGGGCTTTTGGGAAAGCCTCACAAACAGTAGCATCCCGGCGCCGGTCGCACGAGCTTTTAGACGCGAAAAAACGGCACAAGTCGCAAAACCTGTGCCTTGAGAGCTCATTGCAATTGATGGATGAGGCCCGCGCCTTCCATGCTACTGCGGGGGCGGACTGGGGAGTTGAGGCGTGGTCGCCGGAGGCGGCGTCATCCCCTCAGAGGGTTGGACGGCTGGGTCGACGTGGATCGTGCCCGGTGCCGATGGCATTTTGGTGACCTTCCCGCGCTCGGCGTCCGCGATATCAATGCCGTTGTGAACCAGCGTTTCCCCGGTGACGCGGTCGAGTTCCACGCGCGACTTTTCGTAGGCCGCCATGGCGGCGACCAAATTCGTAGCCGCCTGGGTCAGATCGCGCTGGGTTCCGAGAACCAGGGTATTGGTGGACGCGCCGAGGGCATATTTCTTCTGCTCGGCATCGAGAGACTGTTTGGCGAGCTCTACACTTGCTTTGGCGGCATCCACACGTGCGCGATTTTGTTGGAGGGAGTACTGGGCGTTGCGGACTTCAATTCTGACCTGGTTTTCCAGCTGATTCAGCCGCATTTCTGCTTGGCGGTACTCGAGCTGAGACCGAATTTGGTTGGCCTGCGCAGCGCGATTGCGGAGGGGAATGGTCAACTGGACGCCAGCGCCTTTATCGGGGGCGGTGCTGTTGAACAAATCTTCCAGCGTACCTCCGTACCCGGTCGGTAGCGAAGGACACTTCCCCGGGGTGCAGCCGGGGACCTGCTTTCCGCCCAGTGGCGCAGCCCCGTAGAACGCGAATGCGTCCAAGGTGGGCCGCAAAGCATTCTTTGCGGCTCTGTTTGTGATATCGCGATTTACAAGATCAATTCGCGACTCAGAAAGCTCGGCTCGGTTCTTGAGGGCGTCAGAAACCAGCTCTTCGGTGGGCGCAATGGACTCTTTCTCGGGGACTTCCATGGTGTCCGTAGGGATGACTTCCGCGTCTGCAAGGTGGACATCTGTCAAACTGCGGCTGATCGCGTTTTTCATCAGGAGTTGTTCCAGTTCCAGGTTCGTCTGGGAGACGATCAGATCCTGCTGGCGCGTGGACGCGTCACTCTGGGCGCGCACCACTTCAATGGGCGCCAGAGTCCCAATTTCCACCTGCTTTTTGTTGTCAGAAAGCGTCTTGTCCGCCAGCGCGACCGAGCGCTCCTTCACTTTGACGTCTTCATAGGCGTTGACCAGGTCCCAGTAAATGTTCTGAATCTGGTTGACCGTGGAAATGACCTGAAGACGAAACGCCACGTCAGAAATCTGGCGATTATTCTTGGCCGTTATGATAAAGCGGCGATTTGGAAGAAAACCGAATCCCTGAAGCAAGTGCTGGCTCAGGGTGAACCGGAATGTGGGGCCAAAAACGGGATTAAAGCTGCTGCCAGCATTCGTGGTAGCGATGCGAGAATTGTCAAAGCTAAAGTTCAGATTTGTGCCGGTCTGAAATCCTTGTTGGTATGCGAAATTCGCAACACCTGTATTTTGCGTATAGGAAGAGAGACCGTTCGAGAAAATCAAATTTGACACGAGAACTTTAGCGCGCTCCTCCTGCAGAGTTCCGGTCAGGATCGGATCGAAGGAGCTGACTGGAGATCCGACGCCAGACGTAGAAGTCACGATGCCCGACGTGCCGGCGCCGGCCCCGCCTGTGCCCGTCGAAGTTCCGCCAGCACCGGATCCCGAGGTGCTGGTTCCAATCGAGCCCACGCCGCCTCCGGGTGTATTCTGCACAACACCCGTGTTGACGCCGCGTGTCGCCCCGCCGGACTTCGCCAACAGCAAATCCGTATCCGCAATGTCCAGGTTGTAGCGCGCGATGGCGATGTCAAGGTTGTTCTCCAGTGCCAGCGCGATGGCGTCATTCATGGACAGCATCAGCTTGCCGTCTTTCATCAGCATGTCGATCCGGGGCGTGTTCGTCAGGTTCGGCGCCGGTACGATTCGTTGCAGATAAGGCGCCAAAGGGTTCGGGAAGTGCGACTGAGGTTTCGAATAATCGACCTGAGAGGCGTTCTGAGTTGCGGGTTGGGGTGTGGCCTGAGGCGCCGCCTGCTGGGCCCCGACCGGCAGGGCCATCGTCACTACCGCTGCACCGACCAGAACGAGCCGACCCACCGACATCTTACGCAAAAATTGCTGCATTTCGTTTCTCTCCATTGCCATCGTAACTGCGGGATCAGAACTGCCAAAACACGAACTCCACCGGACGAAAGCTGGTTTTTCGCCCAATCTTCGTGGTGCCCACCATCCAGTACGCAAAGAGCGCTTTCAAGGTTCCATTCTTGGCTAGGCTTCTTAAGTAGTTGCCGCTGAACTGCGTGGGCCAAAGGGAACCAGTAGTATAGCGAATCAGGTTCCCGGCACCCCGAGTAAACCGTTTGGATGATGGCACGTACAGAAAGGTTCGATTTTTACAATGCTTGACGAGTTCCCCGGCGACCCGGCAAGTCAAGGGCCAGAAGCGCAAGTTCCGGGAACAAATCCCGGAGCTCGGTTGCGCAACCTTAAGCTCACCCTTGCCTACGACGGAACCGACTTCTCCGGCTGGCAAGTCCAGCCCGGACGCGCCACGATCCAGGGCCTCGTTGCGTCGGCTATTGGACGGTTGACCGGGGAAAACGTCTTGCCTCAAGGCTCCGGACGCACCGACGCAGGAGTGCATGCCTTGGCTCAAGTGGCGACCCTTGCCACGCGATCGCCCATTCCTGTGGAAAACTTCGCGAAGGTCCTGAATGACACCCTGCCCGCATCGATCCGGGTGCTTTCTGCCGAGGAAGTTGCGCCCGAGTTTCACGCGCGAAAATCCGCACGGGCCAAGACCTACGAATACCGGATGGATCGCCGTGCGACCTGTTCTCCCTTTGTGGCCCGATACGTCTGGCACTATCCGTTTCCCTTGGACGAAGCGGCGATGGCAGAGGCCGCCGGAGTCGTCGAGGGCGAAAATGACTTCACGTCTTTTGCCGCCGTCGATCCCGAGAAGTCTCCTGGTGAACAAGGACGCGAACAGCCGCGCACGAACGTTCGGCTAATTTATTCCTCCCTGTGGCAGCGTCGGGGCGACGAGTTCGTCTACACCGTGCGTGGCTCCGGGTTTCTGCACCATATGGTGCGCAATCTCGTGGGAACGTTTGTGCTCGTGGGCAAGGGGACCATGGACCGTCAGGGCTTACGGCAGATTCTGGCCTTGCGCGACCGCTCGGCCGCAGGGGCCACAGCCCCGGCGAGCGGGCTGTTCTTGATAAATGTGGAGTATTGATGGCCGACCCGTCCTGCTAAACTTGCGCTGATGCCCTCTGCTCTCGCTGTCGAAACCCGACGCTTCGCGTCGCGCAACCCCGCGACCGGCGAAGTTCTGCGCGAGTTCGATTGCGCCGCAACGGAACAGGTCCAAGCTGCCGTCGCCCGCGCCCACGGCGCGCAAGCTGCGTGGTGGGATCGCGGTGTCCAACACCGCCGCCAGATCCTGCTCCAATTCCAGAGGCTGCTGCACGAGCGCAAGTCCGAGGTCGCGCGCCTCGTCACTCAAGAGGCGGGCAAACCCTACGCTGAATCGCTCGTTGCCGAACTGATGGTGGTGCTGGACGCCGCGCGCTTTTGCTGCCAGACCGCCAAGGCGTTCTTGCAGCCGCAGCCCGTGCCGCATGGGAACCTCATCATGAAGGCCAAATCCGGTGTCCTGCTGCGAGAGCCGCACGGGGTCATCGGGATTATTTCGCCGTGGAACTATCCTTTCTCGACGCCGGCCAGCGAAACCCTGGCTGCCCTGGTCACAGGCAACGCGGTTGTCTTGAAACCCTCGGAACTTACCCCGTTGGTGGCGCTGAAGCTGGAAGAACTCCTACATACCGCCGGAGTCCCGCGCGATATCTTTCAAGTTGTCATCGGGGATGGCGCCACCGGGTCTGCCCTCGTCGACTCCGCCGTCGACAAGATCGTCTTTACCGGTAGCGTCAGTACCGGCCGTCGCATCGCGCAGGCAGCGGCGCCGCGTTTTTTGCCGCTCGTGCTCGAACTTGGCGGCAAGGATCCGACCATCGTCCTTGAAGACGCCGACCTCGATACCGCGTCGAGCGGCGTGGTCTGGGGAGCTTTCATGAACGCTGGCCAAACCTGCCTCTCGATCGAGCGGTGCTACGTTCATCGCAGTGTGCATGATCGTTTCGTCGAAGCCTGCGTCGTCAAAGCCCGCCGCCTCCGAGTCGGCAACGGCAGCGACCCGGAAACGGAAATCGGTCCCATGATTCACGAGCGCCAACTGCAAACCGTCGAAGCCCACGTCGCCGACGCTCTGGCGAAGGGCGCACGGCTGCTCTGCGGCGGCACTCGGCTTCCCGAACTCGGGCCGAACTTCTACGCTCCCACCGTCCTCACCGAGGTCACGCACGCCATGCGCATCATGACCGAAGAAACCTTCGGCCCCGTTCTCCCGATCATGCCGTTCGATATCGAAGGCGAAGCGATTCACCTTGCCAACAGCTCAGACTACGGCCTGGCCGCCAGCGTCTGGACCAGCAACCCCGCCCGCGGCAAAGCCACCGCCCGCCGCCTTCGCGCCGGCACGGTCATGGTGAATGACTCGATCTCCGCCTTCGCCATCAGCGAAGCCCCGCACGGCGGCCCCCGGAACAGCGGCATCGGCCGCACCCACGGCCGCCTTGGCATGGAAGAAATGGTACGCGTCAAATATGTTGACTCCGACCGCATTCCCGCGATGAAGAAGCTCTGGTGGTACGGCTACGGATCGGCCTTCTCTGCACAAATGGAAGGATTCCTCGATTTCCTCTTTGCCCGCGGGCTGGTCACACGCCTGCGAGGAGGCATGCGTTCTCTCGGCGCCGTCAGGCGTAAGAGCCAGATCTAAAATGCGCTGGCTCCTCGAACCTTCCGATCCGGCGCAAAACGCCGCCTTCGCGGCCCAGCTCCACGAGTTGCCGGAGTTTCGTTCGAGCCCCGCTGCCAGCGATATACTCGCCCAACTCTTGCTCGCACGTGGCGTTAGCACTGTGACACAAGCCTGTCACTTTCTGAATCCTTCGCTCGCTCAAATGCACTCTCCCTACGACATGCTCGGCATGGACGTCGCCGTCGCGCGCCTCGAGGCTGCCATTGCGCGCAAGGAGGACGTCCTCATCTATGGCGACTATGACGTCGACGGCACCACCGCCATCGTCATTCTCAAGACCATGATCGAACTCTTAGGCGGCACCGCTGATTTCCATGTTCCGCATCGCATCCGCGACGGCTATGGCATGAAAGACGATGTCATCGAGCAAGCTGCCGCCGCCGGAGTCAAGCTCATCATCAGCGTCGATACCGGCATCCGCGCCTTTGCCGCCGCCGAGACCGCCCGCCGCCTCGGCCTCGACCTCATCGTCACCGACCACCACCTGCCCGGCCCCGAGGGTGTCCCCCACGCGTGTGCTGTTCTCAATCCAAATCAAAGCGCTTGCTCTTACCCAAGCAAGAATCTCTGCGGCGCAGGTGTGGCTTTCAAGCTGGCTCAGGCTCTTCTGGAAAAATCCGGTCGCGCTCGCCTCCTGCCGTCTTTCCTCAAGATCGCCGCCATCGGTACCATCGCCGACGTAGTCCCGCTCGCCGGGGAGAACCGTATCTTCGCTAAACTCGGCCTCGCTGGCCTGCGTCAGCCCGTCAACCTTGGACTCAAAGCGCTCTTCGACGTCGCCAAGCTCAACGGCAAGCGGCCGCTCTCCGCCGGGGATATCGGCTTCCGCATCGGCCCGCGTATCAACGCCGCCGGACGCATGGACGTTGCCTGTAGCGTCATCGCTCTTTTCAGCACGAAGGACGCAACCGAAGCCCGTGAAATTGCGGGACGCCTGGACCAGCTCAACTACGAACGCCAAGATGCCGAGCGCCAGGTCCTCGCCGCTATCATCGAGCGCATGGACGAAGATCCCGGCTTGCGCGCCAGCTACTGCACCGTAGTCGAGGGAGAGGGCTGGCATCGCGGTGTCGTCGGCATTTGCGCCTCGCGGGTCGTCGAACGTTATGGCCGTCCCGCGCTGGTGATTTCCACGGAAAACGGCGAGGCCCACGGCTCCGGCCGCTCCATCCGCGGATTCCATTTGTTGAACGCCGTCGAAACCTGCGCGGAGCTCTTCACAAAATACGGCGGCCACGCCCACGCTTGCGGCTTTTCCCTCCCCGCTGATCGCGTCAACGAACTCCGCCGGCGTCTCGACATTTACACGCGTGTGCACCTCACGGAAGCTGATTTCGAACCCAGTCTCGACGTTCACGCCGAGCTGCCTTTGGCCGAGGTCAACGACGCTCTCTTCCATACTCTTCAACACCTGGAACCCTTTGGCCTTGGTAATCCCGAGCCCGTTTTCGCCGCTTACGGTGTCCGCCTGGACGCCCCGCCTCGCCTGATCCAGGAAAAACACATCAGCCTCAAGCTCTCCTCCACGCGAAGCCGTCCTTTCAAAGCCGTGGCCTGGCTCTCGGCCGAGCGCTTCGCCCAGTCTCAGCTCCTCGCCGGAGACACCCTGGACATCGCATTCACGCTCGCTCACAACGACCACCCCGACTTCGGTGGCCTGGAACTCACGCTCCGCGATTTCCGTAAGACGAACAACTAAGCTGGTTGGGACGCCGCCCGCGTGGTCTTGACCTTGGCACTTCAGTTAAACTGTTCCCATGAAACTCGCTCTCGTCCTGGTACTCGCCGCGGCCCAATGGCAAACCCTCCCCGTCCCCGCGAAAGCCAGCTTCCGCGGGCTCAGCGCCGTCGACGATACCATCGTCTGGGCCAGCGGTACGGAGGGCACTGTCCTCCGCACCACCGACGCCGGCGCAACGTGGGACGTACTCAAGGTTCCAAAATCAGAGGAATTGGACTTTCGCGGCGTTCGCGCCTTCGATGCCGCAACCGCCGTCATTATGAGTTCCGGCCCCGCCGAGAAAGGCCAGGCCCGCGTCTACCGCACCACCGACGGCGGCAAGACCTGGAACCTGGTTCTAGAAGAGAGAACCAAAGGGGCATTTTTCGATGCCGTCGCTTTCTTCGATGCCCAACACGGCATTCTCCTCGGCGACCCGGTCGACGGTCACTTCATGGTCTACATCACCGCCGACGGGGGACAGACCTGGCAGCGCGTCGCCCCGGACCGACTCCCCGCCGCCGTCCCCAACGAAGGCGCTTTTGCCGCCAGCAATTCGTGCCTCGCCGTCGAGGGTACGAACAACGCCTGGTTTGCCACCGGGGGCGCCTCGGTCGCGCGCATTTTCCGTTCCACCAACCTCGGTGAATCATGGAGCGTCTTCAACACACCCGTCCGGCCGACCAATGCATCCACGGGGATCTTTTCGCTCGTGTTCCAGGGCGCATTGCATGGCATGGCGGTTGGGGGCGACTATCAAAAGCCCGACGCCGTCTTTCCCAAGTGGCTTGACCTTCTAACCCGCTGACCCTTTTCTCCGGCTCGTAGCTCGAAGCTTCTGGAGCTGGGAACTGGTGGCTGGGAACTGGTCGCTGTGCTCCACCCCCGCAGCAAATCTCAGGCTTTTCGCCTTGAAGATTTCATGTATCATAGCCCGCCATGGCCAAGGCTATAGTCGATTCCATCACCGCTCGCACGGAATCCGGGCAGAGCTCTTACAGTTCGTGCCGTCCAAAGACCCTATCAAAATTTCCAAGCTCACTCTAAGGAATGATTCCGACCGCGTGCGTTACCTCTCCGTAACCGGTTATGCCGAATGGGTGCTCGGAAGTTCACGCAGTGCTTCGGCGCCATATCTCAGTACGGAACTGGATTCGAAAACGGGAGCGGTCTTCGTGAGGAGCGTGTTGGGGGGAGAATTCGGTGGGCGCGTTGCCTTTGCGGATCTTGGCGGTAGCCAGGTTTCGGTCACCGGCGACCGAACAGAATTTCTGGGGCGCAACGGGACGCCTGAGCGT
>Ga0137418_10000745_pt1 | contig 29799 bp, 24 predicted proteins | sample CZODoug3_1_2_16f_FD_122242 | JGI IMG/M metagenome (GOLD analysis project Ga0137418, IMG submission 122242) | Vadose zone soil fungal communities from Angelo Coast Range Reserve, California, USA - CZODoug3_1_2_16fungal (Hybrid Assembly) | ecosystem: Environmental > Terrestrial > Soil > Vadose... | reverse complement strand
AAGCAGCTGACGCATAGAAAAATCGGGAAGCGCCATAGTCTAATTCTCCGGTTGGTTCCTCCGGAAACGTGTGAGCAAACGGACCTTGCGGCCCGGTTGCCACCGGACGGCCTTTTGAGCCATGTTTCCGTGTGAGATGGCGCGGTATATAGCGGGATTTTCGCGAGAAGCAAGAAAATCCGGCCGTTTTCGGTGGCTTCATCACTCAATCACCCAGCCTGCAGCGCCGGCACCTCCACCACGCCCCCGCAGCCGTTTCGCTACGGCCAAAAGCTGAAAAACGATACCCGGTCAGACCGCAGGCTGAGGTCTGACCGGCTCCGTTCTCAGCATCTCGGGACATTCGGCGGGCATTTTTTGGCAGCCGCCGGCGGAGCCGGACGCGGCGGCGGAGCTGCTCGCGGCGGAGGTGGCGCCGGACGCGCGATCTGGGGCGCCGGACGCGGCGGTGGCGGTGGGGCTGCTCGAGGCGGCGGTGGCGCGGCCATTCGGGGCGGCGGCGGCGCAGGCCTCGCCAGCTGCGGAGCCGGACGCGGTGGTGGTGGCGGTGGCGCAGCCCGGCGTGGTGGCTCAGCCCGTTGAATTTGCGGTTGAGGCCGTGGCGCAGCCTGCGGAACCGGCCTAGGAGGCGCGGCTACGGATTTTGGGGGCGGTGGTGGCGGCGGCGGCGGCGCGTTTGGCCTCCGCGCCGCTTCCGGAACGACCGGCTTGGCTTCAGGGGCCTGAACCGAGCCACCAGGTCTCGGCTGAGCCACCGGAGGTGCCTGTACCGCTCCCGGCGTCCTTGGCGCACCGGCTCCTCCCGGGAGATTCGGGGGCCCCGGAGGCGTCGTTCCGGGCTGACCTTGCGGAGCAAGTCTCGCGTTCGGATTCGGCGCACCTGGAGCAGGTCCCGTCGCGCCGGGGGGCACCGGAGGCGCCCCTCGGCTGCCCGGCACCGGCAGAGTATTGGCTCTCGGTAACGCTTGGCCTGGAGGCAACGCATTGGGGGTTACGTTGGCGGGCAACGGCGTATTTGGCCCTCCTCGCTGACCAGACGGTGCGCCGGGAGTGCCTGGCCTGGCTGCGGGATTAATCGAGGCGCTCGGCGGCACCGGCAGTTTTCCTTGCTGAATCAGCGAGGCCTTTTGCGCGACCGCGGGCGGCAGCGCCGGACCGGTGCCGGCCGGTGTCGCTCCGCCCTGCCCCGGCGACACCGGCGGAGCAACTCCACCCCTGGCGTTGGGGCGAATATTGCCAGCGCCCGGAGCAACCGGCACCGGCGGAGGCGGCCGGTTGATGACGTTATTGATGACAGTCGTGTTGTGGATGTTGGCGAAAATGATGTTGTTTCGCGGCGGCACGACATAGACCGGCGCGCGGACATAGACCGGGATCGGCACAAAGAATGGCTGCGGCAGAATGAACAACCCGATCGGTGGCGGCGGCGGCTCCAAGATGATGAAATCCGGTGGCGCCGCTGGCAGGAAAAACAGCGGCGGCGGCGGTGGCGGCGCAAAGTCGAACTCCGGGTCGCTGAACATCAGCACGGGCCGGTCGACGTAGACGATTTCCTCAGGCGGGGGCGGCGGCACGTCGTAGTCCATGACCGCGAATGACGGCGGCGGCTCCAGCGCGGCGGTGAGAATGGCGAGGCGACGACGGGCATCGCCGGCATGGGGCCCGCGGGGATAGCGTCGCAAATACGACCAGTAAGCTTGCGGCGTGTCGGCCCGGTAAGAGCGAAGCCAGGTAATCGCTTCACGCCGCGCAGCGACAATTGCCCGCACCCGTTTGGCAAGCGGATCGTCGGAATAGGCACCCAGGAAATCTTCATACCCTTGCATGGTGTCGCGTTCGAGCGCTGCGGCATAGGCATCCTGCACACCGATATCGCGCATCGGCCTGTTGCGAACCGTGGCGGCCTGATCCTGCGGCGGCTGCGCGGGCGCATCCGGTGCACGATCGAAAAACATGAACTGGGCGTCGATCTTTTGTGCGTCCCAGGGCACTTGCGCGCCCTTGCTCGCTTCATTGACGCGGAGCCGCACGCGGCTGAAAACCTCCGGCAGCGGCAGCCCGCCGGTGCGGATCATCTCTGCGAGCGACTGCGCGTAAGCGCCATATGGCCCCTGCTCATTGGGAGCGATCGTGCCCGGCGCGGCGTTGAACGCGATCAGCATGTGCCGATCCGGCTCAACCAGCGCGAGGCCACTCGCAAGCGGCTGGCCGCCCTCGATGAAAGGCTGCTGCCGGGCCGCGTCCAGCACGACGACGCCGGCCTTCAGCGGAAGCGATGCAAGCTGGCGGACGTAATCACTGATCCGCATTCCTTCAGTTGGAATGTCGGTGTCGCGACTGATCGTCGAATCGACGGGTATGAAATAGTTCTCACCCGCCAACTGCATTCCATAGCCGGCGAGATACACCATCGCGACCGTGTCCGGACCTGAGGCTTCGGCTTTCTGAATGAAGTCGCGGAAGCTTCGGCGCAGGGTGTCGCCGTCGAGGTCACGGGCCCCGATCACGTCGAAGCCCGCCGCCTGCAAGGTTTGTGCGATTAGCCCTGCGTCGTTGGCCGCAGTCGCGAGCGGCGATTTGGCGTACGCGCCGTTACCGACGACCAGCGCAATCCGCTTTTCCTGCTGCTGAGCGCTGGCGGAACTCAGCACCCCCGCGAGCCCGGAAAACAGCATCAGGCAGAACGAAAAAATCGAAAAGGTTTTGATCACACGCATCGCTTTTCTGCCCGCCTACGGTTCAACTACCACATCCGCGCATTGAGCGCGCGGCTATCTGAACATCGTTTGAACGAAAAGCGTTGCCAAGAGGCATTGCGCATAAAACCCAAGGGGCGAAGCGGACCTATCGGCCGCGGCCTCACGGAACCTGTGCATCTCGGATCCAGTGTTGTGGATCTCGGATCCAGTTGACGGCCGCGATCACGAGGTCGCCCGATTTGATTTTGAGGAGAGCAGCCAATGGCGACTTGCTCGATAGGTGATCTCAGCCGCCGTGAAATCTTGAAGATGTTCGCGACGGTCAATATCGGTTCGTGACGATCAAACCCGCAGCATATCCCGTTAGCCCCAACATAATCCGACCGGCACACATTCACTTCAAGGTTTCTGGCCGGCAGGACAGACTCGTGACTCAGATGTATTTTGAAGGCGACCCCTACAACAAAACGGATCGCCTTGTGCAAGCCGCGGGAAGAACCGAATTGCTTGTCACCAAGCTGTTGCCGCCGACTGCTGAGATGGAACCGGAGTCGAAATTGGTGGTGTTCGACATCGTGCTGAACGTCGGCTAATCGGTGCCCACGGGCTGCGCTTGCTTGCCCAACCTACAGCGTCTGCACATCCACCACGCCCGAAACCGCCTTGATCGCGCCGGCGATCTGCGGCGACACCTTGAAGCGGCCCGGAAGCTTCATTTCCACTTCGGTCTGGAGGTCGAGCATCAACACCAGCGACACGTCGCCGTTGGCTCCGCCTGCCGCTGCCGGATCCGGTTTCGCCGCAGCGTCACCACGGGCGGAGCCGCCCTGCGGGGCTGCCTCGGGCATCTGCAGCCGCCTGGCGATCGATTCCAGCGACCGCGTGTCGCGAACGAATATGCGCAACCCCTTCTGGGTTTTCGCCGCGGCGGCATCCAGCGGTTCGGCGTGCAGCACACGAGCGCGGACATCCTCGCCCTGCAGCTCGGCCCCGAGCTGCAACAGCACCGCCGCACCCGGCTCCAGCACCTCGCGATACTGCGCAAGCCCTTCGGAAAACAGCACGGCTTCGAAATGGCCGGTCGGATCGGACAGTCCGATGATGCCCATCTTGTTGCCGGTCTTGGTGCGCCGCTCCATCCGGGACACCACCGTCGCGGCAACCTTGCCCGCGGTCGCGCCGGTCTTTACCGCGCGCGAAAATTCCGCCCAGGACTGCACCCTTAGGCGTTTCAATACGGTGGCGTAGTCGTCCAGCGGATGGCCCGAGAGGAAAAATCCGATCGCGTCGTATTCGCGCCGCAGCCGCTCGGCCGGCAGCCACGGCTCGACCTGCGGCAGCATGATGGTCGGCGCGTCGGCCGCGCCGCCGAACATGTCGTTCTGCCCCACGGTCGCGGCCTCATGGCTGCGCTGGCATGCCGCCAGGATCGCCTCCGAGCCTGCGAACACCCGGGCACGATTGGAATCCAGCGCGTCGAACGCGCCGGCCGCAGCTAAGCTCTCGATCACGCGCTTGTTGATCGCACGCGGATTAACCCTTGCCGCGAAATCGGCCAGCGAGGTGAACAGCCCGTCCTTGCGCGCCTCCACGATCAGGTCGACCGCCTGCGCGCCAACGCCCTTCAACCCAGCGAGCGCGTAATAGATGGTGCCGTCGCTGACTTCAAAAGTAGCACCCGAGCGATTGACCGAGGGCGCCTCGACCTTGATCCCGAGCCGTTGCGCTTCGGCGCGAAACTCCGAGAGCTTGTCGGTGTTGCTGAGGTCGAGCGTCATCGACGCTGCGAGGAATTCAACCGGGTAATGCGCCTTCATGTAGGCGGTGTGATACGACACCAGTGCATAGGCCGCGGCGTGGCTCTTGTTGAAGCCGTAATCAGCAAACTTCGCGAGCAGTTCAAAGATGGTATCCGCCTGCCCTTTCGGGACGTTATTCCTTTGCGCGCCCGCGACGAAACCCGCGCGCTGCTTCTCCATCTCCGAGCGGATTTTCTTGCCCATGGCACGACGCAACAGGTCGGCTTCGCCGAGCGAATAACCGGCCATGAGCTGCGCGATCTGCATCACCTGCTCCTGGTAGATGATGACGCCGAAGGTCTCCTTCAGGATCGGCTCCAGCATCGGATGCAGATATTCAGGCTCTTCGTCGCCATGCTTGCGGGCGCAATAGGTCGGAATGTTCGCCATTGGACCCGGACGATACAGCGCGACCAAAGCGATGATGTCCTCGAAGCGGTCGGGCCGCATGTCGACCAGCGCGCGCCGCATGCCCTGACTTTCAACCTGGAACACGCCAACCACATCGCCTCTGGCCAGCATCTGGTAACTGGCGGCATCGTCGAGCGGCAGGGTGGCGAGATCGACATCGACGCCACGCTGTTTGAGCAGTTTCACGGCAACATCAAGCACCGTCAGCGTCTTGAGGCCGAGGAAGTCGAACTTCACCAAGCCGGCGGGCTCAACCCATTTCATGTTGAACTGGGTCACCGGCATGTCGGATTTCGGATCGCGGTAGAGCGGGACGAGTTCGCTCAGAGGACGGTCGGCGATCACGATGCCCGCGGCATGGGTGGACGCGTGCCGGGTCAGGCCCTCGAGACGCTGCGCGATATCGAAGGCGCGCGCCACCACCGGGTCTTCGTCGCGAAACGCCTGCAGCTTGGGCTCGCTTGCGATCGCCGCCGCCAGCGTCACCGGTGCCGCAGGATTTTGCGGCACCAGTTTTGTCAGCTTGTCGACCTGCCCATAGGGCATTTGCAATACGCGACCGACGTCGCGCAACACGCCCCTCGCCTGCAGCGTCCCGAAGGTAATGATCTGCGCGACCTGATCGCGACCATAGCGCTGCTGGACGTAATCGATCACCTCGCCGCGCCGGTCCTGGCAGAAGTCGATGTCGAAGTCGGGCATCGACACCCGCTCGGGATTGAGAAACCGCTCGAACAGCAGGCCAAACCGGATTGGGTCGAGATCGGTAATGGTCAGCGCCCAGGCGACCAGCGAGCCCGCGCCGGAGCCACGGCCCGGCCCGACCGGAATGCCTTCGGCCTTCGCCCACTGGATAAAATCCGCGACGATCAGGAAGTAGCCCGCATAGTTCATGCGGGTGATGACATCGATCTCGAAGGCGAGCCGGGCGCGGTAGTCCTCCTCGGAAGCGCCCTGCGAGAGGCCATGAACCCTGAGCCGGCTGCTCAAGCCTTCCTCGGCCTGACGGCGCAATTCCGCCGCCTCGTCGCTTTCCGCGTCCGCAGCATTGCTGCCGGCGCCGACCGTAAAGCGCGGCAGAATCGGCTTGCGGGTGACGGGGCGGAACGAGCAGCGCTCGGCGATCTCGACCGTGGAGGCCAGCGCCTCCGGCACGTCCGCGAACAGCACCGCCATTTCGGCGCGGGTCTTGAAGCGGTGATCCGGGGTCAGTTGATCGCGATCGGTTTCGGCGACGAGACGCCCGCCGGCGATGCAGAGCAGCGCGTCGTGGGCTTCGTAATCGTCTGCGGTGGCGAAATACGGCTCGTTGGTTGCGACGACCGGAAAGCCCTTGGCATAAGCAAGATCGATCAGCGCGGCCTCGGTGCGGCGTTCCTTCTCGATGCCGTGGCGCTGCAATTCGATATAGAGCCGGTCGCCGAACAGGCTCGCCAGCCGGTCGCAGCGCGTTGCCGCGAGATCAGCATGATCGGCATCGATCGCCAGCGAGATCGGCCCCTCCGGACCGCCGGTCAGGACAATCAGGTCCTCGGCGTCGCCCTGCAGCCATTCGAACTTGATGTGGGGAGACTGATGGATCGGGGTTTCGAGGAACGCCCGTGAGTTCAGCCGCATCAGGCTGCGATAGCCGCGCTCGCGCGCCGCCAGCAGCACGATCCGCGCCGGCCCCGCCGCGAGCACATTGCGCGCGCCCGGATCCAGATCGCCGAAATCAACCGCCAGTTCGCAGCCGATGATGGGCTGGATGCCATAGCCGGCCATCTTGTCGGAAAATTCCAGCGCCCCGAACATGTTGTCGGTGTCGGTCAGCGCCAGCGCCGGCTGGCGGTCGGCCTTGGCCAGTTCGCCAAGCTTCTGGATCTTGATCGACCCCTTCAGCAGCGAATAGGCCGAATGGACGTGAAGATGGACAAATCCGGCATTGGACATGGTCGCCGAAGGCTTCTGCATCATGGACTTAAAGCGATCACTGGGCTTGAAGGAGCGCTGTCAGCCTCGAAGGCCGACTCGCTTCTCAATGGTGATGCCTCGGGCTCGATGTGTCCACGCGGAACGGGCAATTGATGCCCGCCGTCCCGGTTTTCCCCAGCCCCTGTCTTTCTCCTCAACTCCTGCCTTGCGAGCCGCGCCCTGACATCCAGGCCCGACTCCCGCGCTTACCTCAGAGTTGGGGAATCAGCTGCGCCCAGATGGCGATCATCCCGACGAAAAGTGTGATCGACGCCAGCGCCGCAGCCTCTTCCACGAATATCTTCAACATGCCTACCTCCTGATATGGAACATAAGGAGAACATTGTTCCTATTTTGTTCCGGTCTGTCAAGAGGCCGATTATCCATCAGTTTGGAGGATGACCTGATCGTTAATTGGATGGCTCGGGCGGCACGCCGGGCGGCGGTTCGTCATGCTCAACTCGACGGATGAGGCCTGTGGGTATGGGGCCTTCCTCGCGCTTTGCTCAAATCCGAATCGGATCAACTTCCCCGCCGCGCCGCATTCCGCTCACGGAATGGCCCTTCCGATTGCGTATGATCGAGGCGCGAATTGGATACCCGGAACACTTCGCGCAACATCGTGAGTTGACGGGAACCCGCGCGCCCGGTTTGGCATCCGGCCGCCCGGCCCAATGCGTATCCAATCCGTATGTCGCGAGCGCCGATGACGGGCCGCCGGGACCACGCTACGGGCATCGGCGCGTCTACTAGATCGGCGTATAGATCACAAGCTTCAGCGCCGGATCGTCATTGGCCTGAAAGGTCGCATACTCGAAGCGCAGCGAGCCCTTTTTGGGATGGCTGAGCCGTTTGCGGCCTGCCGTGATGCTGCCGATGTCATGTGCCTCCCACCATGGCGCAAACTCCGGGCAGCCTTGCCGAAGGCGCTCCAGCAGATCGATAAAGGCGGGATCGCCGGCCCACAGATCGTGCGTGGCGCGAAACTGGGCCACCATGCGCTTGGCCTCGTCGGCCCAGGCCGATCCGAACAGGCCTCGCGTATGCGGGTTGGTCAGCACGCTAATGAGCGTGTTGCGGTCCTCTTCCGCCAGGCGGCTGAAGGCAAAGATCTCGTCAGCGGCAGAGTTCCACGCCAGGACATCCCAGCGGCGGCCGGTGACGTAAGCGGGCTGGTTGAGGCCCTCGACCAGGCGCCGGATCACGTCGGGGACGCTTTCGCGCGAGAAGGCGCGGCGGTCGGCGTTCCAAGCCAAGGCCCGCAAATGAGCATGTTCCGCCTTGCCGAGCCGCAGCGCGCGAGCCAGAGCATCGATGGTGGTGACCGAAGGGCTGACGGTCCGTCCCTGTTCCAGCCGGATGTACCAATCGACACCGATGCCGGCGAGTTCGGCCACCTCCTCACGCCGGAGGCCGGCGGTGCGCCGCCTCCGCCCGCTTGGAAGACCAACGCTCTTGGGGGTTAGCTTCTCACGTCGCGATCGCAGAAAATCGCCGAACTCGCTTCGCCGCGGATCCGCCATGACCATCATGCTTTCACTTGGGAGGGACCATGCAATCCTAGGATAATACCAGGTCTTCCTGCCGTCTGAAAGTCTGCGATCATGATCGCCTCTCCAGAAAGCAGGATCATCATGAAAGCTGCAGTCCTCAGGGCGTTCGGATCGCCACTTGCCATCGAGACCTTGCCCGACCCGGTGCTGGGTACCGGCGAAATCATTGTCGATGTCGTCGCAACCCGGGTGTTGTCCTATGCCAACGAAGTCTTCAGCGGCGAGCGCAAATACCTGCTGGACCTGCCGGTGGTACCCGGACCCGGGGCAATCGGCCGGGTGCGCGCCATTGGACCGGACGCGACACATCTCGTCGCCGGTGATTGGGTCTGCTGCGACCCCACCGTGCGCTCGCGCGACGATGTGCTGAACCCGGACATCACACTGCAGGGCTGGAGCGCCCGTGACGAGGGTGGCCTGCGCCTGCAGAAACATTTCCGCCATGGCTCGTGGGCCGAGCAGATGCGGGTTCCGACCGAGAATGTCAAAGCGATCGGGCCGATCGATGCGGCCGATGCCGCGCAATGGTGCGCGCTGGGCACGCTGCTCGTGCCCTATGGGGGTTTTCTCGCGGCGAACTTGCAGGCCGGAGAAACGGTCCTGGTCAGCGGCGCCACCGGCAATTTCGGCAGCGCCGCCGTCGCGGTCGCCCTCGCCATGGGAGCGGCCTGCGTCATCGCGCCGGGCCGGAACGAACAAGTGCTGGCGGATCTGGCGCGCCGATTTGGCGACCGGCTTCGACCCGTCAAACTCAGCGGCAACGAAGACGACGATCGGGCACGAATGCAGCAAGCCGCACCCGGCCCGATCGATTGCGTGCTGGACATTCTGCCGCCCTCGGTCAGCACCACGACCGTGCGAGCTGCGATCATGACCGTGCGACCCCATGGCAGGGTGGCGCTGATGGGAGGCGTCGGGATGTTGGGGGGCGCCGGACTGGATTTGCCTTACCCGTGGATCATGCGAAACTGCATCAGCATCCACGGGGTGTGGATGTATCCCCCGCGGGCCACCATCGGTCTGGTCAACCTGATTCGCGCCGGGCTCCTCGGACTGGACAATTTCGAAGCTACGACCTTCGACCTGGACCACGCCAACGACGCCGTCGCGCATGCCGCGTCCAATAGCGGTCCCTTCAAGATGACCGTGATCCGGCCTTGATCACCTTGGTGTTCTGGAGCCTGGTTTATTCCAGTTCGACGACCTGGCCGTCCACCAGCGATACGCGGCGGTCCATCCGGCCGGCCAGCTCCATGTTATGCGTGACGATCAGCATCGCCACGTGGGTCGCCTTGACCAGTTGCGTCAGTGCCTGGAACACATGATCAGCAGTGTGGGGATCGAGATTTCCGGTCGGCTCGTCCGCAAACAGCACGCGCGGCGCGTTGGCGACCGCACGCGCGATCGCCACCCGCTGCTGCTCGCCGCCCGACAGTTCGGCTGGCCGGTGCTTCATGCGATCGCCGAGGCCGAGATAGGCGAGGATTTCGGTGGCGCGTTTGACAGTCTCGGAACGCTTGAGGCCGCAGATCATCTGCGGCAGCATGACATTTTCGAGTGCGGAGAATTCCGGCAGCAGCCGGTGCGACTGATACACAAAGCCGATCTCGGTGCGGCGAATCTGGGTTCGCTCGATGTCGGATAATCCGGAAGTAGGCGCGCCGCCGATATAGACCTCGCCGTCATCGGGGGTTTCGAGCAGGCCCGCGATATGCAGTAGCGTGGATTTCCCGGCACCCGACGGCGCCACCAGCGCGACCGACTGTCCCGCCCACAGCGCGAGCTTGGCGCCGTTGAGAATGGTCAGTGTCGTTTCCCCTTGCGTGTACTGGCGTTTTATCTCGTGGAGATAGACGACCGGTACATCTTCCGCCCCCTGCTCCATCTCGCCCTCACTCGTACCGGAGCGCGTCGACGGGATCGAGGCGGGCGGCACGCCATGACGGATAGAGCGTGGCGAGGAAGGACAGCGTCAGCGCCATGATCACGACCGCGCTGGTTTCGCCGAAATCGATCTCGGCCGGCAGCTTGGAGAGAAAATAAAGCTCCGGCGAAAACAATTCGGTGCTGGTGAGCCAGGATAAAAATTGCCGGATCGATTCGATATTCAGGCAGATCAGCATGCCGACGAAAAGCCCGGTCAGGGTGCCGACCACACCGATCGAAGCGCCCGTGATCAGGAACACCCGCATGATCGATCCCTGCGAGGCGCCCATGGTGCGCAGGATCGCAATATCGCTGCCCTTGTCCTTCACAAGCATGATCAGGCCCGAGACGATATTCAGCGCCGCGACCAGGACGATCATGGTGAGGATCAGAAACATCACGTTGCGCTCGACCTGAAGCGCGTTGAAGAAGGTCGAATTGCGCTGCCGCCAATCCACCAGAAACACCGGTCGTCCGGCGGCCTCCGTCACGGTCTTGCGATAGACGTCGATCTTGTCCGGATTGGTGGTGAACACCTCGATCGCGGTCACGTCATTGGGACGATTGAAATAGGCCTGGGCTTCCGGAAGCGGCATGAACACAAAGATCGAGTCATATTCCGTCATTCCGATCTCGAACACGGCCGAGATCCTGTACGGCTTGATGCGCGGCGTCATGCCCATCGGGGTCACCGCACCTTTCGGTGCCACCAGCGTGATGCTGTCTCCGGCGTGCAGCGACAATTGATCGGCGAGCCTGCGGCCGATCGCGACGCCCTGCCCTTCGTCGAACCCCTCGAGCGTGCCCTGTTTGATGTTCTTGGCGATCGAGGTCAGGTTGTTGAGATCCTCGGCGCGAATGCCGCGAACGAGCACGCCTGCTGCGTTGAACGGCGAGGATGCCAGCGCCTGACCATCCACCACAGGTGCTGCGAGGCGTATGCCGCCGACCTGACTGATGCGCTCGGCGACATCCTTCCAGTCGGTCAGCGGCGATTCCAGCGGCTGCACCAGAAGATGGCCGTTGAGGCCGAGAATCTTGTCCAGCAATTCCTTGCGGAAGCCGTTCATGACGGCCATCACGATGATCAGCGTCGCAACGCCGAGCATGATGCCAAGGAACGAAAAGCCGGCGATGACAGAGATAAAACCTTCCTTGCGACGTGCCCGCAGATAGCGTCCGGACAACAGCCATTCGAATGGCGCGAAAGGTGGGGTTCGAGTGGGCTCGCTCATGGATTCATCCATAGTCCGATTTTCACACGATTCGGGCCAATTGTGGCCGCAACGATCGATCTCGCTGCATCTGCGGTGGATAATTCGTCACGGAGCCAGCCGGGCCACGACATCCGCCGGGCTCAGATTTTCGCGCGACCCGTCGCTGCGCCGCTTGATCTCGAGCTTGCCTTCGGCGAGGCCCTTCGGGCCCACCAGAATCTGCCAGGGGATGCCGATCAGGTCGGCGGCGGCGAACTTGGCGCCGGCGCGCTGGTCGGTGTCGTCGTACAGGACATCGACGCCCTTGGCCGTGAGCTCACGATAAAGCCGTTCGCACGCAGCGTCTGTGTCATCAGAACCCTGCTTCAAATTCAGGATCGCCGCCTTGAACGGCGCTACCGCTTCCGGCCATTTGATGCCGGCGTCGTCGTGGCAGGCCTCGATGATCGCGCCAACCAACCGCGATACGCCGACGCCGTACGAGCCGCCATGAACCGCGACCTCGGCGCCATCGGCGCCCGCGACCATGGCCTTCATGGCTTCAGAATATTTGGTGCCGAAGTAAAAGATCTGCCCGACCTCGATGCCCCGCATCTGCACTTTCTTTTTAGCGGGAACTTCGCGGTCGAAACGCGCAGCGTCGTGGACGTCCTCGGTTGCGGCATAGACCGAGGTCCATTGCTTGATGATCGGGCTGAGATCGCCGTCGTAGTCGATCTCCTCGCCGGGCACCGGCAGATTGAGCACGTCGCTGTCGCAATAGACCGCGGACTCGCCGGTCTCCGCGAGAACGATGAATTCGTGGCTGAGATCGCCGCCGATCGGGCCGGTTTCCGCGCGCATCGGGATCGCCTTCAATCCCATCCGGGCGAAGGTACGCAAGTAGGCGACGAACATCCGGTTATAGGAGCGTCGTGCCGCCGCCTCATCGATGTCGAACGAATAGGCGTCCTTCATCAGGAATTCGCGGCCGCGCATGACGCCGAACCGCGGACGCTGCTCGTCGCGGAATTTCCACTGGATATGGTAGAGATTGAGCGGCAGGCTTTTGTACGATTTGACGTAGCTGCGGAAAATCCCGGTGATCATCTCCTCGTTGGTCGGCCCGAACAGCAATTCGCGCTTGTGGCGGTCGGTGATGCGCAGCATTTCCGGACCGTAGGCATCGTAGCGGCCGCTTTCGCGCCAGAGGTCCGCCAATTGCAGCGTCGGCATCAACAGCTCGATGGCGCCGGCACGATTCTGTTCCTCACGGACGATCTGCTCGATCTTCTTCAGCACCCGCAGACCCAGCGGCAGCCAGGCATAGATGCCGGCGGCTTCCTGTCGGATCATGCCCGCACGCAGCATCAGCCGATGCGAGACAATCTCGGCCTCTTTCGGATTCTCTTTAAGGATGGGAAGAAAGAACCGCGATAATCGCATGGGCACACTCAAAGAATCGGTAAAACACGGGAAGTCGCCAGTGAAACCGGATCGGGTGTGAAAACACAAGGGCGGGCTTCAATCAAGGCCGCTAAGGCAGCGGATCCTGCTGTTTTGCCGGTGATCTTAACCGGACGATTAAGGCGCCAGCGGGAACAGCTTGATCCAACCCTTCAGCGCGCCGGCACGTCGAATTCGTCTTCCAGCGTGATCCTTTCAAAATCGGTCGCCAAAGCGTCCACGCGCAGATGCCAGCGGCCGGCAAAGGGGATCGGCACGTCGCGAACCAACCAATAGCCGTCCGCCCGGCACGGCCTTGCGTTCGAACGGTTCGATGCCGCGTTCGGGCAGGCTCAGCGTCAGCAGCCAGCCCTCGACACCATCCGTCTCACATCTTCATGCCGGACGGCATCTTTTTCATGCGCATCTGACCGTCCGAATTATCTGCGCCCGCGGGGCCCTGCGCGCCCACGCCCTGCACCTCGAACGACAGGTTCACGTTGCCTGCTTTTTCGAACTCCAGCGTTAGCGGCACCTTGTCGCCCTGTTTGAGCGGGTTTTTGAGATCGAACAGCATCAGATGATACCCGCCCGGCGCAAGCTTTACCGTCTTGCCGGGCTCGATGGCCAAACCTTTATCAAGCGAACGCATCGTCATCACGCCATTCTTCATGGCCATCTCATGGACCTCGACCTTGGCGGCGACAGTGCCTGAGCCGCCGATCAGCCGATCCGGCGTGGAGCCCCTGTTCTCGATGGTCAGATAGGCGCCCGCGATTTTCGCACCGCCGGGTGTGGCGCGGCTCCAGGCCTGCGTGATTACGAGATCGCCCGCATTGACCTCCTCGGCGCGCGCCGGCACGGCGAACAGTGCTGCGAAGAAAACGGCATAGGCGAGCGTTCGTAGGGTAGATGTCATGATCATGTCTTTCATTCTGTCAGTGTTTGTGCCGGTCCAGCGATCAATGATCTCCTGATCCTCATTCGATTGGAGATCGCCGTCTCAGGACCATCCTACTCCAACCCGCGTGGGCTCGCCCCTTATTTGGTCGCGGCGCGTTGCTGGTCGGACCATCTTTCCACGTCCGCCATTTCGGCTGAACCTTCAATGGTTGTGATCGTTCCTTCGCGCGAGATCAGCATCGTACGAGGGATGTCACCTTGCCAACCCGGGTCGATTTCGAATCTCAATCGCTCGACAAAACCATCGCTGAAAATCCAGTTCTCAGCCGCCGAAAGGCCAGACTTTTCGAGCATAGATCGGGTGGCGCCCGGCAGATCCGGAACGAAGTCTGCGCTGACGGTCACCACATCGATTGCCGGGTGATCTTTCATGAATTCTCCGAGCAGAGGCAATTCGACCTTGCAAGGACCGCAGGTCACCCCCCAAAAATGAACAATCGTGGGGTGACCGGCGTGTGAACGCAGGACATCTTGCCAACTTCCTCGTCCGAACGGCTTAAGCTGCGGCGGCGCTTCCGAAGCCGGCGCCGAAAGCAGAAATGCGACCAGAAATACTCCCGCAAGGAACTGGCGTTTCATGGCTCATCCTCAATCGATTCAAAGCGATAGCCGTCAGCCTTGGTCATCCAGGAAAGATAGGTTCTGCGGCCGTCCGAGACCAGCAAGGGATGATCGGAAGTATCCATCGTGCTGGAAATGGTTTTGGGAGTGGACCAGGTTTCTCCGTCGTCATGCGACGTCATCAGATTGACCGTGGTCTTTTCGCCATCGAATTCCTTCCAGACCATGGCAGTCTCGCGCGGACCCACCATCACGTAGGGCCGGGTCGGATTTCGCTCTGGCTGGCCAATTGGGACAGGCGTTGAGAAGGTCGTCCCGCCATCGCGCGAGCGCGCATAAAATAGCCCTTTGCGAACTTTGCCGTTCGTATACCACGCGACGTGGTAGGTCCCCGTCGGCGAGATCGACAGACTGGGCCCATGATGGGGGCACGCATTGATTTGCCAGTCGTCCCGGCTGACGCGGTGAACTTCGCCCGGCGTCGCCGGGTCGGCAAACGTGATGACCGCGTGATCCCGAACGCCGCCTTCAAAAATGTTCCTGAATACAACGACCGGACGGCCAGGCCCGGCGAACGCCAGCCCGAGGCGGCAGCATTCGCAGGTATTGTCCTGCGCCAACCGGGCTTCGGAATAGGTCACGCCGCCGTCATTCGACGCCGCGAAGAACAGGCCGGCGCCTTCGTATTTCTGGCCGCTCTGCTGCGCAGGAACGCGGTTGCGCTTGTCGAGCCAGGCTGCAAACACTAATCCCTCGGCGTCGAGGGCAAGTGCCTCAAAGCGTTGGCTCTCGTTGCTGGGCGTGATCGGCCGCAGTTCAGAGAAGCTCTTTACCCCATCCGCCGACCGTGTGTACAGCACCTGGCCGTTGAATGCCTTGTCTCTGAAGATCGAAAAAGCCAATGCGATGCCGCCCTTGCGGTCGACGACGATCTTGGGGCGCGCATCGGGTCCCCAATCCAGGTTGAGGCGCTCCTTTGTCACCTGAGCCGGCGCTGAAAAGCTGTGGCCGGCGTCCTTCGAACTCGCAACCGAGATCTGGCCCCCGGCCATCCAGGCCAGCCAGAGCGTTCCGTCGGGACCGAAGGTCGGCGTGACCTTCGATGCGCAACGCAGAATCGTCTCTTCGCACGCCGCTTCGGAGCCGTGCTGATGATTCATCTGTCCGTATGCAGCGGTTTGCCAAAGCGCAAAGGCGATCGCCGTGAGTATCTTTCCTCGAAGCATGGCCTTGCCACCTCTGTTGAGGAGATCGATCATTTGAACGCCACTTTCATTCCAGCGACAAAGGCTCGTGGCGATCCGGCATAGATCGAGCCGGTCGTGCTCGCCAATATGGTTGCGGGATTTTGCACGCCAAGCGCCGTGACCGAATTCCCGATGTTATTCGCGGAGGCAACATACGTCCGGTCGAACACGTTTCTGACCTCGAGATACAGGCTCAATGCCCTGAAGTAGTCGGACACAAGGTCCGTCTTGTAGTGCACATTGAGATTGACCAGTTCATAGCCGGGCGCCTTCAACAAATTGGCATTGTCCATGTAGAACGAGTCCTTCCACTGGACTTCGACAAACGCGCCGAGCCCCGCAAGCGGCCCGGAAAATTCGTCATAACCGAGCCGTGTCGTCAGCTCATTCGGCGAGATGCCGGGGATCTTGTTTCCCGCCCGGTTGAAGCTGAAGACAGCGCCGTTGACGATGTTCTCCGTGTATTCGGTATAAATCTCATCAAGATATGTATAGGCCGCGCTGAACCGCCAACCGGGGTAGAACTTCCAGTCAGCGGCAAGCTCCACCCCGCGATGCTCCGATCTCGGGGCGTTGAACGTGTAGCTCGCGTTTGGTGCTCCGACTTGGGTAGCCTGAGTGACCAGTTCGTCCTTGAAGAATTCGTAGAAGCCGGTCAGGCTGAATTTTAGGGCATTGTCCGGCGTCCAGTCGAAGCCGAGATCGTAACCGAGGTTCTTCTGTGTTTTGAGCTGCGTGTTGTTGCCGTTATCGCCGGTAGAGACCACGAACAGGTTTCCGACCTGAGGCGTGCCATACCCGGTCGCCACACGGCCACGGAACTGCCACTCGCTGTTCGGCTTGTAGATCAGCGCCAATTCCGGCGCGGTGTTTTGAAATTGCCGGTCAGCAGTCGTCGGGGGCGGGATCGTCGCCGTCGGAACATTGAACGTATCGTATTTGTAGACAGTGTTGATCCCCTTCAGATGGGTCGCTTCCCATCCGATGCCGGCAACAGCCGTCAGGTTCGGATTCAGCTTGAGCTCTTCCCGCGCACGAACCCCATAATTCGAGGCATCACTGAAGGTATTGCTCTGGAGCAGGCCTAACGTGGCATTGCCGCCCGGCATGACGTTACGCGTGTCGCTCGATGCGACCAGCGTATTGTAGAAGCCGCCAACAAATGTGGTGGAATCCATGCCAAGGATTTCGCCACGCTTGGTGATATCGCTCATGTAATTATAAGACGGAAAGTCGCCGATCGCGCTGGTTGCACCGGTCGGCTGGCTGATGTTCCTGTCATCGAAGACGAATTGACTTCGCCATGTCATGGTGTTGTCAAAATCATGCTCCCAGCGTCCGCCGACAATGGTACGGCGATCATTGCGGCCCAGTCCCGCTTGTACTGCCGTTTCCGTGTCCTTATCGGCGGCTCCGGCCGCGCCCAACCGCGCGTTGAATCCATTCTTGAACAATGAAACGGTACCGCAGCCAGCCGCGGCCGTCGCACCGGTGGCGCACCCCTGCTGGAACGGATTTTGATAGAACTGATTGAGCGATAGCCGGATCGGAAGGCGAGTGCTCAGATCATTGTTGATAAACTTGACCGTAAAGCGATCGTCGGGCGTCGCCTGAAGCGTCCCTAGAAAATTGACCGTCTGGGTATTGAACCAGCTATTGCCGATAAAGCCATCGCCGCGTGCGTCGCTTGCGAACAGCGAACCCTCGAAATTGCCGACCTTCTTGCCGGCGGCAAGATAGTTGTTGAGATAACCGAAGCTGCCGCCATCGACCCCATATTCGACCCCGTCGATCGTGCCGCCCGGCCGGGTGCGGAAATTGAGCGCGCCGCCGGTGGCGTAGTTGCCATAGAGCGCCGACGACGGCCCCCTGATGACATCGATCGCTGCGTAGGCGCGCGGGTCGATGAGATCGCTGCGTGAGAGGCCGTCCGGCTGCGTGACCGGGAACCCATCCTCAAAGATTACCAGGTTGCGAATGCCGAAGGGGTTGCGGGCGTTGGAGCCACGAATGGAAATGCCGAGATCGCGCGGTCCGTTGCCCTGCTTGACGGAGATGCCGGGACTGTCGCGCAAGATGTCACCGACCGAGAACGCCGGCCTGTTGTCGAACTGGCTTCGATCGATTGTCGTCTCTGTTTGTCCGGCCGGCGCCTGGTAGAGACTCGCGCGCGCGGCGCTCGGGGTAAGATTTGCGTTCTCCGCCGATACGGTCGCGAGGTTGGCCGCCGGCGGCCTGGTCTGTCGCCGGGCGGAGGAGGAGCGAACCCGTGGCCTTGGCACGGCGGGCCTGCCAACGGCCACACGAGGCGCATCAATGGTAACCGGCGGCAGCGGTTGATCTGCCGTCTGCGCGTTTATCATTGAGGGTACTGTGGAAAGCCCGCTGCAAAGCACAAGCATGCTCGCGCCGCTCAGGGCATGAAAACGAAACATCTGATAATCCTGACGCTGGCTTCGTGGCCAGCTTATTGAACTGCGCCAATCGGCACGGCAGTGGCCGCACCAACCGTTCGGGTGTTCGCAAGGTCAGGAAATGGGCGGTGGCGCGCGTGCCTGGGCATGAGAGCCGGCCCGAGAACCGAACAGGTCAGGAGTGCTGTCGAGCCAAACCACGCGCTCGGGCTGGTGACAGGGCGCCGCGACGGCGGTCTGCGGCGTGTCGACCGGTGCCCCGGTGTGAAGCACACTGCAAGCCGAGCAGCACCCATCATGCGCGCGTTGCTGGCCGGTTGGGTCGGTGGGGCTAGTTTGCCCCTGCGCCGAAGCCGTATCGCCGTGACAAATGATAGCCGCATGCAGCGGATCGGAGGCCGCGATGCTGGCTGCCCAGCATGCGCCGATCGGCGCGAAAATCTGCACCGTCAGGGCAATCAGGACGATCGGAAAAAAATTCCGCAGCCGCCGCCGCATCAATGAACCCACCCTTCAACGTTGCTAATTAATCATGCACAGAGTCCCGAGTCGAGATCAGGTTCCCGGCGACACGGCTGTTGGGTGCGACAACAGGAGTTGAGGAGCAAAATTCTTGTCGGGTAACGATGAAATAACCTTATATCGCCGGTGTTGCCGCGCGACGCGCCATTTTCAAAGTTGCGTGGCCTCCTCGCTCGCTGCCCGAATTCCGAGTTAGAGGTCTCGACGCAACCCGGGGTAGCCAACTTTCGATCATTTCGCAGATTGCTCGAATTTTGAACAATCGTTGCTGAAAATGGTGACAAGACAAAAAAGATCGTCTAACAATACGTGCTCAGGCTGACCGTAAGGTTGAAGTCTGGTGGTCCAAGTCTCGGGAGGAGCCCTGGCGCGCACAAGCAGCGTCGCCCCGTCAACCAAGATCAAATCCAATTTTTCGGGGAAATAGGGTCGACACAATTTTTAGAGCAGGGCTTGCGCCCTGCTCTTTTTTTTCGAGATTTTTTTTCGAGATGCTCTGTTTCGAAGTACTCTGAAAAAAAAACCAGTCGCCGCGATTTGTGCTCAACGAAGCGGACATGCCAACCAATCTGATCCAGCACAGTTTTGAACTGGCGGCAGCGCGTTGCGAAGATCTGACGCCGCTGGTCTATCGCCGCTTGTTCCGCGAACACCCTGAAGCCGAACCGATGTTCCGGCGCGAGGAGAAAGACCTCGTCAAGGGTTCAATGCTGGCGCTGACCATCGATGCGATGCTGGATCATGCCGGCGAGCGCACCGGCAGCTTTCGCATGATCACTTGCGAGGTGCAGTCGCACGACGCCTACGGCACGCCGCGCGAGCTGTTCGGAAAATTCTTTGGCGTGATCGCCGATACGATACGCGAGCTTCTCGGGACCGAATGGTCGCCCGAGATCGACAACGCGTGGCGGAAGCTGCTGGGCGAACTCGAGGGCATCGTCGGGCAGAACCAAACATAGGTCGAAGATCTGATATCCCTCTTTTGGCAGGAGGCCCACCGATGTACGCTTGCAAATGGCTAGGCGCGATCACCCTATGTCTCACCGCGACGCTGGCGCAGGGCGCCGGTATCCGCGCCATCGATATACCCGCCAGCGCCGACGGCCCGGCGCTCAAGGGAGCCGTGTGTATCTCTGCTCCCAACCGCCTGAAAAGGTTGATCTCGGCAAGATCACCCTGCCGGGGGTCAAGGATTGTCCACTGCCCGACAAGAACTTGCCGCTCATCGTCGTCTCGCACGGCAGGAGAGGCAACTTCATCGGTCATTACGACACCTATGAGGTGCTCGCTGACGCCGGCTTTATCGTTGCAGCCATCAATCATCCCGGCGATACCGTCCTGGATTTGAGCCGGACCGACGATCTTTCGATCTACGTCGAGCGGCCAAACGACATCAAACGCCTGATCGATTTCATGGTCGGCGCATCGCCGCTTGCTTCCAACATCGACCGAGAACGCATCGGCATCTTCGGGTTCTCGCGGGGCGGCTACACCGGGCTTGCGGTAATCGGCGCCAATCCTGATTGGGCCAGCGCCACCGACCTTTGCCAGCAATCTACGACCCGGGTCTGCGAGCAAATTCGCGCAAAGGAATTCCCGGGGCAGCCTGTGACTCACGATCCGCGGATCAAGGCCGCCGTCATCGCTGATCCGCTCACCGTCTTCTTTACCCCCAATAGTTTTGGTGCTGTCGGGATTCCGGTTCAACTATGGGCGTCGGAGCTCGGCGGCGACGGCGTGCTGCCTCATACCGCCGATATCGTGGATAAAAGCCTGCCCTCAAAGCACGAATATCGCGTCGTTCCAAACGCCGGGCACTTCGCGTTCCTGGCGCCCTGTCCGCCCGCGCTGGCGAAGGAAGTCCCGCAGATATGCGTCGATGCCAACGGCTTCGACCGGGTTGCCTTCCACCGGCAATTCGACGCGGATGTGCTCGTATTCTTTCGGACACACCTGACGAACGCACCGCCATGAAACAGGAAATGTCAGCGCGCACCAACCGCGTTTTCCTCAATCCCGCTCCAGGAAATTCGAGCCGATGTCGGCTTTCTTCTTGATCGGATCGTAGTCGCAATAGACGCTGTCGGCAACGAGCGTGTAGCTCGGAATGATCGTGTACTTGTCGAGCTTCACCGAGCTCAATCCGATCACCGAAGTCTTGGTTCCGGTATTCCATTTGAACGGCGTCGTGCTTGGGGCTTTCTCGCAGGCTGCAACGGCTTCTGCGAACACAGAGCCTTCGACGAAGGCTTTCACGCTCCGGAGTTGGGTTGCCATTTTCCAGTTGATGTAGAAGGACCCCGCGAGGCCGGCGATGGTCAAAATCAAGAGCCCTAAAATGATTCTTTGAAACGTCACTTTCTTCCCCCACCATCCAGCGCTCAGAGCGGAATCCCCATCAGCTTCGACAGCCGCTCGATATTGAAATAGCCCGCGTTGAAGGCCAGCATCGCGCTGGCGAAAATGATGGCCGATATCACCGTGGTCCAGATCAGCTTGCGGCCCATATGGGTCACGATCGGCGCGCCGGGATCGGTACCCGGTGCACCCTCGCCGTCCTCGTGCTGGCTGCGCACGCCGAACGGCAGCGTCAGGAACAGTACAATCCACCACAGCACGAAGTAGATCGCGAACGCGGTTGAGATGCTGTAGGCCATCGCGGCTCAGGCCTGTTCGATTTCGACGAGCGCACCGGAAAAATCCTTCGGGTGCAGAAACAGCACCGGTTTGCCGTGGGCACCGATCCGGGGCTCGCCGTCGCCGAGCACCCGCGCACCCTCCCTGACCAGGGTGTCGCGCGCGGCGATGATGTCGGGCACATCATAGCAAATGTGGTGAATGCCGCCGTCGGCGTTGCGCTCGAGAAATTTGGCGATCGGGGATACCTCGCCGAGCGGCTGGATGAATTCGATCTTGGTGTTGGGCAGGGTCACGAACACGGTAATGACGCCATGCTCCGGCAACGGCACCGCCGCCGAGATGTCGGCGCCGAACACCGCACCATAGATCTTGGCGGCCTTCTCGGCGTCCCTGACCGCGATCGCCACATGATTGAGCCGGCCCAGCATGACACTCCTCCGCCTTGAAACCTAGACCATCATAACGTGAACGTAGCACAGCGGCTTCTTGCCCCACTGCTCGTTGATCGTGGCACGCACCGCCCGCCGCACCGACTCCGCCATCGCGTCGGGATCGCGGCGGCGGGCCCGCGGCAGGCCCTCCACCGTCGACACCACAACGTCGAACACAATCTCGTCGATGACCTCTCCGGCCGTATTCTTTTCGGGGACGCCGACCAGATCAACCTCGGGGTCGTCGGCCAGTTCGCCCTTGTCGGTCACCGCAATCGCCACGAACGCGCAGCCGGCGAAGGCCAGTCTGCGCCGCTCGATGACGGCGCGCGATTTGGAATCCTCCAGGATCGAGCCATCCTTGTAGAGCCGTCCCGACGGCAGCTGCTCGATGATGCCGGGATCGCCCGGCCCCAGCCTGACCAGATCGCCGTTGCGGCAGATCAGAACCTTCGGCACGCCGACGGCCCGCGCCAGTTTTGCATGTTCAAACAGATGCAGCGCCTCGCCGTGCACGGGGATCAGCAATTGTGGACGCACCCATGAAATCATGTCGCGCAGCTCATCGCGCCGCGGATGGCCGGAGACGTGAACGAGGTGGGTGCGGTCGGTAATCACCTCGATGCCCTGGTTGATCAGGCCATTGATGATGCCGCCCACCGCCTTCTCGTTGCCGGGGATGGTGCGCGAGGAAAAGATCACGCAATCGCCCTTATTGAGCGTCACCTGCGGATGATCGTCATTGGCGATGCGGGACAGCGCCGCGCGCGGTTCGCCCTGGCTGCCGGTGCACAGCGCCAGCACCTTGTCAGGGGGAAAATGACCATAGAGGTCGGCGCCGCGGAAACTCTGCACGCCATCGAGATAGCCGGTTTCGCGCGCCACCTGCACCACGCGCTCCATGGCGCGGCCGACCACCACGACCTCGCGCCCGGCTGCCTTCGCGGCGTTCGCGACCGCGCGCAGCCGCGCGACGTTGGAAGCAAACGTGGTCACCGCGACCCGGCCCTTCGCCGCCTTCACCAGTTCGGTGATGGTCTTTGCGACTTCAGCCTCCGACGGCGAGCGCCCTTCCCGCACGGCGTTGGTGGAATCGCCGACCAGCGCCAGCACGCCGGCGTCGCCGATCTCGCGCAACCGCCGTTCGTCAGTGGGCACGCCGATGATCGGCGTCGGATCGATCTTCCAGTCGCCGGTGTGCAACACGGTGCCGGCAGAGGTATGAATCGCGAGCGCATGGGATTCCGGAATCGAATGCGCCACCGGAATGAACTCGACACTGAACGGCCCGAGATCGATGCGCCCGCCCGACGGCACCACCGTGACCGGGATTTTCGGCGGATTGCGCTCCGATGCGCATTTGGCCTCGAACAACGCGGCGCTGAATTTGGTCGCATAGATCGGGCATTTCAGCTTCGGCCACAGATCCATAATGGCGCCGAAATGGTCTTCGTGGGCATGGGTCAACACCAGGCCAATGAGATTCTTGCGCTCCTTTTCGAGAAAGCGGATATCGGGCATGATCAGATCGATGCCCGGCAGATGCTCCTCGTCGCCAAAGGATACGCCGAGATCGACCGCGAGCCAGGAGCGCTGGTGGCGGTTGCCAAGGCCGTAGATCGACAGGTTCATGCCGATCTCACCGACGCCACCGAGCGGCGCAAAGGTCAGTTCGTCCGGTCGCGCCATCAGGTTGCCCCTACCGACGCCACCGAGCCGAAATAGACGTCACCCGCGGCAATCGGGATCCGCTTGCCGTCTACTGTCCGGACGATCATGCAGCCCTGCTCGTCGATGGTATCGAACGTCCCTTCGACGATGGCGCTGCCGGACTGGATCGCGACCCCATGCCCGAGCCCGGCCGCGCGCTCCAGCCAGAGCCGTCGGATTTCACCAAAGCCGCGGCCCCGGTCCCAGATGCCACGAAATTCCGTCCACGAGTCCGACAGGACGGCAAACAATTCCTCCGCCCCGATATTGACCCCCAGCGCAGCCAGCGAAGTCGCAGGCGTTGGCGTGGCCTCGGGCGCGGCTACGACGTTGGTGCCGATGCCGACCACGACAGCCAGACGATCGCCCGCTACGGCCTCGGCCTCCAGCAGGATGCCGGCGAGCTTTTGTCGCCCCGCCAGCACGTCATTGGGCCATTTCAGCGAGAACTTCATATGGTCCGATCCCGCCGCCCTCAGCGACGCTTCGACGCTTACTTTTTGCAGCGCCACCTCGAGCGCAAGCCCTGCAGCAAAGCCCAGCGTCGCCGCAACCGCAGGCGAAACGTCGATCACTTCGAGGATGCTGCTGGCGAGATTACCACGCGGTACAATCCAGGGTCGATGCCGTCGTCCACGTCCCGCCGTCTGTTCCGATGTCACAAACCACATCGGTCCAGGCTCGCCGCCGCGCGCACGCGCGATGGCTTCCGCATTGGTCGAGCCGATGCTGTCGAACGCTGCGAGCCGGTATCCTGCCGATGCGGCTCGAGGACCGAGCGAAAATGTCATTTAGAAGAGCGACTTCGCCGCGACCGTTGCCATGCTGACGAGCGGCCCCGGATAGACAAAGAAGAAGATGTTGAACAGCCCCGCGACCGCCAGCACCGTGCGCAATTCCATGCGCATCGGGTCAAGCTGGCCGAGCGGCTCGTCGAAATACATCACCTTGATGATGGTGAGATAGTAAAACGCGCCGACCACGCTGGTGAGCACACCGACCACGGCCAGCGTAAACAATCCGGCCTTGATGGCAGCCACAAACACGTACCATTTCGCAAAGAAGCCCGCCAGCGGCGGAATGCCCGCCAGCGAGAACAGCAGCATCGCAAAGAAGAATGCCAGCAGCGGATTGGTGCGCGACAATCCGGCGAAGTCGCTGATGGTCTCGACGTGCTGACCGTTGCGTTTCATGGTCAGGATCACCGCGAAGGTGCCGAGCGTCATCGCCACATAGATCGAGATATAAACCAGTACGCCCTGCGCGCCCTCGACGGTTCCGGCGGCCAGCCCCACCAGTGCGAAGCCCATATGGCCGATCGACGAATAGGCCATCAGTCGCTTGATGTTCTTCTGGCCGATGGCAGCGAACGATCCCAGCGCCATCGAGGCGATCGCGACGAACACCACGATCTGCTGCCATTGCGACACGATGTCCGGAAATGCGGTGAGCGCTACGCGGGTGAACACCGCTAACGCCGCGACCTTCGGTGCGGAGGCGAAGAATGCGGTAACCGGCGTCGGTGCGCCCTCATAGACGTCGGGCGTCCACATGTGGAACGGCACCGCCGAAACCTTGAAGCAAAGCCCGGCCAATAGAAACACCAAACCGAACACAATGCCGACGCTGCCCGTCTTGGCCGCCGCGGCGATGCCGGCGAAGCTCACGGTGCCGGTGAAGCCATAGACCAGGGAAGCGCCGTACAGCAGCATGCCCGACGACAGCGCACCCAGCACGAAATATTTCAGGCCGGCCTCCGTGGATTTCGCGTTGTCGCGATTGCTCGCCGCGACCACATAAAGCGCGAGAGACATCAGCTCGAGGCCGAGATAGAGCATGATCAGGTCGCCGGCCGAGATCAGCACCATCATGCCCAGCGTCGAGAGCAGCACCAGGATGGCGTATTCGAAGATGCGCCGGGATGGATCGGCGAGAAATTCCGCCGACAGAATCAAGGTCGCCGCCGAGCCGGTCAGCGTCAATATCTTCAGGAACCGGGCAAAATCATCGACGATGAAGCTGCCGCTAAACGTCGTCAGCTTTCCCGCCGGCAGCAGCAGTTCGAGCACGCCCACAACCACCAGCAGACAAACCGCAAGTCCGGTGACGAGGCTGGTCGTCTGCGGGCCGCCGCGATAGGCCCCTAACATCAGCAGCACCATGGCGCCGGCGGCCAGCACCAGCTCCGGCAGCACGGGCAGCAACTGATAACCTGCACTCTCAAAGCTCATGGCGCGTTGTCCTGACCCAAAGCCTCGGTTCTGATTGATTCAGAAACGAGGCTCCATCCTCTTTGTTTGACGCGTTTTCTTCATGCGAACCGGTTTCCACTTCGCTCAAAAACGCTTCTGTGTTCACTGCAGCAGCGCGGCTGCCTTCATGGCAGTCACCGCGTGGCTGTAATTGGTAACGAGTTGCTGCACCGACGCCGCCGACATGTCGAGTACCGGCTTCGGGTAGATCCCGAACAGGATGGTGAGAAACACCAGCGGCATCAGCGTCAGGCTTTCGCGGAAGGTGAGATCCTTGATGCTCGCCAGCGACGGCTTGACCAGCGCGCCGAACACCACCTTGCGATAGAGCCAGAGCGCGTAGCATGCCGACAGGATCACCCCCAGGGTCGCGAGCGTGGCGGTGGGTATGCTGACCTTGAAGGTGCCGATCAGCGTCATGAATTCACCGACGAAACCGGAGGTGCCGGGCAACCCGACATTGGCCATGGTGAAGACCATGAACACAACAGCGTAGAGCGGCATCCGGTTGACCAGCCCGCCATAGGCCGTGATCTCGCGGGTATGCAGGCGGTCGTAGACGATGCCGACGCAGAGGAACAGCGCACCCGAGACGATGCCGTGCGACACCATCTGGAACACGCCGCCGGCAACGCCCTGGGTGGTGCCGGCGAAAATCCCCATGGTGACGAAGCCCATATGCGCCACCGACGAATAGGCGATCAGCTTCTTGATGTCTTCCTGCATCAGCGCCACCAGCGAGGTGTAGATGATGGCGATAACCGACAGCGAGAAAATCAGCGGCGCGAAATCGTGCGAGGCAAGCGGAAACATCGGCAACGAGAAGCGCAGGAAGCCGTAGCCGCCCATCTTCAAAAGGATCGCCGCCAGGATCACCGAGCCTGCCGTCGGCGCCTCGACATGCGCGTCCGGCAGCCAGGTATGAACCGGCCACATCGGCATCTTCACCGCGAACGAAGCGAAGAACGCCAGCCATGCCCAGGTCTGCAAGGACCGCGGCACGGCGGTGTGCATCAGGGTCGGAATGTCCGTGGTGCCGGCGTTCCAGTACAGCGCCATGATCGCCAGCAGCATCAGCACCGAGCCGAGCAGCGTGTAGAGGAAGAACTTGAAGGAGGCATAGACCCGGCGCGGACCGCCCCACACCCCGATGATCAGGAACATCGGGATCAGGCCGCCCTCGAAGAACAGGTAGAACAGCACGAGGTCGAGCGCGCAGAAGGTGCCGACCATCAGCGTTTCCAGGATCAGGAACGCCATCATGTATTCGCGCACCCGTACCTGGACCGATTTCCAGCTCGCGACGATGCAGAACGGCATCAGGGCGGTGGTCAGGATCACGAACGGCAACGAAATGCCGTCGACGCCCATGTGATAGGTGATGCCGCTGGCCAGCCACGACGCCTTTTCGACGAACTGAAAGTCCGGCTGCGCCGGATCGAAGCGCCAGACCAGGATCAGCGACACGCCAAAGGTGATCAGCGTGGTCCACAGCGCGATCCAGCGCGCATTGCGTCGCGCGGCTTCGTCATCGCCGCGGCTGATATAAATCAGCAGCGTCCCGAACACCGGCAGGAAGGTGACGACGGAGAGAATGGGCCAGGTGGTCATCACTGGACTCCCGCGCCGAACATGAACCAGGTGATCAATCCGGCGACCCCGATCAGCATCGCGAAGGCGTAGTGATAGAGATAGCCGGTCTGCAGCCGCACCACGTTGCGGGTCACGTCAAGCACGCGCGCCGACACGCCGTCGGGGCCGAAGCCGTCGATGATATAGCCATCGCCGACCTTCCACAGGAAACGTCCGATCCGCTTCGCCGGGCGCACGAAGATCAAATCGTAGAGCTCGTCGAAATACCATTTGTTGAGCAGGAACTGGTAGAGCATCTGGTGCTCGCGGGCGAGCTGGACGGGCACATAGGGCCGGCGGAGATAGAACAGCCACGACACCACAAAACCCACGGCCATCATGACGGTCGGCAGGAACGCGATGGTCTGGGGGATGTGGTGCATTTCCTCGATGATGTGCGGATTCATCTTCACCGACTCGCGGAAGAATTCTTCCACGCCGTGGCCTGCGAACAGCTCCTTGAACGGGAAACCGGCCAAAATCGATCCGGCGGCAAGAATACCGATCGGAATCAGCATCCAGAGCGGGCTTTCGTGCGCGGCTTCATAATGCGCCTGATCGTGCGGCTCGCCATGGAAGGTCTTGAAGATCAGGCGCCACGAATAGAACGAGGTCAGTCCCGCCGCGATTACAGTCATCACGAAGCCGTACATCGCCAACGGATTATGCGAGGCGTACGCGGATTCGATGATCGCGTCCTTGGAGAAATAACCGGCGGTGAGCGGAAAGCCGGTCAGCGCCAGCGTGCCGATCACCATCACGATGTAGGTGAAGGGAATCTTGTCCTTCAGCCCACCCATGTTGCGGATGTCCTGCTCGTGATGCATCGCATAGATCACCGAGCCCGAGCCCAGGAACAGCAGCGCCTTGAAAAAGGCGTGGGTGAACAGATGGAACATGCCGACGGAGTAGGCCCCCGCCCCCATCGCCACGAACATGTAGCCGAGCTGTGAACAGGTCGAATACGCCACGATGCGCTTGATGTCGTTCTGCACGAGGCCGACGGTGGCCGCAAAGAACGCAGTCGTTGCGCCAAAGAACATCACCACGGCTTGCGCATTCGGCGCCAGCTCGAACAGCGGCGACAGCCGAGCCACCATGAAGACGCCTGCCGTGACCATGGTCGCGGCATGGATCAATGCCGAAACCGGCGTCGGGCCTTCCATGGCGTCGGGCAGCCAGGTGTGCAGCAGGAACTGGGCCGACTTGCCCATCGCCCCCATGAACAGCAGCAGGCAGGTCAGCGTCAGCGCGTCGGCATGCCACCCAAAGAAGTCAATGGTCTTGCCGGTCAGACCCGGCGCGCCGGCGAAGATGGTTTCAAGGTCGGTCGAGCCGATCAGCATGAAGATCGCAAAGATGCCGAGCGCAAAGCCGAAATCGCCGACGCGGTTGACCACGAAGGCCTTGATCGCGGCCGCGTTAGCCGACGGCTTCTGGTACCAGAACCCGATCAGCAGGTAACTTGCAAGGCCGACGCCCTCCCAGCCAAAGAACAGCTGCACCAGATTATCCGCGGTCACCAGCATCAGCATGGCGAAGGTGAACAGCGACAGATAGCTGAAGAACCGCGGCCGGTTCGGGTCCTCGTCCATGTAGCCGATCGAATAGAGATGCACGAGCGACGAGATGGTATTGACCACCACCAGCATGACGGCGGTCAGCGTGTCGACCCGCAGCGACCACGCCACCTGCAGATCGCCTGAATTGATCCAGGGAAACAGCGCGATCCGCGCGTCGTGATGCATGAAGCCGACATCGACCAGTGCTATCCAGGATAATGCCGCCGAAACCAGCAACAGTCCGGTCGTGATCAGTTCGGCCGCGCGCGAACCCGCAGCCGGCGGCTCGACCGCGTGATCGTCGTGGCTGTGATCGCCGGCGGCATGCTCGTCATGGGCATCCGACGCATGGGCATCGGCACCGTGCGCGTCGTCATGATGCTCGACGGTGTCACCGCCCGGATTGCGCGCATGCGCGCCGAAGATAGAGATCAGTCCCGCGAGAATCGCGCCGATCAGCGGCAGAAAGACGATTGCCTGGATCATCCGCGGGTTAACCCTTCATCAGATTGACGTCTTCAACCGCGATCGAGCCGCGATTGCGGAAATACACCACCAGCACCGCAAGGCCGATCGCCGCCTCCGCCGCGGCCACCGTGAGCACCAGCAGCGCAAACACCTGGCCGACGATGTCGCCAAGGAAGGTCGAGAACGCCACCAGGTTGATGTTGACAGCGAGCAGGATCAATTCGATCGACATCAGGATGACGATGATGTTCTTGCGGTTGAGAAAGATGCCGAGAATGCCGAGCGTGAACAGAATCGCGCCGACCGACAGATAATGTCCAAGACCGATCGTCATTGTACCCACTCCGGCGCGTCCGCGTCCTGCAGGCCCTGGCCAGAGGCCACCTTGCGCACGCTCATGGCAAGTTCCGGCGT
>Ga0137418_10000744_pt1 | contig 29830 bp, 30 predicted proteins | sample CZODoug3_1_2_16f_FD_122242 | JGI IMG/M metagenome (GOLD analysis project Ga0137418, IMG submission 122242) | Vadose zone soil fungal communities from Angelo Coast Range Reserve, California, USA - CZODoug3_1_2_16fungal (Hybrid Assembly) | ecosystem: Environmental > Terrestrial > Soil > Vadose... | reverse complement strand
ATACTGGACTCGGTCACCCCCGAGCTGCTGCGGAAGGTGGACTCAGTTTCTCCTGTACTGCTGCGAAGGCTCGATTCAGTCATGGCCGCGCGGCAGCGGCCCTGGGTCCGCCAAAGCATTCAGCGTATGTTTCGCGCGCTGTTGAGCGAGCGCACCGGTCCGCCCATGGATCTGTTCCTGGTGCACGACGCGCAGCTCCAGGTCTCCCAAGCTGTCCTCAAGCCACGCGTCCACGAGGAAATCGGCGTCGCCGACATTCAGAGGGCGTTCAAAGGATTCACGCCTTTCAACGACGGCTGGGGCACCGTGAACAGGTTGGCGCTCACGGGACTTGTACGCGACAACGTGCGTGTCATCTGGGTGCATCACGACCTTGGCTCGCGCGACCTCTCCGCGTTGCAAGCACATCCCGAAATGGTCGTGTTGCCGTGGGTGCGACAGGCTCTCGTCACTCACTATCCGTCGCTGCTGGCACAGCGCAGCGGGCCGCCGCTGCAGCTCTGGTTTGTCATCAATTCGGGCAAGCAGGTTCTGTGGACCGGGCAACGTGCCGGCGGCGACTCGGCAATGGTCGGCATACCTGAAATCCGCGCCGCGCTCCCGCAGTTGAGCGAATCGAGCATCAATTCCTATGGCATCCTGAACCGGCGCGCGCTCGGCGGACTGGTTCGCGACAACGTCTACGTTGTGTGGGTGAAGCTGCGGGAAGGTGCGACGCTGAAGTGAAATCCGAGTCGTCTCACGGCGCACGACGGGAAACGGGCAACCGTTTCCCGTTTCGCTTTTCAACTCGTATATTGGGCGCCGTTCGCGCGGTCCAATGACCCCTAACTGGAGGCGGAATGGGCCAGGGAATTCAGCAGCCCCCGGTCGAGCAGAGCGGCGGCAGCTCCTTGCTCGATGTGTTGAAAGTGCTTTACGAGCCCAGCGCCGTCTTCGAACGCGTCCGCGAGAAGCCAACCTTCCTCGTGCCCTACCTGGTCATTTGCGCCGTGCAAATCGCGGTCTATTTCGTGAACATGCCGTTCCTCAAGGCAGGGATGGCGGCGCAGTTTGCCGCGCGCCCCGCGGGCGGGCCCGACCCCTCGAAGTTCCTGTGGATCGGTGCCGTCTTCATCCCCGTCGGCTTTGCGATCGGGTTGCTGATCGGCGGCGGGCTGCTGTGGGTGCTGGTCTCGATCTTCGGCGGTGAGGCGAAGTTCAGCAGGCTGCTGAGCGTCACCGCGTACTCAGCCGTCCCGGCCGTCGTGCTCCTCACCATCGTAGGCGCCGCGGTGCTCCAAATGAAGGGCGTCGGGCAGATCACATCGCCCCAGGACATGCAGCCCGCGCTCGGTCTGGACCTCCTCGCTCCCGGCGCGACGGGATTCGTCGGCGCCGCGCTAAGAGCGATCAATCCGTTCACCATCTGGGGACTCGTGCTTACCGCGATCGGTGTCTCGACCACGCACCGGCTGTCGAAGCAAACGGGCTATATCGTCGCCACGGTTTCGTTCCTGATTGGCGTGATCATCACGGGCGGCGCGGCAGCGATCTTTAAACGGTAGCGCGCGTCCGGTTCACGACGCCCGCCTCCTCGAGGGCCGCCTGGGCCGCGGCGAGGCGGGCGATCGGGACCCGGAAGGGAGAGCAGGACACGTAGTTCATGCCGGTCCGATGGCAGAACTTCACCGAGCTGGGCTCGCCGCCGTGCTCGCCGCAGATTCCCACCTTCAAGTCGTGACGCGTGCTGCGCCCCAGTTTCACCGCCATCTCGATGAGCTTCCCAACGCCGACCTGATCGAGGACCTGGAAGGGATCCTCCGTCAGGATGCCGTGCTCCACATAGAACGGCAGAAACCGCCCCGCGTCATCGCGCGATAGCCCAAACGTCGTCTGCGTGAGGTCGTTGGTGCCGAAGGAGAAGAAGTCGGCGTGCTTCGCGATTTCGTCGGCGGTCAACGCGGCGCGCGGCAGCTCGATCATCGTTCCCACCAGGTACGGCACGGCGCGCCCTTCGCGCTGGAAGACCTCCTCGGCGACCCGGTGAATGATCTGTGACTGATTCACCAGCTCCCGCACGTCGGCCACGAGCGGGATCATGATCTCGACGGTGACCTTCTTCCCTTTGCCGGCGACGTGGCCCGCCGCCTCGAAGATCGCGCGCGCCTGCATCTCCGTGATCTCCGGATACGTGATCCCGAGGCGGCAGCCGCGGTGGCCGAGCATCGGGTTCGCTTCGATGAGCGAGTGGATCAGCCGCTCGAGCTGGTTGGCCGGCACCTTGGCATGCTTGGCGAGCGCGGCGATCTCGGCGTGCGTGTGGGGCAGGAACTCGTGAAGCGGGGGATCGAGCAGCCGGATCGTGACCGGCAACCCGTCCATGACCTCGAAGATCCCCTCGAAGTCGCCGCGCTGAATCGGAAGCAGCTTGGCGAGCGCCTTGCGCCGGCCCGCTTCATCGGCCGCGACGATCATCTCGCGCATCAGGGTGATGCGGTCGCCCTCGAAGAACATGTGCTCCGTGCGGCACAACCCGATCCCCTCGGCGCCGAACTCGCGGGCCCGTCGCGCGTCGGCGGGGATGTCGGCATTGGCCCGCACGCGCAGCCGGCGCCGCTTGTCCGCCCAGCCGATCAGCTTCTCGAACTCCTTCCCGATCTTGGGCGTGACCAGCTTCGCGGCGCCGAGGATCACGCGGCCGGTGGACCCGTCCACCGTGATGACCTGGCCCTTTTTCACGACGCGCCCGTTCACCCGGAAGCGGCCGGCGGCGGGATCGACGTCCAGATCCTTGGCGCCGACGACGCACGTCTTGCCCATGCCGCGCGCGACCACTGCGGCATGGCTGGTCATCCCACCGCGCGCCGTGAGCACCGCCCGAGCCGCCACGATCCCGTGGAAGTCCTCGGGTGAGGTCTCCGGTCGCACCAGAATCACATCGTGGCCCTTCTTTTTCAGCGCTTCGGCATCATCGGCATCGAACACGACTTCGCCAGTCGCGGCGCCCGGCGATGCGGGCAGCCCTTTGGCGAGCACCGTCACGCTGGCGCGCGGGTCCACCATCGGATGAAACAGCTGATCGAGATCCTGCGGCGGGATCCGCTGCACCGCTTCATCCTCGCTGATCAGCCCCTCGTCGACCATTTCCACGGCGATCCGCACCGCGGCGACGCCGGCGCGCTGCGCGCGGCGGGTCTGGAGCATGTACAGCTGGCCGTGCTCAAAGGTGAACTCGACGTCCTGCACGTCCTTGAAGTGCTTCTCCAGCTTTGTCGCCAGGCGCTCCAGCTCGCGGTAGATCTTGGCCAGCTTCCCGCGCTTCATTTTTTGAATCGACTCAGGGGTGCGGGCGCCGGAGACGACGTCCTCGCCCTGGGCGTTGGTCAATACGTCGCCGTTCAAGACACGCTCGCCTGTGCTGCAATCGCGCGTGAACGCGACGCCGGTGCCACAGTCATCGCCCATGTTACCGTAGACCATCGCCACGATGTTGACGGCGGTACCGAGGCTGTCGGGGATGTTGTTCAGGCGGCGGTAGTCCTCCGCACGCCGAGTGTGCCAGCTCTTGAAGACCGCCTCGATGGCGCCCCAGAGCTGCTGCTGTGGATCGTCGGGGAAGGCGTGACCGGTGCGGGCCTGAACGATTCCCTTGAAATCCTGCACCAGCTCCTTGAGATCGTCGGCGGGAAGGTCGATGTCGCGTTTGACTTTGCGGCGCGCTTTGGCTTTGTCGAGCACCGCTTCGAACGGCTCCTTGCCGAGATCGAAGACGACATCCCCGTACATTTGCACAAAACGGCGATAGGAGTCGTAGGCAAACCGTGGATTTTTGGAGCCGGCGATCAACCCTTCGACCGTCTCATCGTTCAGTCCGAGGTTGAGGATCGTTTCCATCATCCCCGGCATCGACACGGCGGACCCCGAGCGCACCGAGACGAGCAGCGGGTTCTTCACGTCGCCCAAACCCTTCTTGGTGACGCGCTCCAGGTGCTTGAGGTGGCGATCGACTTCGGCGCGCAGGACGGCGGGGAAGGTGCCCTGCTCGAGGTAGGTGATGCACAGCTTGGCGGAGATCGTGAACCCGGGCGGAACGGGGAGGCCCAGATTGGCCATCTCGGCGAGTCCGGCGCCCTTGCCGCCGAGGATGTCGCGCATCGCTGCCGAGCCGTCCGCGCGGCCATTGCCGAAGAAGTAGACGTACCGTTCGACGGACATGTGGTAAAACTGGAGGCGTTGCTCCTACACGGCCATGGTCACCTGGATAGGGGCGGAATGGCGGGCTCGCTGCGTGCCGTCGGGGATCGCGGTCGGATATTCCCCGGAGAAACAGGCGTGGCAGAACTCGCCGTGATCGCCGCCCGCGGCGCGCAGCATGCCCTCGAGCGAGAGATAGCCCAGCGTATCCACGCCCAGGTGCTTACGAATCTGCTCCAGCGAATGACTGGAGGCGATCAGCTCCGACTTGGTCGGCGTATCGATGCCGTAGTAGCACGGCCCGGTGATCGGGGCTGAGGCGACGCGGAAATGGACCTCTTTGGCGCCGGCCTGGCGGATCATCTGCACGAGCTCCCGGCTCGTCGTCCCGCGGACCAGAGAGTCGTCGACCACGACGACCTTCTTCCCCTGAAGCACCTCTCGAACCGGATTGAACTTGATTTTGACCTTGGCGTTGCGCGCGGCCTGCGTGGGATTGATGAACGTGCGTCCCACGTAGTGGTTGCGGATCAGCGCGTGCTCGAGCTTCAGGCCCGATTGCTCGGCAAAGCCCAGCGCCATCGCGTTGGACGAGTCGGGAACGGAGAAGACGCAGGCGGCGCCCGCCGCGGGATGCTCGCGCGCCAGCTCGCGGCCGAGGGCGCGGCGCACGCGGTCGACCGAGCGCCCAAAGATCGTGCTGTCGGGGCGCGAGAAGTACACCAGCTCGAAGATGCAGCGCTTGTGCGGCTGCGCCGGGAGCGACGGCAGCTTGTCGACCTCGGGCGGTGAGCCTTGAATCCGCAGGAATTCGCCGGGCTCGAGCTCACGCACCGGCGTGGCGCCGATGAGATCGAGTGCGCAGGTCTCCGACGCCACGACGTAGCCTCCCCCTTCACCAAACTTGCCGAGCCAGAGGGGGCGGAAGCCGCGCGGATCGACGATGGCATAGAGCGTCCGGCCGATCGTGACGACCAGCGAATACGCGCCCTCGACTCGCTCCAGCGCATCGAGCAGCTGATCTTCGGGCTCGCGCGCCTCGGAACGGGCGATCAGGTGGATCAGCACTTCGCTGTCCGACGAGGTCTGGAAGATCGAGCCCTTGGCGACCAGATCGGCGCGCAGCGAGTCCGCGTTGGTGAGGTTGCCGTTGTGGGCGAGGGCAAGCGGCCCCTCGTGGTACCCGGCGAGAATCGGCTGCGCGTTGGCGAGGACCGACGATCCGGCCGTCGAGTAGCGTGTGTGCCCGATCGCCACGTCGCCGGGGAGATCCGCGAGCACCCGCTCGCTGAAGACGTCCGAGACGAGGCCCATGCCGCGATGTGCGCGAGCCACGCCCGCTCCATCCACCGCGACGACACCAGCCGACTCCTGGCCGCGGTGCTGCAGGCTGTAGAGCCCGAGATAGGTGACGCGCGATGCATCTGAAACGCCCGCTACGCCGATGATGCCGCACATCCTGAGATCAGTCTCCCATGCGTCGAGGAATGGCGCTGAAATATACGTCTCGGAGCCGCCTAACATGCTCCTCCATCTCGCCGTCTCGCAGGGTGATGCGGACGGTGCCGTCGCGCGCTCCCACCGTGCCGCAGCGCAGCACTGGGACGCCCAGCTCGCCGGCCAATGCCTGGACGGCGCCGGCGCGCTCTGGGGAGCAGGTAATTACAGCGCGGCCGTGGGATTCGCTGAAGAGAACCTCGTGGGACGTGAGGCCTGCGGCGTACGGCGTGAGATCCACATCCAGACCGAAGCCCGATTCCGCATAGGGGCCGCCCATGGCGACCTCGGCGAGCGCAACACCCAGCCCGCCGTGCGAACAGTCGTGCGCGGAGCGGAACAGGCCGCCCCCCCGCTCGGCGCCGGTGACGAGCAGCTCGATCAGACGCTGTTCGGCGTTCAGATCCACGCGGGGCGGCTGGCCACCCGTGAAATCGTGACAGACCTCCCAGTAGGCTGAGCCGCCCAGCTCGGCGCGCGTCTCGCCCAGGACGAACACGATGTCGCCGGTCGCACGAGCGTGGCTCGGCACGGCGCGGTCCGCACGGGTGAGCAAGCCGATCATCCCGACGACCGGGGTCGGATCGACGGCGCCGGTCGGGCTCTCGTTGTAGAACGAGACATTGCCGCCAGTCACCGGCGTGCCGAGCGCTCGGCAGGCGTCGGCGATGCCGCGGCACGCCTCGCGGAATTGATAGAAAACGGCGGGTCGCTCGGGATTGCCGAAATTGAGACAATCGGTGATGCCGAGTGGCCGGGCTCCCGTGCACGCGACGTTGCGCGCGGCTTCCGCGACGGTCGCCTTGCCGCCCTCGTACGGATCGAGGCGCACGTAGCGGCTGTTGCAGTCGGTCTTGACCGCGATGCCGAAGTCCTCGTGCCGTACGCGGATCACGCCGGCATCGCCACCCGGCGGGATAACGGTGCTCGCCTGGACGGTCGAGTCGTACTGCTCGAAAACCCACTTCTTGCTGGCGACTGACGGTGCATCCAGCAGCTCGAGCAGCGCTTCCGAAGGAGCAGGGAGCACGGAGCGGGGAGCAGGGTGCGCCGCGCGAAGTGCGGCGATGCGCGGGTCTTCCTTCGATTCGGGATAGTACACGGGGCAGTCATCCACCAACTGCTGACCGGGAATCTCGACGACGACTCTGCCCTGCCAGGTGCAGCGATACATCCCGTCGTCCGTGACCTTCCCGATGGGGGTCGCGTTGAGCTCCCACTTCGCTGCAATCGCCTGGATCTCTTTGATGCGGTCGCGCTTCGCCACGACGAGCATTCGCTCCTGCGATTCGGAGAGCAGAATCTCGTACGGCGTCATTCCCGGTTCGCGCGTCGGCACTTTGGAGAGGTCGATCTCGACGCCGACGCCACCGCGCGCGGCCATCTCCGCCGATGACGACGTCAGGCCCGCGGCGCCCATGTCTTGAATCGCCACGATGTGCCCCGAGGCGATCAGCTCGAGGCTCGCTTCGAGCAGCAGCTTCTCGGTGAATGGATCCCCAACCTGGACCTGCGGACGACGCTTCTCGCTTTCCTTCGTGAGCTCTTCCGATGCGAACGATGCGCCGTGGATGCCGTCGCGGCCCGTGCTCGCGCCGACCGCGAGGAGGATGTTGCCGACACCGTGGGCGGCCGCCTTGATCAGCTCCTGCTCCTTCAACACGCCGACGCACATCGCGTTGACGAGCGGGTTGCCAGAATAGCCTGGTGCGAAATCGACCTCGCCGCCAAGCGTGGGCACGCCGACGCAGTTGCCATAGTCGCCGATGCCGCGGACCACACCTGCAAAGAGATAGCGGTTGCGCGCTTCATCCAGCGGGCCGAAGCGAAGGCTATTGAGCAGGGCGACGGGGCGCGCTCCCATCGTGAACACGTCGCGCAGAATCCCGCCGGCTCCCGTGGCGGCCCCCTGGTAGGGCTCGACGGCGGACGGGTGGTTATGCGATTCGATCTTGAACGCGACCGCCCAGCCATTGGGGAGCCGCAACACGCCGGCGTTCTCGCCGGGTCCCTGGACGACCTGTGGTCCCGTCGTGGGAAATGTCTTCAGGATCGGCCGCGAGTGCTTGTAGGAGCAGTGCTCGCTCCACAGGGCGGAGAAGATGCCCAGCTCGGGGAACGTGGGCGTCCGGCCGAGCATGGCTTCGATGCGTGCGTACTCTTCGGGTGTGAGGTTGTGCTCCTGCACCAACTCGGGGGTGATCTTCGGATCTGTCACTTCCGGGTCACACCCTTCGCGACGGCGCGGAACACGCGCGCCAGGACATTGGGTGCCGAGGTCTTCATCAGCGCCTCCGCCTCGCCGGCATCGAACCACACGCCGTGGCAATGCGTGCACTGGTCGATCTGGATGCCATCCCAGTCGTGCGTGATGAGGTCATACCCGCACTTGGGGCACTTCATGTAGTGCTTCTTGCGCTCGCTCTCGGCGGCGGCCTGCTGCGCCGCGGCGCGCTGTTGCCGCAGCAGCTCCGCGTCGCGGCGTGCGAAGTACTCGTCTTCGTTCTTACTCGGTTTATCGTGCGTCATGGACTGGGAGGCGCAGCTGGAGGTGCCATCTGGAGCGTGTCGCCACCGCGAGTCGGCACAGGCACGCGGCCCGGGGGTGACGAGGATTCCCCTGAGTAGCGGTGCCCGTCCCAGCGCACGATCGCATCCACGACCCGGCCGTCTTTCAGCGTGACGACGTCCATCGTGCCACAGGTGTACTCGCAGCCGTTCCGGAAAAAGAGATACGTGTACTCGCCGACGCGCCGGACCGCGGCCGGCGCTGCCCACAGCTCGTAGATCTCACGCTCGCTCATGCCCGGGTTGACCGTGCCGGTGTCGTCGGAGACGTAGGACACGTCGCGCGTGAGCGCCTGACCCTGTGGTGCCGCAGGCGGGCGCGGACGCCGCTCCTGTTCCTGCTGCTGCTGGGCGGCAATACGCGCCGCCGCGGTGTCCGGTGCGGGCCGCACGGGCGGCGGTACGGGCTGCGTCGCCGTGGGCCGGCCCCGCAGCTTGTCCCACGCCAGCTTCAGTTTGGCTTTCGCGGCGTCAACCTGGTCACACCCTGAGGTGGCGACCATCAACAGCGCGCATATCGCCAGCGTGCTGCGTCGCATTGCGAGCCTCCAGAGAGAGGAAGACGCGGGCGCCATCCTGACCGCCCAGAACCGGAGCATTGCGGCGCTCCGGGTGCGGCATAATCCCGACGACGTTGCGGCCGGCATTGCAGACACCGGCGATATCGTGCATCGACCCGTTCGGATTCTCGGTGACGTAGCGCAGGACGACCTGCGCATTGGCTTCGAGCTCGGCGGCCGTCTCGGGATCGGCGACGTACCGCCCGTCGCCATGCGCGATCGGCAGCGTCAACTCTTCGCCGCGCTCGTAGCCCCCCGTGAACGGCGTGTCGGTCGCCTCCACGCGCACGCGCACCGGACGTGACAGGAACTTGAGATGCTCGTTGCGCATCAGTGCCCCCGGCAACAGCCCCGCCTCGCAGAGAATCTGGAAGCCGTTGCAGATGCCGAGCACGGCCCCGCCGGCGCGTGCATGCGCCGTTACGGCCCTGAGCACCGGCGAGAACCGGGCAATCGCGCCCGAACGCAGGTAGTCGCCGTAACTGAATCCGCCGGGCAGGATCACCGCATCGGCCTGTTGCAAGTCGGTGTCGCGGTGCCAGACGAAGTACGCGTCCGACCCCGCCGCCCCTGCGGCATCAAGCGTATCGGCATCGCAGTTCGAGCCCGGGAAGACGACTACTGCGACACGCTGCATTCGTAGTCCTCGGTTACCGGGTTGGCGAGCAGACGGTCGCACATGGTGCGCGCTTTTGCCGCCGCCTCTTCACGCGTGGCTGCCTGGACCTGCAAGACCAGATGCTTGCCGGCCCGTACACTGGCGACCTCACCGAAGCCGAGCGCCTGGAGCGCGTGCTGCACCGCCTGACCCTGCGGATCGAGCAGCGCGGCGCGCGGCATCACCCGAATCTCGACCGTGTACGCGCTCATGCCGCTCCCGGCCGCCGGGGGCCGCTGTAGTTCTGATCGGTGTCGTCGATAACGATGGGCCCCGCAATCTCCGCCTCCTCGTCCTCCGCGGGCGCCCTGAAGAAGCCGAGCAGGATGGCGCGCCCCACGCCGTAGAACATGTAGACGATGCCCAATGGGAACAGGAACACGTCGTGCTTCCAGATACCGAATACCAGGATAACAACAATCAGCGCGAGTCCCAATAGTCCGTGCAGCGTGCGGAACCCGGCGCGTGGCAGTGTCGGGTAATGAACGTTGCTCACCATCAGGATCGTAAGGCCGATCATCAGGAAGGTGAGCACCAGGTGCCAGGGCAGGGCGTGCAGCGACGCGTAGAGCGAGGTCTGCGTGAACGGATAGTACGTTGCGAGCGTCATGCCGGCGGCCGGCGAAGGCAAGCCGATGAAGTACGCTTTGGCGCGTCCCGCCTGCGTCACGTTGAACCGTGCCAACCGGATCGCCGCCGCCATCACATAGAAGTAGCAGAAGATCCAGGCTGCCGGCCCACCGTTGGCGAACTCGACCTGATACATAAGGAAAGCAGGAGCGACACCGAAGCTCACGATATCCACGAGACTGTCGAGCTCGGCGCCGAACCGCGTCCCGGTCCCGGAGATGCGGGCGACGCGGCCGTCCAGGGTATCGAGAATCCCGGCGAAGACGATGAACCAGCCGGCGCGGTAGAACTCGCCGCGCGTCGCCAGCACCATCGACCAGATGCCGAAGAACAGGTTGAACAGCGTAAACAGGCTCGGCACCACGATCACGACCCGGCGCAGCGGCAGTGGCGGTGGTCTCACGCGTACTCCGCCAGGACGGTGCCGCCAACCAGCACACGATCACCGGTGGTGACCTTGATGACGGGTCGCGCCGACAGCGGCAGGAAGACATCAGTGCGGGAACCGAAGCGGATCAGCCCGATGCGAGCGGCCTGCGCCACGCGGTCACCGGGCTTCGGATCGGTGACGATGCGGCGCGCAATCAGTCCGGCGATCTGGCGCACGAGTACTCGCCCCCGCGGGCCGCGCATGCCGATCGACGACTGCTCGTTCTCGAGGCTCGCCTTTTCGTGCCCCGCGTGCAGAAACGTGCCTTTGTTGTAGTGGACCAGCTCGACGGTCGCGTCCACCGGGGAGCGGTTCACGTGCACGTCGAACACGGACAGAAAGATCGAGATCCGCACCGATCGTTCCTTCACATACATCGGCTCGTCCGTCTCGATCACCTGCACGACATGGCCTTCCCCGGCCGCGAGGACATAACGCTCCCCACGCGGGCCCGGGCGAATCGGATCGCGAAAAAAGGCGACGACCCAGATCGCGACGATGCCCAGCACGACGGCGAGCGGCCACCACAGCAGTGCCGCTCCGACCACCAGCGCCCAGGCAACCGCGATGAACGGCCATCCCTCACGCGCAATCCTCACTCCAGCTCTTTCCCCGTAATCCGGCAATAGGCATCCCGGTAGCGGTCGCTGGTCGCCTTGACGACGTCGGCCGGCAGCGGCGGAGGCGGAGCCTCGCCATTCCATTTGCCCTGCTTCTTGAGGTCGGCCAGGTAGTCGCGTAGCGGCTGTTTGTCGAAGCTCGGCTGGGTGCGCCCTGCCTGATAGCGGTCAGCCGGCCAGAAGCGCGACGAGTCGGGTGTCAGAATCTCGTCGATGACGAGCAGCTCGCCGTCGGCGGTCGTGCCGAACTCGAATTTCGTGTCCGCAATGATGATCCCGCGCTCGGCGGCATAGGCGCGGCCCGCTTCGTACAGACCCAGGCTCGCCGCGCGCAGTCGCTCCGCGGGCGTGCGGCCGAGCGCGCGCGCCACGTGGTCGAACGTGACGTTCTCGTCATGACCCTGCTCGGCCTTCGTCGCCGGCGAGAAAATCGGCGGATCGAGACGCGCGCTTTCGGTCAGTCCTCGCGGCAGCGCTTCACCCGCCAGCGTGCCGGACTGCTTGTACTCGGCCCACGCCGAGCCGGAGATGTAGCCCCGCACCACGCACTCGAAGGGGACAGGCGTCGCGCGGCGGCTGAGCATGGCGCGACCGGCCAACTCGTCGCGCTGAGCGCTGAGCGCGGGGACGCGGGCCACGATCGCTGCGACATCCGCGGTGAGGCAGTGGTGCGGCATGACGGACGCGAGCCGGCGGAACCAGAACGCGCTCAGCTGGGTCAGGACCGCGCCCTTGTGCGGCACGGCCTCGCGCATGACGACGTCGAACGCGCTGACGCGATCGCTCGCCACCAGCAGCAGCGTCGTCTCGTCGACCTCGTACACCTCGCGCACCTTGCCGCGGCGCAGCAGGGGCAGCGGGAGCTGGCTTTGAACCAGTACGCCTCCGGTCATACCTCAACCTCCGCTGCGGCCGCCGCCGGGGCAGCCGCCTGAATGGAGCGCATCAGCTCGGGAATCACGCGATCGAGGAAGTCGTCGACTTGCTGCGGGGCCCGGCCGACGTACGCCGCGGGATCGAGCTCGTCCGCGGTCGCGCGCACGCCGAGTCGCTTGAACTCCGGCGTCTTGGCGAGACGCTCCAGCAAGTCGTCGGAGCGTCCCTCGTTCAGGCTCTGGCCGCGGATGACCTCATGGAGCTGCTGGCGGTCTCCGCCGGCTTTCACGCCCCGCATCAACAGCCGCTCGGTGGCCAGAAACGGCATGGCCCGGGCGACCTGCTGCGCGATCGTCTCCTCACGCACTTCGAGGCCGGCGGCGACGTTGGTGGCGAGCACGAGAATCGCGTCGGTCGCGAGAAACGCTTCGGGAATTACCAGCCGGCGATTGGCGCTGTCATCGAGGGTGCGCTCGAGCCACTGGGCCGCGGCGGTGTGCCACGCGTTGCCCTCGAGCTCGATCACGAAGCGCGCCAGGCTCGTCATGCGCTCGGCGCGCATCGGATTGCGCTTGTAGGGCATCGCCGAAGAGCCGACCTGCTCGCTCTCGAACGGCTCGAGCAGCTCACCGTCGTGCTGCAGCAGGCGGAGATCCGTGGCGAACTTCGCGGCCGACTGTGCGATGCCGGACAACACGGCGAGGATCTGTCCGTCCAGCTTGCGCGTGTAGGTCTGTCCGGTGATCGGAAGTACGTGCTCGAATCTCATAACCCGGGAAACGCGCTGGTCCAGCTCGGCGACCTTCGTGTGATCGCCGTCGAACAACTCCAGAAAACTCGCCTGCGTGCCCGTCGTGCCTTTTACGCCGCGAAACCGCAGCGTGGTAATGCGGTTGAGCAGCTCCTCGGCGTCGAGCGCGAAATCCTGCATCCACAGCGTCATGCGCTTGCCGACCGTCGTGAGCTGCGCCGGCTGGAAGTGCGTGTACGCGAGGCAGGGGAGGGCACGGTGGCGCCGGGCCAGCTTGCCCATCGCTACGAGGACCGCGCCGATGCGGCCCAAGAGCAGCCGCATCGCCTCGCGCATGAGCACGAGATCGGCGTTGTCGGTGACGAACGCGCTGGTGGCGCCAAGGTGAATGAAGGGACGGGCGGCCGGCGCCTGATCGCCGAGGTGGTGGATGTGCGCCATCACGTCGTGGCGCAGCCGGCGCTCGTACTCCGCGGCTTTCTCGAGGTCGGCGTCGTCGAGATGGGCCCGGAGCTGCGCCACCGCCGCGTCGGGAATGGCGAGGCCGAGCTCCTTCTCCCCTTCCATCAGTGCGAGCCACAGCCTGCGCCACAGGCCGATGCGGCGACGCTCGCCCCAGAGCGCCTGCATCGCGGGAGAGGCGTAGCGCGCCGAGAGGGGAGAAACCCAGCTCAAACCGCGGCCTTCGCTCGCGCGACCAGCTTGCTCCAGTCGGCGAGGAACTGATCGAGGCCGCGGTCGGTGAGCGGATGCAGCAGCAGCTTCTTGAGGACGTCCGGCGGCAGCGTGGCAACGTCGGCGCCGATCATCGCCGCGTCAATCACATGGCGCGGGTGGCGCATCGACGCGGCGAGGATCTCCGTCTCGATGTTGTAATTGTCGAAGATGACCCGCGCTTCGCGGATCACCTCCATCCCTTCCTGCCCGACGTCATCCAGCCGTCCGATGAACGGACTCACGTACGACGCACCCGCCTTGGCGGCGATGAGGCACTGGATGCTCGAGAAGCACAGCGTGACGTTGGTCCGGATTCCCTCCGCGGCCAGCCGCCGCACCGCCACCATCCCGGACTCGAGCATCGGGATTTTCACGACGATGTTGTCGGCGATCTTCGCCAGCTCTTTACCTTCCTTGACCATCGCCTCGGCGTCCACCGCCACCACTTCGGCAGACACCGGTCCTTCGACCAGCGAACAGATCTCCTTCAGCACGTCGCGCGGATCGAGGTCGCCCGCCTGTTTGGAAAGCAGAGAAGGATTGGTGGTGATCCCGTCGATCAAGCCGGCCTGGGCGGCCCAGCTGATGTCTTTGAGACTCGCGGTGTCGAGGAAAAACTTCATGACGTAGACGCCTCGGCGTAGAAGTCCGGTGGATACCGCACCGCCTCCAAATACAAACCGTGAGGCGGCGCGGGCGGGCTAGCCGCCAGATTATCGGTCGCTGCGAGCAGGCGGGGGAAATCTTCCGGCGGGCGCCGGCCGAGGGCGATGTCGACCATGGTGCCCACGATGAAACGCACCATGCGATGCAAGAACCGATCGGCCTCGACCGTGAACACCATACCCGCTCCGTCCGCTCGCGGCGCCCAGCTGGCCAGCGCCACGCGGCATCGGTAATGGGTTGTGCTCGCGCCGGCCGCAGCCAGGCCGCGAAAATCGTGCTCTCCTACGAGCGCCGCCGCAGCGGTCGTCAGGGCGCTGCCATCGAGAGCTTCACCAACGGCCCATTCATAGGGCCGGCGGAACGGTGACGCCGCGGGTTCGTCCGTCCCGACCAAATATCGGTAACGCCGTGCCGTGGCGCTGCGCCGTGCATCAAAGCCGGGCCGCATCAGATGCACCTGCTGAACCCAAATCTCCCGCGGCAGCAGGGCGTTGAGCGCGCGCCGCAAATCCGCCGGTTGGGCCGCCCAACGTTCGACGCCCAGAAAGCTCACTGCCTGACCGAGCGCGTGGACGCCGGTATCCGTCCGGCCGGCACCCGTCGCCACCGTCTTGCGACCCATCAACCGCTCCAGCACCGCTTCGAACTCGGCCTGGACCGTGCGGTCGACCGGCTGCCGCTGCCACCCTGCGAAGCCACCCCCGTCGTATTGGATCACCGCGAGGAAGGGGCGGCTTGTCACGTCGGGAAAGATGCAACTCGTTGTCACTATTTGACAAGGGTGATAGCCTTAATCCCTCATGGATGCCTCGCCGCTGCGCCGCGCGCTCGTCGCACTCGCCAACCGCCAGTCGCTGTCCGAGGAGCAAACCGCCGAGGTGTTCGGGATCGTCATGACCGGCGAGGCGACGCCGGCGCAGATCGGCGGGTTGCTCATGGGGCTGCGTGCCAAGGGCGAGACGGCGGACGAGCTCGCCGGCGCGGCGCGCGCACTGCGCGCTACGATGATCCGCGTCCGCGCGACGCAGGCGCACCTGGTGGACACGTGCGGCACCGGCGGCGGCACAGTTCCCACGTTCAACATTTCAACCGTTGCCGCGTTCGTGGCCGCCGGTGCGGGAGCGGTTGTCCCCAAGCACGGCAACCGTTCGTATACGTCGCGCTGCGGCTCTGCCGATGTACTCGAAGCACTCGGCGTTCGCATCGTGCTCGACGCTGCGAGCGCGGGTCGCGTATTGAATGAAGCCCGCGTGGTCTTCCTGTTTGCGCCGAATTTTCATCCCGCCATGAAGCACGTGGGGCCGGTGCGCCGGGAGCTGGGAACGCCGACCCTGATGAATCTCGTCGGCCCGCTCGCCAATCCCGCCGGCGTCAATCGGCAGGTCATTGGCGTTGCCGAAGCCGATCGCGCCGCCATCGTCGCCGAAGCCCTCGTGCGACTGGGGGCCGAGCACGCGCTCGTGGTGAATGGTCGTGTCGGGATGGATGAGATTTCCCCCAACGGCATAACCGACGTCTGGGAAGTGAAAGACGGGTCGGTGCGGAAGTGGGAGATCGACCCGGAACGGTTCCGTCTCGGCATCGAGGACGTGGGCGAGCTGCAGGGCGGGGAACCCGCCGCGAACGCCGAGCGATTGGAGCGAATCCTGGGGAGTGGAAACGGTTCGGCGGATCCAGCGGGACTGGCAGCGGTGCTGCTGAACGCCGGAGCGGCGATCTATGTCGCGGGAATCGCGAGCTCGCTGGCCGAGGGCATCGGCCGGGCTCGCGAAGTGGTCGCCTCCGGAGCGGCGCGCGCCGCGCTCGATCGGCTCCGGAAAGCGACCGCTAGTATTTCCTGATGACGCCGACCACGACGCCCTGGACGATTACATCGCGCTCGTTGATGCGCAGCGGCTGCATCGAGTCATTGGCCGGCTGCAGTCTGATCCAGCCACCTGGCTCGCGATAGTAACGTTTGACCGTGGCGCCCTCGCCGTGGACCAGCGCGATGACGGTCTGTCCGGTTTCGGCCTGGTTTCGCTCCTGAACGACGACGTAATCGCCGTCCTTGATATGCTCGTCGATCATGGAGTCGCCGCGCACCTTCAGCACGTAGCTGCGGCCGCGGCGCGGCAGGAGCTCGTCGGGGACGGCAATCGTCTCGTCGCCGGTGACGGCCTCGATCGGATGGCCGGCGGCAACGAGTCCCAGGAGCGGCAGCTCGGTCGCCCCGGTCTGCCCTTTGGGCGGGACGACCTCGATGGCCCGGCTCTCGTTGTGGGTGCGCCGGATGTAGCCTTTGCGCTCGAGATTGGTGAGGTGCTCGTGCACCGTCGCCAGGGATTGGAATCCGAATTGCTTGGCGATTTCCTCGAAGCTGGGGGCGTACCCCTTCTCTTCGATGTGCTTGGCGACGTAATCGAGGATCTCGCGCTGGCGTCGCGTGACTGGCATGTTGGCTCCCGAAGATATACCGAAACATAATCTACCCGAAGAACGCCCGAATGCAAGGATGACTCTCGACTCGATTGTGGCGGTGACCCGGACTCGCATCGCGGCTCTTCACCAGAGGGCTGCCGAGGTGCGGCGTCAGGCGGAGAATGCTGCGCCGCCGCTCGCTTTTCTCGGGGTATCCCGCACGGTCGGGATCATCGCCGAAATCAAGCGACGCTCCCCGTCCCAGGGGTCGATTCGCGCCGATTTGGACGCGGTGGCGCACGCGCAGGCGTACGCTCGGGGCGGCGCCGCCGCCATTTCGGTGCTGACCGATGAGGTCCATTTCGGGGGCTCGCTCGAGGACCTGGCGCGCGTGGCCCGTGCGGTGCGAATCCCGATATTGCGCAAGGACTTCATCATCGATGAGCTCCAGCTGCTCGAAGCCTTGGCCGCCGGAGCCAGCGCCGTATTGTTGATTGCCCGGATCCTGACAGCGGCGCAGTTGACGGCACTGCGCCGGGCCGCGGGCGCGTTGCAGCTGGGGACGCTGGTCGAAGTGCACGATGAGCGCGAGCTGGAGCGGGCGCTCGCCGCCGATCCGACGGCGATCGGCGTCAACGCCCGCGATCTCGACACGTTCAAACTCGATCAGGCCGGCGCGGAACGGGTCATCGCACGTGTTGCCGGAAATGTGATCACCGTCGCCGAAAGCGGTCTCGAAAACCGCAAGGATGTCGAACGGGTGGCGAAAGCGGGAGCGGACTTCGCATTGGTAGGCACGAGCGTGGCGCGACACGCAGATCCCGAGAAGGCGGTTCGCGCATTAGTGGGGGTTGAAAGACAAAAACGGAAATCATGACCGCAACCGATATCGGTCGGTTCGGCCCCTACGGCGGCCGTTACGTCCCCGAGACGCTCATGCATGCGCTCGAGGAGCTGGCCGCCGTGTACGAAGCGGCGCGCGGCGACCAGCGATTTTGGTCGGAGCTGAACGAGCTCCTGAAAAACTATGTCGGCCGCCCAACCCCGATCACCACGGTGCCCAGGCTCTCGGCACAGGTCGGCGCGACGGTGCTGCTGAAACGCGAAGACCTGAACCACACCGGAGCGCACAAGATCAACAACACGCTGGGCCAGGTTCTGCTGGCGCAGCGCATGAAAAAACGGCGCATCATCGCCGAGACGGGCGCGGGGCAGCACGGCGTCGCAACCGCGACCGTGTGCGCCCGCTTCGGCCTCGACTGTGTCGTCTACATGGGCGAAGAGGACATGCGGCGCCAGCGGTTGAACGTCTACCGCATGGAATTGATGGGCGCGAAGGTGGTGCCGGTGACGTCGGGCACGCGCACCCTGAAGGACGCCACGAATGAAGCGCTGCGCGATTGGGTCAGCAACGTCACGACGACGCACTACATCATCGGCTCCGTGGTCGGTCCCGACCCATTCCCCCGTCTGGTCCGCGATTTCCAGTCGGTGATTGGACGCGAAGCGCGAGCGCAGCTGCTGGAGCAACACGGCCGGCTACCCAGCACCGTCGTGGCCTGCGTGGGCGGCGGCTCGAATGCGATCGGCATCTTCACCGCCTTCCTGGAGGACAAAAACGTCAAACTCGTCGGTGTCGAAGCGGCCGGCGAAGGGGTGGCGAGCCAGCGACATGCGGCCACCCTGAGCGCGGGCAGGCCGGGCGTGTTCCATGGCAGCCTGAGCTACCTCCTGCAGGACGCCGATGGGCAAGTGCAACCGGCACACAGTGTTTCAGCGGGGCTCGACTACCCCGGGGTCGGCCCGGAGCACGCTTACCTGAAGGACAGGGGTCGCGTATTGTATGAAGCCGTGACGGACCGGGAGGCTCTCGAAGCATTCGCGGCCCTCTCGCGGTTGGAGGGTATTCTGCCGGCTCTTGAGAGCGCGCATGCCATCGCCTGGGTCATGAAAGCGCGCTGGACCTCCGATGATCTCATCCTGATCAACCTGAGCGGCCGCGGCGACAAGGACGTCGCCATGGTGGCCGAGCTTACGGGAGCAGCGCTCTGACGAATCCCGCCTCCTCCATCCCCGAGCTGGCTCTCCCGCCGTCACAGGTCGAGGAGCTGATGCAAGTCATCAGCAAGGGGATGCGGGCGACGCAGCTGTACATGCCGAATAACCCCGTCTATCAACGCGCCGTCGACAACATTCGTGCCTCGTTCCGCCAGATCTGGCAGGCCACCGACGATCTGGTTTTCGACATCGGCGAGACGGAAATGCGCTGGGAGGATCATGCCGTCTACAGCCAGGACCAGCGCAACGAGAGCATCGCGTGGACGCTCTTCAAGGACGGCGTCCGTTCGCTCTCGTTCAAGCCGGGCATCGAGGACCTGGAGATCGTGCGCTTTCTGGCGGTGCTGCAGCAGGCAAAGAATCTCCAGGCGGATGCGCCCGACGATCTCCTGACGCTGCTGTGGGCGGAAGACTTCCAGTTCGTGACCTACACGTTTCGGGAGCTCGCGAGCGAAAACGCGGTCCCCATCGAGCGCGCGGAAAAAGGGGCGCCCTCGATCGGCGGGGGCGGCGGCACGCCGGGCGGCGACGGCGGCAACACCGATCCCACCACGGTGCGCCGCCAGGTGGAGGAGGAGGCTCCGCCGAAACGCGAAGGGCTCGTCTCCATCGACGATTTCGACACGACGCTGTACTTCCTCGACGACAAGGAAATCGAGTATCTCCACAAGGAAGTCGAGCGCGAATACGGGCAGGACCTGCGCGGCAACGTGCTGGCGATGTTGTTCGATCTGCTCGAGCTGCAGACGTACGGCACCGTCCGCGCCGAGCTCATCTCCATCGTCGAGAACTTCATCCCCTATCTGCTCGGCGCCGGCGACTTCCGCTCGGTCGCGTTCATTTTGCGCGAGTGCAAGGTCATTCTCCAACGCGCGCGCGAGTTGATTCCCGAACACCGTCAGACGCTCGAGACCTTGCCGTCGCGGCTCTCGCAGGCCGATGCGCTCTCCCAGCTGCTCCAATCGCTCGACGAGGCGACCAGCCACCCGACCGAAGAAGAGCTGAGCGAGCTGTTCGGCGAGCTGGGACCCGACGCGCTGGGCACGTTGATGGGCTGGCTGCCCAAGCTCCACAACGAGCGGGTCCGCAATCTGGTGCAGAGCTCCGCCGAGCGGCTGGCACAGGCGCACGCCGCCGAAGTGCTCAAGGCGCTCGCGAGCACCGATCCGGCCGTGCAGCTCGAGATGGTCCGGCTCGCCGGCCGGTTGAAGCTGCCCGGCGCCCCCGAGGGCATGGGACCACTCCTGGAGCGCGGTGAGCGGGACTTGAAGCTCGCCGTCGTCGAAGCGCTGACGACGATCGGCAGCCCCAGCGCGACGCGCCTGCTGGAGAAGGCGATCGACGACAGCGAGCGCGATGTGCGGATTACGGCGGTGAAGTTCCTGGGTCAGCGCGGCCATCGCAACGCATTCCCGCGCATCGAAGCCGCCGTGATGGGCAGCAAGCTCAAGGATGCCGACCTCACCGAGAAGATGGCGTTCTTCGAGGCCTACGGCGCCCTCGCCGGGGCCGCCGGCATTCCCGCGCTCGAAAAGCTGCTCGTGGGCAAGGGTGGGCTCCTGGCACGGAAGGAAGACCCCGAGACGCGCGCCTGCGCGGCGATGGCGCTGGGCAAGATTCGCGTCCCCGCGGCGAAGGACATCCTGCAAAAGGTGTCACAGGACAAGGAGCCGCTGGTACGCAACGCCGTCAGCCGGGCGCTGCGTGACGTGGGATCGGGGGGAGGGTCGTGACGGCCCCGGGCGGTAAGCGGCCCTCGATGATGGAGACCGTCCAGACGACGGACGGGTTCCTCCGTCACGCCGGGCGCGATTTTCTCATTGTGCTGTATACCGCGTTTCGGTCGTTCAAGCTCTATCCGATCGAGAATGCGCAGGTCCAAAAGGGTTTGGACGATCTCGCCGCGACGACCAAGCAGCTGCTCGACGTCGAAAAAGAGCTTGAGATTCGCCTCCAGGGCGAATTCATCTTCGTCAACTCCACCCGGCTGCGGCTCGATCTCGACAATTACGCCTCCTTTTCGCACATCCTGAACGTGCTCCAGCAGTGCGGCATCGGCGCCGTGCGGCTCGACGAAGGCGTGGACCGCAGGCAGCTCCAGGTATTCGTGTCGCTGCTGCTGTCCTTTGCGGCGAAGGAAGCGAACCCGAACAAGCTGTTCGAGCTGTCGCAGAAGCTGACGGATGGCGGGGTTTCGCATATCAGCGTTGAGCCGCCGCTCGAGGCCGAAGAGGACGTGGAGGAGGAAGAGCGACAGAAGGAAGCGGCGAAACGCACCTACGCGCGCTCCGTGGCCGTGACGAAGGAAGTGATCAACAGCATTCGCATGGGTCGCACCGCCAACGTGAAGAAGGTGAAGCGCGCCGTGCAGGCGATCGTGGACCAGGTGCTCAACAACGAATCGTCGCTGGTCGGCCTCACGACACTGCGCGATTACGACGAGTACACGTTCACCCACTCGGTCAACGTCTGCATCTTCTCCGTGGCCCTGGGACGCAAGCTCGGACTCACCAAGCTGCAGCTCTACGACCTGGGCATGGCGGCGCTGTTCCACGACGTGGGAAAGTCACGCGTGCCGCTGGAGGTCCTCAATAAGGAAGGGGGCCTCACGGAGGAGGAATGGCGCATCATGCAGGCGCACCCCTGGCTGGGCGTGCTGACGCTGTTCGGCCTGCGCGGCTACGGCGAGATCCCCTATCGCGGCATGGTCGTCGCCTACGAGCACCACATGAAGGTGGACCTCACCGGATACCCCAAATCGATCCGGGGACGGACGTTGTCCATCTACTCGAAGGTGATCTCCGTCGCGGACGGCTTCGATGCGGCAACGAGCCGCCGGGTTTATCAAACCGTCCCGATTCAACCGGATCAGGTGCTCAAAGAGATGTGGGAGAACCCGCGTCGCGGCTACGATCCGGTCGTGGTGAAGGCGTTCATCAACCTGATCGGCATCTATCCCGTCGGCACCTGTGTCATCCTCGATACCTACGAAGTGGCGCTGGTACACAGCGCGAATCCCGACGTGGCTCACGTTCATCGTCCGGTCGTCCGCCTGGTCACGACGCCGGACGGCGCGTTGCTCAATCCCGGTACCGTCGTCGATCTCTCGGAGAAAGACGCCAACGGCAATTTCCCGCGCACCATCGTCAAGGTCACGGACCCTGTTAAGTACGGGATCAACGTCAGCGACTACTTTGTCTGACAGCGCCATCGCGCAGCGGTGGCGGGCGCTCGGCAAGTCGCGAGCGCTGATTCCGTATCTCACTGCCGGTTTCCCCAGCGCCGCTGTATCGCTCGAGGCGCTGCGGCGTGTGGCCGCGGCGGGCGCGGATTTTGTCGAGATCGGCGTGCCGTTTTCCGATCCGCTCGCCGACGGCCCGACCATTCAGCGCACTACGCAAAGGGCACTCGAGCAGGGCATGACGCTGCCGCGTGTGTTGGATCTGGTGCGCGAATCAGGCGTCGCAATCCCGATCATCATCATGACGTACCTGAATCCGGTGATGGCCTATGGTGTGGAACGATTCGCGAGAGATGCCCATGCCGCCGGGGTGGCAGGCGTGTTGTTGACCGACCTTCCCGCCGGCGCCGACCCTGCAATCGAGCAAGCCGTAACGAAGAGTGAGCTGGCGTTGATTCGGTTGGTGGCACCGACAACCGACGACCGACGACTCGCATCGGCGCTCCGAGATGCGACAGGGTTCGTCTACCTGATCTCGCGCCTCGGCGTCACCGGGGCACGCGACACGGTGCCGCCCGATCTCGCGGCCCACGTCCAGCGCATCCGGGCGGTGAGTCGCCTGCCGGTGGCCGTGGGGTTCGGCATCGGCACCCCGGCGCAGGCGGCAGCAGCGGCGCGCGTGGCCGATGGCGTCGTGGTCGGCAGCGCGCTCATGGATGCGCTGGCGCGAGGAGGCGTGCCGGCCATGGAGCAGCTCGCCCGGGAGCTGGCCGCCGCGGTGCACGCATGAGTGTGTCTCGCTTCGTCGCGCTCTACAGCCAGGTGCTCGCCTGGGTGGGGTCGGCATTGCTGATCGCCGTGTTGATCACCGATCCGCGCTGGCTGGGACAGATCCCCGAGATCGTGGTGCTGTTCGGGTGCGGCGTTGCGCTCCGGGGCCTCTCCGTTCCGTTGAGCAAGTACTCGTATCTGACGCAGACTGCGCTGGTCGGCGTCGCCGGCAGCCTGCTCGTTGGTGTGCCCGCGACCGCGCTGGCGATCGCGGGCGCGACGGTCGTCACCGATTCGCTGTGGCAGCGCAAACCGCTGCGCGTGTCGTGGATCAATCTGGGACGCGAGACCATCACGCTCGTCGCCGCGTATGGCGTGTATGCCGCGGCGTTGCAGTGGTTGGGTTACCCGGGCTTGAGCATCGAGCTGCTGCCGGCGCTCGCCGGCTACGCGCTCGCCTACTTCGTTTTCGGGCGCGTGCTCTTCTACTTCAGCCTCATCCTCCGCGCGAAGCTGGAGCCGGCCGAGCGGCTGATGATCGTGCGCTACGAGGTCATCGCCTACGCGGCAACGCTGCTGGCCGCGACGATTTTCGTCGGCGCGGTCGTCGCCTGGTCGTTCGGCGCCTGGATTCTCGTGGGACTGGTGCTGACGTTCCTCGGCCTGCTGCTGAAACAAATGATCGAGGAAGCGATCTCGGCCGAAGAGCTCAACAAGATCCACGCGATGGAAGCGGTGATCACGGCCAACATCAGCCTTGAGGACTCGTTCGATCGCATCGAGCGGCTGGCCAACCGGCTGGTGGACTGGGGTGATTTCCGGATTTACCGCCTGCATGACGGCATCATGTCCCTGGTGCATCGCAGCGAACGGGGGCGCGACGGACGGGGCGAGCCGTCCGAAGACACGGTGGCGCTGCGGCTGGCGGTGGCCGCCAGCGGCGAGACGGTGGTGATCGACGATGTCACGCGCGACAAGCGCGTGGCCGATGCGCCGCTCGAGATCCAGAGTCTCGTGATCGTGCCGCTCAAATTCGGCGATCAGATCATCGGCACACTGGAGCTCGAGCACCACAAGAAACACTGCTACCGTCGCCAGGACATCCTCACGATCACGACGTTCGCCAGCCAGCTCGCCACCGCCGTGCATATCACCGACCTGCGGCGGCCGCTGGTCGAAACGGTGGAGCGGATGACCCGTCAGCTCGCGACGATCGCCCAGACGGCCGAAGCGTTGAAGCAGGCGGCGTCGGCCGTCGCCTTGTCGACGGGCGTGATCCGGGAGGGCGTGCGGCGCGAGGAGGGCGAGGTCTCGGGGGGCCTCGAAGCCACGGAGAGCCTGGCCCAGGTGTCGCGTCGCGTCTCGGACGACGGCGCCGGTGCGGCCCGCGCATCGACCGCGGCCAGTGACGTCGCCAGCCGCAACCGGACCCAGATTCGCGAGGCGATCGAGCGGCTCGTCGCCCTGAAGCTGTTCGTGGGCGAAAGCTCGACCAAGGTGCAGCAGCTGGGCCAGATGAGCCGGCGCATCACCGGGTTCATCGCCTCGATCCGGGAGATCGCCGACATGACCAACCTCCTGGCGCTGAACGCGGCGATCGAGGCGGCGCGCGCCGGCAAGCACGGGAAGGGCTTCGGCGTCGTCGCCGACGAAGTGCGCCACCTCGCCGAGCAGAGCGCCACGGCGGCGGCGGAAGCGGGCGATCTGGTACAGGACATTCACACACAGGTCGGCGAAGTCGTCGAGCAGATGCGGCGCGGGCAGGTGAACGTGGGGGACGTCGAGGAGCTCTCGGCGGCCGCGCTGGAAGCGCTCGACGCGATCGTCGCGGCGACCGCCGAGGCGACGGCGCACGCGGGCCGGATCACGGCGGCATCGGGAGAGCAGAATCAGGCGTTTGCACGGCTGCGCGAGCGCATCAACGCGGTCGCCAGCATCGCCGGCCAGAACCGGATCGAGGCCGATGACGTCGCGACGCGCGCGGTGCAGGCCGCCGAGGGGCTCACCCAGCTCGAGCGCGCCACCCGCGACCTGGAGCAGGTCGCCACGATGTTGCGTGACTTGACGAGAGGATTTGCCAACGTCGCTTGAGCACGCGTACGTGGCTCTCGGATCGAACATCGGCGACCGCGAGGCCCATCTGGCGTACGCCCGGGCACGCCTGGGCGCGCTCCCGGGCACGCGCGTGGTGGCGGTTTCGAGCGTCGAGGAGACGGCGCCCATCGGCCCGGTTGCGCAGCCGCCGTATTTGAATCAAATGGTGCTGCTGGAAACGAGCCTCCGGCCGGCCGAGCTGCTCGCGCACTGCCGGACCATCGAAGCCGAGCGCGGCCGGGAACGGCGCGAACGCTGGGGGCCGCGCACGCTCGATCTCGACATCGTGCGCTATGGCAACGAAACCGTGCGGGAGCCGGACCTGACCATTCCACATCCCGAGCTGCCGAACCGCGACTTCTGGCGTCGCGAGATCGCCGAGCTGGAAGGCAACCATGACTAACATCACCACGCGGACGCTGATCGAGATGAAGGAAAAGGGCGAGCGCATCGTCGCGCTGACCTGTTACGACGCCCTGTTCGCGCGGCTGCTCGACGCGAGCGGCGTCGATATCCTGCTCGTGGGCGATTCGCTGAATCAGGTGCTGGCGGGGGCGCCCTCCACACTGTCGGCGACGCTGGATCAGATGATTTATCACACCAAGATGGTGCGACGCGGCACGGAGCGCGCCATGGTGGTGTGCGATATGCCGTTCCTGAGTTATCAGATCTCGCCGGAAGACGCGTTGCGCAATTGCGGTCGGGCCATGAAAGAGACGGGGTGCAACGCGGTGAAGATCGAAGGGGGACAGCCGATGGCGGCAACGGTCCGCCGTCTGGTCGACATCGGCATCCCGGTGATGGGGCACCTCGGGCTGACGCCGCAGTCGGTGCACGCACTCGGCGGCTACCGCGTGCAGGGCCGCGATGATGCGGAGGCCGGGCGTCTCAAGGCTGACGCGACGGCGCTACAAGACGCGGGCGCCTTCGCCATGGTGCTGGAGCTCGTCCCCGCGCCGCTGGCTTCGCAGATCACCAAGGCGCTGACGATCCCCACGATCGGCATCGGCGCCGGTCCGGCGTGCGACGGGCAGGTGCTCGTCCTCCACGACATGCTCGGCCTCAACGACCAGTTCTCCGCCAAGTTCATCAAGAAGTACGCGGCGCTGGCGGAGGACGTGCGGGAGGCGGCGCGCGTGTTCGCGGCCGAGGTGCGTGAGGGCCGCTATCCGGGGCCGGAGCACTCGTTCGGCAAGTAATATTAGATTTGGAACACACCTTTTGAGGGGGATCGACGCAATGGGGAAGTCGGACGACGAAAAGCTCGCGAAGCTGATCAAGAAGAACATGGCAAAGGCGGCCAAGGCCAAGCCCAAGGCGCGCAAGCGCTACGACCCGACGCTACCGCCGGACAGCACCGACGATGACATCGAGCGTCGGGACTTCTTTTCGGAGATGAAGAAGCGCGAGTTCTAGTTGCGCGAGCTATCCAACCTTTCCGAGATGCGCGCGTGGTCTCGTTCCGAGCGCTCTCGCCGTCATACCATCGGCTTCGTTCCCACCATGGGCTACCTGCACGAGGGCCATCTGCGCCTCGTGGACCGCGCGCGCCAGCTCGCCGAGCGCGTGGTCGTCAGCATCTTCGTCAATCCGCTGCAGTTCGGGCCGCACGAGGACCTCGCCCGCTATCCGCGTGACCTGCCGCGCGACCGCCAACTCGCCGAAGCCCGCGGCGTAGACTGCCTGCTCGTGCCGGAGACGGCCGCGATGTACAGCGCCGATCCGCTGGTGCGCGTCGTGCCCGGGCCTGTGGCGGACACGTTGGAGGGCACTGCGCGGCCCGGCCACTTCAGCGGCGTGCTCACCGTCGTCGCCAAGCTGTTTCACATCGTGGAGCCGGACGTCGCCGTCTTCGGCCGCAAGGATTTTCAGCAGGCGATGCTGGTGAAGCGGCTGGTGCAGGACCTCGACTTCGCGGTCGCGATCGACGTTGCGCCGACGGTGCGTGAGCTGGACGGGCTGGCGCTCTCCTCGCGCAACAGCTACCTGAACCCCGACGAGCGCCGCTCGGCGCTGGTCCTGTCGCGGGCGCTGCGCACCCTGGAGCAGAAGTGGCGCGGTGGAGAAGCCGATCCGGTCAAGCTGCAGCGCGCCGGTCTCGAGGCGATGCATGCGCCCGGCGTGATCCCCGAATACTGCGCGCTGGTGGACGAGGACGTGCAGCCGGTCAGCCGCGTGACGGCTCGCACGGTGGCCGCCGTCGCCGCCCGCATCGGGAAGACGCGGCTGCTGGACAACGTCGTCCTTGGGGAAGGGATCGGCGCGGACCCACGGGTCACCCCGTGAGCTTGCCGGCCTGGGCGCAGGTGTCGGCGCAACGGCGCGCGCATATCGAACGTGTGGTGGCATTGCTCGAGAGCTGGGCGGATGCGATGCATGTCCCGGCCGAGGAGCGTGCCCGATGGGTCCGCGCTGGTTGGCTGCATGACGCCGTGCGCGACGCACCACTTCCCGACCCGACGGCCCACGGGCCGGCGGCGGCGGATCGCGCGGCCGCCGACGGAGAGCGTGATCGCGGCGTGCTCGACGCGGTCCGGTACCACACGATCGGCTCCCCGGACTGGGATGACGTGGGGCGCATGCTGTACCTCGCCGATTTCCTGGAACCAGGTCGCGACCAGAAGGTGGCTCCGGATCGCGCCGAGCTCGCGCGGCGAGTGCTGCGTGACCGGGATGGGGTCCTGCGTGAAGTGACACGGAGGCGGATCGAATGGGTACTGCGGTCGGGCTGGCCGCTCCCCGCATCGACGGTGGCGTTCTGGAATGCGTTGGTGAAAAAGCCATGAAGGTGCTGATGGTGGGCCTTGCCCTCGCGGTCGCGGGATGTGGTGGCGATGGAGCGCCCGCTCACCCGATCCCCGGGGACCGCGGCACCGCGATCACCGCCGAAGTACTGAACGCGAACGGTCGCGCGGGAGATGCGCGCGTGGGAACGCGTCTGCTCCGCGACGCAGGGATCGACGTCGTCTATTTCGGCAACGCGTCGGAAAGCGCGCTCGACTCGACCCGGATCATCGTGAGGCGTGGTGCCAGCAAGGTGGGCGAGCGCGTGCGGGCGGTGCTGGGGCAGGGACGCGTCGTCGTCGAGCTCGACAGCTCCAAGCTACTCGATGTGAGCGTGCTGCTCGGCGCCGACTTTGTCGCGCCCGCGAGCGCGCGCTTCAACCTCCACCCGTAGCTGGCCGCATGCCGCGCTGATGTCGAGGCCGCGGCTGCGGCGTAGCACCGCCTCCACGCCATGCTGTTTCAAGCGGCGCGCGAACGCGAGCATCTGCGCCCGCGAGCTGGGCGTGAGATCCGGCGCCCCACCAGGATGCAGCGGCAGCAGGTTGACCAATGCCTCGAGCGGCTGCGCCAACCTGGCCAGCTGATCCGCCGTTTCGAGCGAGTCGTTCTTGCCGCCGATCAGGACGTACTCGAGCGTCACGCGCCGCCGGAACTGCTGCAGCGCCTTCATCAGATCAGGCAGCGGGTACTTCTTCTCGATCGGCATCAGCTCTTTGCGCAGCGCCACTGCGGGCGCGTGCAGTGAGACTGCCAGGCGGAACTGCTCGCCGCGCTGGGCGAACTTCGCAAGGCTCGGCAGAATTCCCACAGTCGACACGGTGATGTGTCGAGCACCGATGCCGAGCCCTGCCGGCTGATTGAGGATCGTGAGCGTCGCGTCGACCGCGTCCCAGTTGAGCAGCGGCTCGCCCATCCCCATGAACACGATGTTGGTCGGCTTCAAGGCGGGGTCCCGCAAGATCAACTCGCGCACCTGCGCCGCGATCTCGCCAGCCGACAGATTGCGCCGGAATCCCATCCGCCCCGTGGCGCAGAATACGCAGCCGAGCGCGCATCCCGCCTGCGAGGAGATGCATAGCGTCCGGCGCTTCCCCTCCGGAATCAGCACCGACTCGATCGCTTCACCATCGGCCAAAGCCCAGAGAAATTTCTCGGTCCCGTCGCTGGAGACCTGATGCGTGCGCAGCGTCAGCCGCTGGAGAGGAAACGCGTCATCGAGCGCGCTGCGCAGTGGCGCGGGGAGGTCGGTGGCGTCGGCCCAGCGGGCGACAGGGCGTTGCCATAGGCGGGGCAGCACCTGACGCAGCCGATAGGCCGGCTCGCCGCGTTGCGTGAGCCACTCCCCGAGTGCGTTACGCGCCGCGTCGGGGGTGAGGGTGAGGAGATCGGCGCTCACCGGAATCGGACGTCCACGCCGACGCGGTATGCCGAGCCGAGATCGTTGACGCCACCGTCGCGCGTCAGCGTGACGCGGTATTTCCCGACGGCGAGTCGCAGGCCGGCCACGGGCCGCCAACCCGCGCCATTCCCGTAGCTCCCCTCGCGGACCAGCATCGCGTCGAACGCGAATGCTTTCGCGAGCTCGGCACCGAGTCCGAACTGATGGTCGGCGGTGAAACCGTGCCCAAAGGAAATCCCGTAGCGGGCGCGAATCACCGTATTGTTGCGCGTGCCGGGACTCCTCCACACGCGCGCCTCGACCCCAGCGTAGACGTCCTGGGAGGGGTCGCTCGTCTTCAGGGATGAGAAGAAATGCGTCGCCGCGGCCACGCGCAGTCGATCGTCGCCGAACGAACGGCTGGCGCCGACATCCATCGTCCATCGATTGGTGCGGGAGACGTCGAGCCGCGTTTCATGATAGCCGAGCATCGCGCCGACGCTCGTTCCGGCGATGACGCGCGACCAGGTGGTGCCGAGCGCGAGCGTATAAATCGGGATCACCGCACCGGTCGGATCGGGGCTGTCGATCGTTTGCGTGACGTCGCTCAGCCCGACCCGCCCGTAGAGAAACCCCACCTGGCCGATTTTTCCGGCTCGCGCGCGCACGGCGGCGATGAGTCCGGTGGCATCGACGGCCGACGGTGTCTGGATCGCCTCCACGGCAAGTTGCACCCGAGCGCTGTCCTCGGTCTGGGCAGGATTCCAGAGCACGGCGGCGGGACCAAGCGAAAGGGCGGGTGGCGTGGCGAGCGTCGTCGCCGCCACGCGCCACAACGTGGTGCCCGTCGCCTGTTGTGCCGCTGCGCGAGATTCGTCGAGCGCCAACAGTCCAACAATCACGAGGGCAATGCGTTGCATGCCGAACGTTTACCGTGCCATGTGGCGCTGTCAACTCAAGTCAACTATCTTCAATCGGTTACGGCACTTGGACATACTCCATTGCGGCTCTC
>Ga0137418_10000743_pt1 | contig 29838 bp, 28 predicted proteins | sample CZODoug3_1_2_16f_FD_122242 | JGI IMG/M metagenome (GOLD analysis project Ga0137418, IMG submission 122242) | Vadose zone soil fungal communities from Angelo Coast Range Reserve, California, USA - CZODoug3_1_2_16fungal (Hybrid Assembly) | ecosystem: Environmental > Terrestrial > Soil > Vadose... | reverse complement strand
ATGTGGGTCGCTATTTCACATTCGTATGACTCTTTCATTCACTACACCTCGCCGGTTTATCCGGCGCACAAGGAGAAGTCTTATGGACAGTGAAAAATATATTGGGCTCGACATTCATCAAGCTCATCAAGCAACCATCGTGGTTGCGGTGACGGACTCCACCGGGAAGTGAGTCATGGAATCCATCCTCGAGACCAAAGCGACGACGAATCCTCAGTTTTTCGCAGGCTTACGCGGAACTTTGTCGGTGACCTTCGAGGAAGGAACCTGGTCCGCCTGGCTGTACGATTTACTCAACCCCCGCGTTGACAAACTGGTGGCGTGCAATCCGCGGAAGAACGCGCTGCTCAAGGACGGGAACAGATTCCCTATCTAGGGCCGATTCGGTCGGCGCTGGCGGTAGCACTGATCCAGACTCCGGATCGTTTCCGCAGCAAGCGACAGCTATGGTCCTATAGCGGACTGGCGTTAGAGACCCGCATCTGTGCGGAATATCGCTTGGTCGAAGGTCAAGTACGGCGTTCGAAGAAAGCGCTTTCCATTCGGGGCCTGAACAAAGACCATAACCATGATCTGAAAGGTCTATTCAAAGGTGCGGCCACCATGGCCAGTACCCGCCCTGGACGGTTTCAAGATTTCTACCAAGCTGCGCTGGCCAAAGGCATAAAGCCGACGATGGCGCGTCTCACGCTGGCGCGCAAGATTGCAGCGATTACGCTGACTCCGTGGAAGAAAGGAGAAACCTTCGACGCAGAAAAACTAAAATCGCAAGCCGCTTGAGCGTCTCGAGTGAAGAGCCCTTCCATCTCCGGTGATTTTCTCTGGTGGTGGCCAGTGGGTTCTTGAGACACTCGGGTTCGAGGGTGAGTATGACAAACGCCTGTAGACGACACGGTGCCTATGGCACGCAGTCTCTGTGAAATCCCTATGCCGCCTCGGATAACCCGAAAAAGCATTAGGCCACGAGCCTCAGATCGATCCATGGTTGACACCGTACAACCGCACGGCTTGATGTACTTTCGAAACTGATCGGCGTCGTCGCCACCAGAAGATGGAACTGACGAGTTATATAGATCAGGCGTTTAACGATAACTGTGGTTCAACAGTTCAACAGGCGTTTACACTCACCCCGTTGCGGCGTGCGCCCTGCGCTCGCCCCCCACACGCACGAAACACAAAATCAACCCAGGGGGCCTGAGAGCGAAGAATGCAACTTGCGGATCCGAGAGTCTCACAGGGCCCAGGTCGTTTTGGGCACTCCGAAGCGGATCTGATAACCCTTGGGGTATACTGACGCTCGGCGTACAGGACGCCACTCGTCCGCGGACAGGACCGAGTCCACCTGAGCGACATCCCGGTGTAGGATTCCGACGAGAACCTCCTTTTTCGCCCGACGCAGCGGACGCGGGCATGACCTCCCAGGGAGGTCCGTCATGGCCGATCGCCACTTTCCCGTTCGTCCCAACCTCAACCAACTCAAGCACCAGGCCAAGGATCTGCTCCGCGCCATCCGGCAGGGCGATCCGACTGCGACTGCCGAATTGCGGAAGCATCATCCCAAAGGCATGGAGCCCAGCAACGCCAAGCTCGTCGACGCACAGTTCACGCTCGCCCGAAGCTACGGGCTTCCCAGTTGGCCGCGACTGGTGACCGCCTGCCGGATGACCGACGCGCTGTGGCGTGGCGATGCCGACGTGGTCCGCGAGTTGGTGTTACAGGATCCAGGCCTGCTGCACCAGGACGCGCGTGGAGTGGAGGGCAACTGGGGTCCACCCATGTCCTACGCCGCGAACCTCGGGCAGGACCGAATCATCCAGATGCTCCGCGACCTGGGCGCGGCAGACCTGCAGCACGCGTTCGAACGAGCGTGCCTCCAGGGCAGGCTCGACACCGCCCGGAGGCTGTACGCGATGGGGGCACGTCCCGTGGCCGGTAGTGTAATGGGGCCGTGTGAAACGCTGTCCGGCTCGGGTCTGGCGCTGCTGTTCGAACTGGGCGCCGAATTCACGGACGAGCACGGCGACCCCTTCGCGCCCGTAGCACTGATCCTTCAGACCTATGGCCGCAATCCCGAGGGGAAACATCGCTGCCTCGACCTCGTCGCCCAGCGGGGTATCGATCTTCCCGACACGCCGCCGCTGGCGGTGCATCGTGGCCGCATCGACCTGCTCGAAGCGCATCTCGATCACGACCCTCACCTGCTCACCCGGACCTTCTCGCACGAGGAGATCTATCCCCGCGAGTTGGGCTGTCACGCCGACCAATCCCTGGCGCTGCATGGCACACCGCTGGCGGGCGCGGCGCTGCTCCACCTGTGTGTCGATTATGACGAGATCGAGATCGCCCGCTGGCTGATCGAGTGCGGGGCCGACGTGAATGTGAAAGCGGCGATCGACCCCGATGGCTTCGGCGGGCACACACCGCTGTTCGCCTGCGTGGTGTCGCAGCCTTACCGCTGCGGCCTGCAGAAGGACGCTGCCTTCGCCCGCCTGCTGCTGAATCACGGAGCCGATCCAAACGCTCGTGCGTCGCTGCGAAAAGGCCTGCGCTTCGTGGCAGACGAGTCGGTGCACGAATATCCTGATGTCACGCCCCTGACCTGGGGCGAGCGGTTCCACGATCAGGATTGGGTCAGCAAGCCAGTGATGCGGCTGATCGCAGAACGCGCCGGGCATGTCTGACGCACACGAACGCCGGGCGCCTCACCCTACTCCCTGGTCCTTTCGGTTGAGAAGAGCTTTGGCCAGAACGCCACGCTGGAGTCGGGATGCCTGGGAGCTGCAGCGCGCGCACCTCATCAATAACGCGCGCCCCTTCAAGACCATTGGTTTCGCGCCCAACACCGACTGCCCTCTCATCACCGTGGCGAGCACGGGCTTCCCGGTCACGACCATCAATCTGCTCGAGAACACGGCCCAGAGCTGGTACGACGCAGGTTCCATCAACCTCCGCCGGCGCTGCACCAAAGGTTCTTGACCGACGCCGTCACGAGAAACTGGCACTTCTCGACGGTGTAGGAGCTGCAGACCGGGTTCCCCTTCACGATTTCGGTTTTGGACACCGCGAATTCCGGAACCGTACCCGAATCGAGCCAACGCCACCCGCCGGGCCGAGTTCGGTCCGGGCACGCCTGCAGCCACCAGCTGGTTCAGCGCCGCGGCCTTTGTCGCGCCGACTGCCTACACGTTTGGAAAACGTGGGACGCACCGCGCCCGGTCGCGCGATCCAGTTAAGCGCGCGATTGTCCTTCTCGGGTTAGGGCAACGCGACTCGAGATGAGGGGCCCGGGTGGCTGGCATCGCGCGCTTCAGGGTTCTGGGGTGTTCAGGCCGAGTGCCTTGATCGTGACCTCGTCGGGGACTGCCTTTGCATGGCTCTTCGTCACCACCCCAAACCCACCGCTGTAATCCCACATGGTCCAGCCCATGCCATGTTTTTCGAGCGAAGTGCGCACATCGCTTAGCCAGGCTGCCCGGTCCTTGGGATCGGCGTTCTTACGATACACACCGAACTCGTTGCAAACGACCGGGACGGCGCGCCGTTTCGCCCAATCGGCCACCTGGGAGAGTTCCGCATCGATGCGGCCGGCGTTCCAGCGATCGAGTCCGTAGCGAACGACGTAGAGGCGGTTCAGCGCATCCGGTTCCTGGGCGGCAGCTTTCTCGGCCGACGCGGGATCTGAGGGATAGGGCAGTCCTTTCAGGAAATGCCAGTAATTCACGCCCCAAGTCGCTCCCTGGTGCGTGAAGATGTGCGGCTCGTAGAAATGAAAGTTGTAAATGACGTTGGGATCGCGAAGCGGCTCAAGGAAAAGTAACTGGTCATCCGCCGACCACTGCGCGCCGGCCGCGATGATGGTGTGTTGCGGCGCCCCTTCGCGGATCGCAGCCGCAAGCTTCGCCTGAATTCCGTACCAGCGATAGCGGTCGGATAGTTCCGGTTCGTTGAGGATCTCGAAGAATACGCGGTCGGGATCGAGACTCGAATAGTGCTTCGCCAGCGCCCGCCAGTAGTCGGAAAATTGCTCGACGAAGGCGTCCTCATGCACGAGCTTGGCCTTGAAATCGCTCTCCGGGTGGACGTCGATCACCACGGCGAGATCATGGTCGAGGACCATCTTCACTGCATCGTCGAGGTAGCCGAGGTAGTCGGTGGGGATCTGGTCGGCCCGATTGTGGCGGAACATCGGCTCCGGATTTACGCTCAGCCGAATGTGATCGAATCCCATGGCCTTGATAAGGACGATGTCCTGTACCGTGGTCCAGGATTGCAAATGTTCTTTCGTGTACCCCTTCGGGTCATACACCTGCGCGAACCACTCGCTCAGGTTGATGCCGTGCCGAAGGGTCGCGAGCCGTTGCGGAGGGACCGTGGACGGGGGCCCGACCTGCGCGGGCGATCTCGCCCACAGGAGGACGAGAGCGACGACGGTCGAGAGAGGCAACCAGACTTTCCGTGTGACTTCCATCCTCAGCTCAGAATCGGTAAAGCGCGGATTCGCTTGTGGGTCGCCGCGAATACCGCGTTCGAGATCGCCGGAGCCAGCGGCGGGATCGGTGGTTCCCCGGCGCCGGTAGGCGGTTCCGTGCTCTCGACAAAGTACGCCTCAACCTTGGGGACGTCCCTCATGCGCAGGGCCGCATAGTCGTCGAAATTCCCCTGCAGCACGCGGCCCTTCTCGATGGTGATCTTCGCGTGCAAGGCGTTGGTGAGCCCGTACACCACGCCCCCCTGGATCTGCTGCTCGAGAATGTTTGGGTTCACGACCTGCCCGCAATCGATCGCGCCCACCACCCGGTGGATCCGGGGCTGCCCTGCCTCCATCGAAAGCTCAACCACCTGGGCCATGTACGTACTGAAGCAGCCGAAGCAGGCGATACCGTGATAGTGCCCTGCGGGCAATGGCTTGCCCCACCCCGCCCGGTCGGCGGCGAGCTGCAGCACGTCCCGCATGCGGGCGGTGCGCCAGGTGGCATCGAAGTACTTGATGTCCTCATCCTTCGAGAGCAGGTGCAGGCGATAAGCAAGTGGATCTCGTCCAGCTGCCGAAGCGAGTTCGTCCATAAAGCATTCGTTCGCGAAGGCCACCTGCAGCGCGTACACCGAGCGCATCCAGCCCAAAGGAACGGGTGTTTCCGTCTGGATGTACTCGACCAACGCATTCGGAAACGAATAGACCAGCGCCGCCTCGTCTTTGAGATCAGGATCCACACCACCTTCAGTGGGCAGGCCCTTGTTCGCGCTGATGGAAGGCGCGACCAAGTGGTGGGAGAAGGCCACCGGCCAGCCCTCCCCGTCGAGCACAGCGCTGAGCTTGTGGTAGCTTGCGGGACGGTAGGTCGAGTTGCGCATATCGTCTTCTCGGGTCCAGATCACCTTCACGGGCCCGTGAATCGCATTCGAAACCTGCGCCGCCTCCACCGCATAGTCGTGCTCCAGGCGACGGCCAAATCCTCCGCCGATCAACTGAACGTTGACTTTCACATGATCGGGATCGAGTCCGATGGCCTGCGCAACCGAGTCGCGGACATCCTGCGGAACCTGCGTGGGGGCCCAGATCTCGCACTTCGAACCCTGGCAGTGCGCGGTGGCGTTGCCCGGCTCCATCGGCGCATGCGCCATGAACGGCAGTTCGTAGGCGGCTTCCAGGCGGCGCCCGCGAGCCTTCGAGACATCCCCCGTCGAGTAAAGCGGCACGCCTTTTTTCAAAGCCCCCTGGCGGAGCGACTCCATGATCGCAGCCGTGTTCAGATCGCGGTTGGGCCCTTCATCCCAGCTGATCTGGAGCACGCGTCGCCCCTCCAGTGCGCTCCACACGCTGTCGGCAACCACTGCAATCGAAGCGTCGGTCATTTTGCCCACATAGCTGACGCCCGCGACCTTCTTCGATTCCTGGTCGTCAAAGCTGGCCAGCTTGCCGCCGATAACCGGACAGCGCGCCAGCACGGCGTACTTCATTTCCGGCAGCCGGAAGTCGATTCCGTACTCTGCGGTGCCATTCACTTTCGCAGGGGTATCGAGGCGCGGAATCGGCTTGCCTACGATCTTGTAATCTTTCGCCTGTTTGAGGGGAACGTCGGTTGGGACGGGCAGATTGGCCGCCTGGTTGGCGAGTTCTCCGTAGGTGGCACGCCGATTCGATTCTCGGTGAAGGACCGCTCCGTTTTCCGCCTTGCAAGAGGTCCGGGCCACGCCCCACTCGAGCGCCGCCGCCGAGATCAGCATCTCGCGCGCCGCCGCGCCCGCCTTGCGCATCGGGTCCCAGGTGGTGCGCACGCTGGCGCTGCCGCCCGTGGTCTGGTCACCAAACAGCGTGCTGGCTCCCGCCTGCTCGATCTGGATCTGCTTCCAATCCGCCTCAAGCTCCTCGGCAAGGATCATCGGCAGGGAGGTACGAACGCCTTGCCCCATCTCCGACCTCGCGACCACGATCGTGACCTTATCGTCAGGTGTGATCTTCAGATAGGCATTCGGCGAAAAGGCTTCCCCGGGGGGGCCGGCCCTCGACCTGTGCGGCAGATAGAAGCCAATGACCAGGCCAGCGCCGGCGGCCACTCCGGCCGTGAGGAAGTCGCGTCGAGAGAATGGGCTCATCGCGCACCTGAACCGGTGGCGGCGCGCTGGATGGCGCGACGTATGCGCTCGTAAGTTCCGCAGCGGCATAGGTTGGCGGACATAAAGCGAGTGATCTGCTCCTCGGTGGGGTTCGGCGTCTTCGCGAGCAACGCCGCCGCGGCCATGATCTGCCCGCTCTGGCAGTAGCCGCACTGCGGGACTTCCTCGGCAATCCATGCCACCTGCAGAGGATGCTGGCTATTGGGCGAGAGTCCTTCAATGGTCGTGATGCTCTTCGCCGCGACCTGAGAAACCGGTGTGGAGCAGGAGCGCGTCGATGCCCCATCCACGTGCACCGTGCACGCGCCGCACAATCCGGCGCCGCATGCGTACTTGGTTCCCGTGAGTTGAAGGGTGTCGCGCAAAACCCAGAGAAGAGGCGTTTCGGGAGCAACGCTGACTTTGCGCTCGCTCCCGTTCACTCGAAGCGTGATATCTGCCATGTGAGCCCCGATGGTCCTCGGCGAAGCTCATCATGGTAGCGGAAAACGGGACAAAAGGGGAATGGTCGTTGCAGCGCCCTCGAAGCCAGAAAAGGTCCCGAACGCCCCGCGTCGGCCGGTGATGCCTTTCAGCAAGTCGTCCCCGAGCTACGACTGAAACGCGCGGAAGGCGGGCAGGGCGTAAAGCCGCATTCCGAGTTCCTGCTGGGGTGGGGCCCAGGCATGCGAATCGCGCGGCGCTGTCCGCACGGCGCTGCTCAGCTTGGCGGCGGTGGCCGTGTCGAAGCTCTCCGAGACGACGGGGCGTGCTCCAGATAGAAATTTGGATTGAAGACTTCATGCGTATTCCGCGGAGGGTGGGCGAAGACTCCCTGGAACGCCGCCGCCTTGCCGCGTTTCGCGAGCACGTCGGCTTCGAAGAACAGGCCTTCGCGGTACGGAAAGCTGCCCGCTTCGCGCAGCATCATGGGCGCCTGGTGCATGAGTTCGGTGTCGATCGTGGCCGTGACCGCCGACTCTTCCATCGAAGCCACCACGCCCGGAGTGTCTTTCAAAGTTGCGCCCGAAGGGTGCGAGCAGGTAGTCGATGTAAACCACCAGGGCTTGCCCCTCGACGATTGCGGGACGGGCAGTCCTAGCCTCGTCGTTTCCGCTCTCGTCTTCCCCTGACGCCCGCTTCCCCTTGCCGGCCTGCTTGTCGCCCGCCCTACCCACTGTTCGAGATCATAGTTCTGGTCCTGCAACGCATGCGTAAGCTCGTGGGCAAGGATGGGACCCTGCCGATCGAGAGCCACAGTATCGAGCAGCCAGATCGTCTTGGTCTCTTCGTCGTACACTCCCGCGACGGATTGCCCGCTTGCTTTCCCAAGAAACGCGCGACAGCCGCTGCTTGGTGAACCTCTCGATGTCCGCCGGGCCCACCACCTGTTTCTTGACCGGGGTGCGCCTGGGGAATCCGGTCTCCTCACTGGCAAACGAGAAAACCCTATCCACCGAGCGGAACAACTCTTTGCCCTCTTCCTCGGTCATTCGGACCTCGGCAGGCTTGTCCTTGCGGAGTTTGCGGGCCATGTCCGCCAGGCTCTGCGAAGCCCGAGCGCGCGCTCCGGCTTGATTGCCCGAGGCGCCAACCGCGGAGGATCCGGTCTGCTGGGGAAAGGGTTGCAGCCGTGAGGACAAGGGCGCAAGCGAACACGACACAGCAGCGGCCAACGACCGGCATACCTACTCCAAGAGACTGAGGGGTTGCTGAACTCTTCTAGGAAGCCGGGTCGGAATCGAAGCGTAAACCGACGAAGGTTGTTACCTGGCGTAATGCACGCTCGCCCACAACTTCGACTCGCGAATTTTGCGATCGCGTCGTGAAGTGGCCAGCAGAAGGGGCAACCGCATGCCTGCAGGCCCTGTTAGACTCTGGCTATGCTGGCTGGATTCGCCACCCCCGAAGGCACGGCTCGCTATCGGGAGCGCTTTCCCCGGTTTCGCGACGCGGAGCATTTTCGTCACCCCAAATCGGTGCCCGGCGCAGGTGAACTGTGGCTTTCTTCGATCGGACTGGGTACCTACCTCGGTGAGCCCGACCAGGCCACCGATGCCGCCTACACGGAGGCCATCGCTACCGCCCTGTGCTCGGGCATCAACGTGCTCGACACCGCCATCAACTACCGGCACCAGCGCTCGGAACGCAACATCGGCGCAGTCCTGGCGCAGCTGATCGCATCGGGCGAACTGCAACGCGACGAAGTACTGGTCTCGACCAAGGCGGGCTATCTCTCGTTCGACGCGTGCCTCCCGGCCGATCCGCGCGGCTATTTCCTACGGGAGTACATCGAAACCGGGATCCTTGATCCCAAAGAACTGTCCGGCGGCATGCATTCGATCGCTCCGCACTATCTGGAAAACCAGATCGAACGCTCACGCCGGAACCTCGGACTCGAAACCATCGATTTGTTCTACCTGCATAACCCCGAGTCTCAGCTCGCGGATAGCTCGCCCGCGGTTTTCCGTGAACGCCTGAAACGCGCTTTCGAAATGCTCGAGCGCACTGTCAAGGCTGGCGCGCTGCGCTATTACGGTATGGCGACGTGGAATGCGTTTCGAGTGCCGGATGGCTCGCGGGATTATATTAGCCTCCCCGCGGCCGCTGATCTGGCGCGAGAAGTGGGTGGGCCAGGGCATCATTTCCGCTTCATCCAGCTCCCCTTAAATCTCGCCATGCCGGAAGCTTTTGGGCTAGCCAATCAAACCTTGGGAAAGAAGAACGTGTCGGTGTTGACGGCGGCCGGGCAGCTGGGAATCGCCATGGTGGGCAGCGCGACGCTGTACCAGGGGCGCCTGACGCGTGGCCTGCCCGGGTCCATTCAGCAAACCCTGGGAATGAACAGCGACGGCGAAAACGCCATTCAGTTCGCGCGCTCTGCGCCCGGCCTGATCACCTCTTTGATCGGGATGGGGCATAAAGAACATGTCGCCGCCAACTTAAGGCCGGCCTTGTTGCCCCCTACAAAACACGAAGAATGGCTGAAGCTGTTTACCGAGCGAGAAGCGTGATGTCCCGCGCGGGGAAACCTTCAAGGTAGGCAAATTGAGGGCGCGGCCTTCGCCATCTGGGCGGGGTGTATTGGCCGAATTTGTCTTCCGGGGTGCTGGGAGACCCGAAGACTAGTGGCGAGCGCCTGGGAAGGATCCTGAGATCCCTCCGTTCTTGGCAGATCGGTTCAGATTTCAGATGCACGCCCGCCAGGATTTCCTGTTCCGAGCGCAGCCGGTCCAGCAGTTTCTTCCAGTTCGGAACCGAACGATATCAAGCACCGACTTCAGCGCAGTGTTTTCAGGAAACCGGGATTCGGCCGCCTCGAGGACCGCCACCAGGCGCTTGTTTTCGTCCCGGGTCAGGGAATTCCTCGGGGACGGAAAAGGACCAGCCACCTGCTTGGGCCTGAACTCTCTGGGTTGTCCAGCGGGACCGACTCTGAAGTCTATTTCAAACTCTGCAGCTTCGATTGCGCGAGGGATTCCGCCTGGGTCTTGGGGTTCTCTTTCACGATCTGCTGGTAGATTCGCTTCGCCTCAAGCGGCTGCTGCGAGGACTCGTATAAGGAGGCCAGCTGCAACTGCGCCATGACCTTGCTGACCGTATCGGTCGGCTTGTCGATCAACTGCTTGTAAAGGTCGAGCGCGTCCTTGGTACGATTCGCGTTGCCGTAAAAGGAAGCCAGCGCCAGTTTGGCCAGCGCGGCCAGATCCTTGTTGTAACTGGAGGCCACCTCTTTGAGTTCACGCTCGGCGGTGGCGTTGTCCCCAAGCTCGACCGAGGTGGTGCCCAGGAGGTAGCGCGCGATGTCCGCGGTATGGGTGTGCGGGTATTTGTCCACGACCGCCTGGAGCTGCTTTCTGGCCGCCTCCGCCCGCCCCTGTGCCGAGGCAAAACTTGCAACGTTGGGGGTGTCGGGTGTTCCGGCCGGGCGAATCGGGGTTTCCAGCGTGCGCACGGCCTGGGTCAGTTCCAGGTTAGCTTGGTTGTCCTGCTGGCCGATGTAGTACCACATGCCGGCCACGGCAGCCAGCACGACGGCGGCGATCGCCACACCGGCTATGATCTTGGACTTGTGCTCTAGGCTCCAATGAGCGGTGGCTTCAGCCGCGCCGATCGTGGCTCGAGTGAACTTGTCTGTTTTCAGTTGATGGCGGGTTTCTGCGCGCACGTACTCCTCTTCTCTTCACCACAGTGGGTTGCCAAACCCTCAGTCTAACAGGCCAAAAACAACAGCGTCAAAGGTGTGTACTGCTCGAACGGCGCAAACTTGACGCCGGGCCCGACATCAAGCATGGTATGGGCACCTATGGTGGGTCATGTCCGTGAGCCCCTTGGTCGAATTGCGGGGTGGGATGGTGAAGCCGGGAAGTTGTTTCTGGCGAGCCTGGCTGCGCTGTATTTCGAACTCGTGGTCATCCGCTATGTCGGTACAGAAATTCGGGTTTTTACAAATCTCAAGAACATTCCCCTGATGGCGAGCTTCTTTGGCTTGGGGCTCGGGATGATTCTGGGCAGGCCACGAAAATACCTCTCGGCTCTGTTTCCGCTGATTGGATTTCTACTTTTCTTTGTGACTCGATACGCGCGCTGGCTGCGTTTGACCAACGTGGACCTGATGTGGACATACGATCTCTCGCAGGGCGCTAGTCTGAGCTTAAGCCTGAGACTGCTCTCCATTTGCCGTTTCATCGCACTGGTCCTGGCCCTGTCAACTCTGATGGTCTCGTTTTTCGTGGCCATGGGCGGCTTGGTTGGAGAGTCTCTAAAGTCGGCGCCGGGCTTGAAAGGATACGGTTTGAACCTTGCCGGAAGCCTGGCGGGGGCGCTGTTATTTTCCTTCGTGGCCTTCCTGAACTTTGGACCGGGAATCTGGCTCCTTCTGGGATTCTCGCTGTTAATACCATTTTTCACGAGCATACGGCCGATTGCTTTGTTTCTCGCGACCATCGCTGTTGTCGCCGTGCCCGAACCGAATACCCTGTGGTCCCCCTACTACCGGATCGATTATGTCCCATTGACTCCTCCTGCCGGGAGCAGCAAAGTTGCGGCCTATTCGGTGGTGACCAATCACATGTGGTATCAGTGGCTGGCTGATCTGTCCCCCGACTTTTTGCGGCGTTACCCGGAAGCCACCCCAAACGCGCTCATGGCTCCCTACTATGAACTCCCTTACCGCCTGGTACCAAGCCCTCGGAACGTGCTGATCCTGGGCGCCGGGACCGGCAACGACGTGGCGGCGGCTCTTCGGCATGGAGCGCAGCACGTCGATGCCGTCGAACTCGATCCCCAAATTCTGAGCTTAGGCATGCGACTTCATCCCGAACACCCCTATGGTTCTGCCCGGGTGACAGTGCATGTGACTGACGCACGGGTATTTCTCAGAACGGCCCGGGAGAAGTACGATCTCATCGTGTTCGCCTTCCTCGATTCAACCACCTTGCTGAGCGGGTTCTCGTCGATACGCTTGGACAACTACGTTTACACGGTAGAGAGTTTCACCGAGGCGCGAGCCCGGCTTTCTCCCGAAGGTACCCTGGCGCTTTCCTTTGCCGCCAGTCGGAGCTTCGCGACCGATCGGCTCTACGCGTCCCTGGAAAAGGCATTTGGGGTGCCCCCAGCGGCGTATTTCACAAGCTATTGGGTGAAAGGCGTGTTGCTGGTCGAAGGGGCGGCCCGTTCGGCAGATCTTTCCGGAACCAATACGACCCGAGAAGTCCGGCCTGTGCGGGGAGTTCTCCTCGCCACGGACGACTGGCCGTTCTTGTACCTCGAAGATCGTTCCGTGCCGATTCCGATCCTATTGGCGGGCACGTTGCTCCTGCTTGCCGCCTGGCTCGTGCTCGAACGACTGGATCTGCGCCGCGGCGACATAAGTTTTGCCCACGCCCACTTTTTCCTGCTGGGTACCGGTTTTCTGCTACTCGAAACCAAAGCGGTTACCCAAATGTCGTTGCTTTTCGGTACAACCTGGTTCGTGAATGTGGTGGTGATCACATCATTCCTGTGGATGGCTCTGCTTTCCAATGCGCTGGTTGCCTGGCGGAACATACCGGTCGGGTTGAGCTACGCTGTTCTTCTGCTCGTCCTGGCGGCGGATCTCTGGTTCCCGTACTCGCGCTTAGACAGTTTGAGTTTTTGGTGGAGGCTCATGTGGGGAGGAGGGTGGTCGGCGCTGCCCGTACTGCTTTCGGGCGCCATCTTTTCGACCGGCCTCAAGAGCGCTCGAGGCACAGCCACCGTGCTGGGAATGAACTTGTTCGGCGCTGTCGTGGGCGGAGTTCTGGAAAACTCCGTGATGATCGGCGGAACACGAATCCTGGGAGTGCTGGCGATCGCACTCTATGTCATGTCAGCGCTCGTCCTCCTAGTCCGGCCGCCTGTTACGGCGCCGCGGGAGGCGGGCGAGAACAATGCGATCTAGCAAGTCGGGGAAGTTCGCAAGCGCGACCAAAAGCAATGAGCCGCCAGCTGGGCGGCTTCCGCTTCTTTTCGCGAGTGGGCCGGGCTATTTGGGCGCTTCTTCGAGCAGTCCCTGCTCAAGCTTCTCCTGACACTCGATGCAATGGCGGGTCCAGGGCACCGCTTCCAGCCGCTTGGCGTTGATCTCCTTGCCACAATGGATGCATTCGCCGAAGCTGCCCTGCCGCATGCGGGACAATGCCTTCTCCACCATCTGCAGCAGCTGCCGCTCGTTGTTGCTCTGGTGGAAGAGAAATTCCTTGTTGTAGGAGTTGGCGGCCTTGTCGGCAATATCCTGGGTCGAATCTTCGTCCGCGGAACGGCCGTCTTGCTCGGTCCGCGAAACGGTCCGGCGCAGCTCCTGCTGCCGTGTCTCCAGACGTTTCTTGAAATAGTCCAGCTTCTTCTTTTCCATGGAATGATCGCTCTACCGCTTTGAGTCGCGCCTCCCAGAGCGGGTTCCCGCCCTGAGGCCAAACGAAAATGATATGCGCTTAAATTGAGATGCGTCAACAGGGGCAAAGGTGTAGGCGGCTTCCCCGGAGGCCGTAGGTTTTCTCGGGTTCGGGATAGAACCCTCTGCCCGTGCTTACGAAATGCTCATCGCGGCAGTGGTTGCGCGCTACTGGCCAGGGCATAACCCATGACCGCCATGGCCGCGGCGTTCTCCCGCAACTCCTGGGGAACGATCTTGTCGAGGGTATCGGCAGCGGTGTGATGGTAGTTGAAATACGTGCGTCCGTCTTGCATGACACCGAGCGTTGGCACTCCCTCTTTCGACATGGCGGAGATGTCAGAACCCGGAGGAAAAAATGTCGGCTTAATCAGATTCGCGCCGAAACTCTGCAGAATCGCCTGCACCGGCCGCAAAAAATCCAGCGCTGAGGTGCTGATTTTCGCGTTAAAACCCAAAGGATGGGCGGCCCCCAGGTCGCTTTCGATCGCGGCCACGTGGTTGGGAAACTCCGCCAAATGGGCCGCGGTATAGGCGTCCCGGCCACGTCCGCCGCTTTCCTCATCCATCCACGCAATCACGCGCAGCGTGCGCTTGGGGCGAAGATGGAGCTGCTGCAGCAGTTGTGCGGTTTCCATCGCGATCGCTACTCCGGCGGCGTCATCGATGGCGCCGGTGCCCAGGTCCCACGAGTCCAGGTGTCCGGAGACGACCACGACTTGCTCCGGATGCTGGCTTCCTCGCAAATCCCCGACGACGTTGTATCCGGTCGTTTCCGGCAGGCTCTGCGGAGTCAGCGTGAGGTGCATGCGCACTCTGCCCTGCGCTGCCAGGTGCGAGATCAGATCCGCGTCCTCGACCGCCACGGCCCCAGCGGGGATGCCGGCCGGCGAACTCCAGCCGGTGTGTGGCAAGCGGTAGTCCGCGCCGCCCACGGAGCGAACCAGAGACGCAATCGCTCCCAGCGCTGCCGCGGCCTTGGCGCCCGCGCCCCGATACACGACCGCTTCACTGTAAGCATCCAGCGCGAACCCGGCCGCTGCCTTCTTCTTGTCGAATGGAAAATCGAAAAGCACGATCTTTCCGCCAACCCCTCGACCCAGGGCGGTCAGTTGGTCGAAGTCGCGGACCACAACAACGTCGGCGCTGATCCCCTCAGTCGGCGTGGAGGTGCTTCCACCCAATGCGGTCACAACGATCTTCTGGCTGGTCTTGGGAGTCTGGCCGGGGAATTCGATCAGTTCCGCAGCTTCGGCGCCCCGAACCCAGTGCGGAACCCTGGCCTCTTCCAGGCGAACCTCCAGACCCAGTTCTCGCAACTCATGGGCGACGTACTCGGCGGCCTGCTGCGCCTGCGGCGAACCGCTAGGGCGCGGCCCGATATTTTCAGTAAGGTGCGCAACCTGCCGGTACGCGTAGTCGTCTGCGAGGGCGGCCTCGCGCAACGCTATCAACTCTCGCGTCAGCTGGGGAGAAAGAGCTGCGCCAGCTTCCTCGCCCGAAGCGTCACGCTGGGTCGACTGAGACGGGTTGCGCGCCCCCGAGTGCGTGGCGAAGGTCGCGAAGAGCAGCAAAGTCGCGGATACCGCGGCCGATGTGCGCACCTTGCCCTCCCGCCGAACCCGCACTCCGGCCCTCCCCGTTGAGACCTTCGCACCCGCACTCTCCCGTGCGCCTGCCAGTCCGAGGGAAACTTTCCCTGAGCCAGCAGAGGGACGGAGCGACCGCAAGGACGGGACAGTCTACTACACACTCTCCGAAAGGTTCCTTACGGGCGAACGAGACCCAACTGGAGGGAGGGACGTGCGTTACTCGTGGCCGGCCGCGCTCATGGAGTAAACCGGGGCACCGGTCGGTGCAACGTCACCTTCTTCTTCGAGCAGGGGGAGGATGGAGCGCAGGGCTTCGATTTCCTCACGGACCCGGATGATCTCTAGTTCCTTCTCACGCAAGACCTGGTAGAAGTCCCTCATTGCTACCTCCCGGGAAATGGCTGGAATATCCACACTGGAATATCCAAACAGGATACAGGATTGCTCGCCCGGTATCAAAAAAAGCGGCCCCATTTTCTGGGGCCGCTTATCAAAGAGGCAGAAAGGCGGGAAGTCAGGGACGACTTTGCAAGGTGTCGTTCTGGCAAGCAAAACGACTTTTCGGAAGTTGTCGAGAACATTGGGTTGTGGTGAAGGTCATTCTTTTGTGTGCAGCCTCTTTTGTTGTAAAGGAATTGTGCACTTGCCAAGCCAAAGCGTATCATCCCATCGGCGCGTGATCAGCGACACCGTTAAGTCATTGCCGAAGTGTAGTTTAAGTCGGGACTGAGGCTTCGACGGAAACCGCCGCCTGTAAAACCTGGGCGGTTGCCAAACTGCAGAATGCTGCACATTCGTTGCAGCCCACTGGCTTTCTGGTCGCTCAAGCCAAGAACGAACCCCCCGAGCCAGCCATGCTGGACGGGGGGGAGGATCCCATGGGAATCGGGCTAGCTGTTTCCGGCGACCGTCCGCAGCTTCCCGGGTAGGAAGTGGTAGGGCGGCCACGGTCCGGTGATGACCAGTTGGCAGTTTTTCAGCTGCTTGGCTGCCATGTTGTAGCGATTCTGATACTTCTCGACCGACTTGGAATCGATCAGGTGGGCAATGTCGATCAGCATTCCGTCCGAGGCGACCTTCTTGCAGCTGACTTCCTCGTCCAGAGGATTGAACAGCTTGTGAACCTGGACCGACAGGGCGCGGGCCTTGGTTTGCCGCTCCCTCTCCTTGGAGGCCTTTTCGCGCAGTTTCGCGAGGTACTCCCGCCCGACGGTATCGGGCAGTTCGACGTTGATCATGGCCTCGCGGAGCGATCCGTCCCGAACCACCAGCTTGAGGCGCATTTCTGACTTGCCGCGCAGTTTCTCAACGCTTTGTCCAAAGGCGCGGCGGTTGCTGCGAACTGCTAGGCGCAGCGCATCGTCGCTGTCAAAGATCGTTCCGAAGCGGAAGGGAAGCACGGTGGAGTTCCGGAAGCACACGCTGACCACGCGGGCGTGTTCCAAAACCGTCTTTTCATCGACTTTGTGGGTGGCCCGCTCGTATTCGCTTACCACTACAGCGAATTCTCCACTCGGATAGCTGAGGACGGGGGCTCCATTGACGCCCTGTATGCCTTCCAAAAGGAAGGGACGCCGGGCACGGGTACCATTGGGGAGTGCCTGATGTTCGGTCAGGCAGTATGCGTACCACGCCATATCGATCTCTCCGAATCTGGGCGGAGACGGACAGCCGTCTCTTTTGCATTCGCGAAAGCAGGGTCCGACATTCGAAATCTGGAAGAAAGGGCGGTACTGCGACGAGAACAGATGCGAGTGATCACACCCAAATGCATCTTACTTCTCCCCCAGGGAGAATTGCAACACCTTCGTGGCATTCATTCGATTCAATGACGCAACCGGCGTCCCGATTTTGACTCGCGGTCACTCGCGGCGCTGTGGGAAAGATCCCCACGGCCTTCCGTGGCAGCCCTTGGAGTTGCGGAACAGAAGTTGGGCAGGGCCGAGCTGGGTATCCATCTTGTATCCATAAACTGGATGGCCCCGCGATGTCTGATGTATCTATTTCTTGGCAGCGGCCTTGGCGGCGCGTTCCTGCAAGGCGATGGTCACGACTCGTAGCATGTCGTCCCAGGGGGCTGGTTTCCCGCTCCAGATCTCGAACTGCCGGGCGGCCTGATGCACGAACATCTCGATGCCGGGGATGAGTTGCGCGCCCCGCGCTTTCGCCAACGTCATCAGGCGCGTTTCGGGAGGGTCGTAAATCATGTCAAACACATAGCGCGTGTTGATTTCATTTTCGTTCAGTGGCGATTCCCGACTGTTACCCATGCCGACCGGAGTGGCATTGATGATGACGTCGAAGGAAACCTTCTTGAGGTCGGCCCGTTTCAGCGTACGAGCCTTCGCCCGGCGCGCCAGTTTTTGGGCCGCCGCCATGCTCCGGTTCAGAATAAATACCTCACATCCCCGTTCTTTCAGTCCGAAGACCGCAGCCCGAGCTGCGCCCCCCGCACCCAGAACGAGGATTCTTGCGCCTTCCAGGCCGATGCGTTGTTCGAGCGGACGGACGACCCCGGCAGTATCGGTATTGAATCCATAGAGCTTGCCGTCCTGGGCGCGCACTACCGTGTTACAGGCCCCGATTTTGGTGGTGTGTGAGTCGGTGTTGTCCAGGTGCTTCAGAATGGCCTCTTTGTACGGCATCGTGATGCTCAGCCCGTGGATGGGAATGTCGCGCACGCAAGCCAGCAGATCCTTCAGGGTCTTGCCATGGAGCGCCAGGTAGACACCGTTTACGTTCTCCCGCCTCAAGGCTGTGTTCATGATGATGGGCGAAAACGAATGCGCCACCGGATCGCCGGCAACTCCGTACATGCGCGTGGCGGCGTCGACTTGTTCAATGCGATATACGTTGCGCAGATCCTGGGCGGTGACCTGGCCCGGAGCGGTTTGTTCGCCCGGACTTACCGCCGCGAACGTGAACGCGCTTCCGGCTCGCACTCCCAGGATGCGGCTGATGATTCCCTGTTCCCCCATGCACAGTCCTACCAAGGAATGCCGGTCGCTCTCTTTCTCCAGAAACTTCATCATCAGGACGTTGTCATAGAGCGTGGTTGCGGTCGAAACCACCTTGTAGAAATCCGCCGGCGTGCCCCGCATCTTTTCCAGAGTCTCGTCCAGCTTCTTGGTGGCGCGAAAGTCGTGGAACGAAAGGATCAGAGCCGCGCGCGTCCGCAATTTCTGCAATTGTTCCGGCTTGCATTTGGAGGCAGTCTGCAGTTCCACGTCGACCAGTTGACACCCGGCCGCGGCCGCCTTGGCGAGGACGTCCAATTGGGACACGACCGATCCCCGGAACTTCCCCCCGCTGACCAGGCGCCGGCAGGTCGCAATCACGACCGCGTGGGGAAACATCTCAAAGAAGCGCTTGATCTTGGGAAGCGCCAGACCCGGGCGGGAAAGGTAATCCAGCCGGAATTCCAGGAACGGATTGTCCCGAACCAGGTTTTCCGCCTTCTCGAGCAGCTCGGCGGCGTCCGAACCCGTTACCGCCACACAGACCCGGGGCAATCGTAAGGGGAGGAAACGGTGCACGTAGCTAGTCGGGGAAGAACTCATCGAGGGCGAGTCGGCGCGATATTACAGGGGCCTAATTCCAGATGCAACAACGGATTATCCCCGATACCGGGAAACTTTTGGCGAACGCAGCCTGACACCCTCGTAACCTTGACCCACCCCTACCCCCTTGTTACCTTCCCACTGAACCCCTGTGTCTGCGCTGGTTTGCCGGGGTAGAGGCCAGGGTTACCCACCCTGACTCGGAGGTAAGATGAAGAAAACAGGATTGTTACTTTTGCTGATGGCGGCTACCGCTTTCGCGCAGGACGCTACCATGGCTTCTGCCGGAGACGCCAACGGGCCGCAAGGCACCGCTCCGACCTCGGTGAGCTTCCCCATCGAGCGCGTTCAGACGCCCACCTATGCGGATTTGTATTGTGCTGGCTTTATTAGCAAGCAGCTTCTGCCCAACGCGAACTATGTGGCTGGGGGCTTACAGACTCCGAACACGACCAAGTTTGTCACGGGCGACGTTGTGTATCTGGCCGGGACGGGATACACGACCGGAGCCCAATACTCGATTTTGCGGGAAATGAAAGACCAGAACCGCTACGAAGTGTTCCCGGGCCAGAAGAAAATGCTGGATGCAGCCGGCCAGCCTTACGGTGAAATTGGCCGCGTTCGGATCGTCGACACACGCAGCAAGATGGCCATCGGGCAGGTCGAATACGGCTGTGATCCGATCAATCCCGGGGACATCGCTGTGCCCTTTGCGGAAAAGCCTTCGGTCTCTTTTCATCCTTCTCTCCGCTTCGACCGCTTCGTCCCCTCGACCGGAAAATTGAGTGGACGGATCGTGCTGGGCAAAGACTTTGATTCGACCCTGGGCACCGGCATGAAGGTCTACATGAATGTCGGGTCCAATCAGGGTGTCAAGATCGGCGATTATTTCCGTTCCTTCCGCTCGTACTCGACGGACCTCAAAGACCCGGTCGATTCCCTGTCCTTTGCAGCGTCCACCACGGAAGACACCCAGAAGCGGCCGCCGTCGATCGAAGGCAATTGGATGACGAAGACCAAGGGTCCGAACATTCACGTGGCCGACTTACCGCGCCGCGCAGTCGGAGAACTGGTGATCATCGGCTTGACGCCCACCACCTCAACCGGAATGATCGTATTCTCACTCGAAGAAATCCACGCCGGTGACGGTGTCGAACTCGACGAACCGCAGCCGTAACTTTTCCAACGCCACCGCCCAGTCCTGCAGCCGGGGAGGAGAACAACCTCCCCGGTCTGCTTTTGGCCGAGGGTTTCGCCCGACTGGGTATTGCTCAACGCGGATCACGGCCGGCGAGTGCCCGAAAATTCCGGGGTCGGTCGGAACCCTTTGCTGCGGGCAAGTCCGGCCAGGATGGGCGATCGGGCAGGCGCGGATGCGCCTGACACGCGAACCTGCTGAAAGGCGAGCCTTAGCGAAAGGGTCTGCGGTCAGTGCCTGTCGACTTCGGCTGTGCCTAGCGGAAGAAGACCACGTGGTAGTCGCCCGGAATCTGCGAAGCCCCCACCAGTAGCACCACGGTCAAAATTGCGAGTTCCATTTTCGACTTTTCCCCAAAGCGAGATTTTTCGAACATAACTCAAATACTGTGCGAAGCCAACATTACTTCCGTTGTATGGTCGTGATTGCCATGGGTGGGATCGAGATCGGCTGGCAAACGGAAAAATCTGCATTTTGCTCGACGACGAGTCGAGGCCTTGGGACCACAATCGACAGCGACTCGTCCAGCGGCTATTGGTGAAGGTCCGAGTCGCCGAAGACCTCGGCGGTGAACGCCTCGAGCGCGGCGCCCACTCGCCAGGCGTCCAGGGGTAGCCCGGCTTTGCGGCAGGTTTGCTCGAGAAAGCTGATGCGGTCCCAATGGTGCTCGACCGGAACCTGGGGAAGAAGAAGCCCACGATGCCCGGACATACTCACCACCAGGCCGTGCCGGCCCACTTCAACCTGCTCCGGCGCAATCGGCCTCAGGGGAGACAGGATACTGAGTGATACGTCCAGCTCGGGCGCCTCCTCACGCCGAACGGGCTCGAAGCGACTGTCTTCGACAGCCGCCGCACGGGCGGTCTCCGCGACTGCCCGGTAAACCGGCATAACCGCGAACACGTACCCAACGCAGCCGCGCAGCTCTCCCCGCAGGTGGAGCGTCGTAAACACCCCGCGTGGCTCGCCCAGATGCACAGTGGGTGGTTTGAGTGAGATGGTGCGGCCTTCCAGGGCCGACTCAATCGCCTCCTGCGCCACCTTCAGCAGGAGAGCACGCTCTTCCCGCGAAAACTCGCCCGTCTCTGGTCTCGCGGGCTGCGCCGGGCGGGCATCCGAGGGCGCCGAGTTAGGAGGTGGGAACGACATTTCGCTTCCGCCGGCTCAGGAGGAAGGCGCGCCGACGACTTCTGACTACGCGCCGGTCGATTTTCGACCAGAAAGCGACAAAGTAGTCGACTGCTGAAATCAGCGAGAGACACACCATGAACCAGATCGCCCCCCAGGCAATCCAGTGCACCGGAAAGAAATAGGTCCCGAACCATGGCCATTCCCGCCAGCGGTGATCCAGAATCACGGCCACCACCGAAACGATCTGCACCACCATCTTGAACTTACCCAGCTCGCTTGCTTCGATGGTGAACCCCTCGGACGCGGCAATGCCCCGCAGTCCGCTTACCAGAAATTCGCGCCCGATGACAATCACCGCCACCCATGCCGGCACGAGGCTCGGATTGAACTGCACGAGCGTGATGTATGCCGATGCAATCAGCATCTTGTCGGCGAGCGGATCAAGCAGAATCCCCATGGTGGTGATCTGCCCGCGTTTGCGTGCCAGGTATCCGTCAATGCCGTCGGTGATCGAAGCCCCGATAAACAGCGCGGAGGCGAGCAACTCCTTCTCACCGTGCTTACCGCCCAAGCGGCCGGTCGAGAGAATCCAAATAAGCAAGGGGATGCTGAAGATGCGGATGAACGTGATGGAGTTAGGCAGATTCACCGGGAGTTCGAGCGCCGTTTGCCGGGAAACACGAAAACAGCGATGGCCTGATTATCCTCCACGTTGCAAGAGGAAAGCAATGGATGGGAAGGGACGAGGGACGGGCCGAGCGAGGCGATCGTGCCGGCCCCATCGAGCGGTGTGGAATGGGTGGTGGAGCCTGTTGCTTCCGTCAACCCGCTCTCCGGCGGGCTTGTCAATCGAACCAGCGTGGTTGCTTCCGAGTGCGCCTTGACCCGCTATTCGGGCCCGGGTCGATACCTGCGATCTGGCGTTCTGAACCTCCCGATTGCGCGGTCTGCATCAACCCGACACAACCCGAACTGGCACACATCCGAATTAATTGTCAGGACTGTGCAGTTTGGATCAGTCGAACCAGTCTTTCGAGGACCATGCTGCATCTATCGGGGTAATGGAGCCGTCGCAGGGAAGGGCGCTGCCCTGGTCTCTCAAAAAAGGAAGGGACGAACCTATGACCCATAACAGCCGTAAGCCGATTCCCAAACTGCGTAAGGCCGCCCAACCGCCCCTGTCGCACCCTGGGGCGGCCCCTGACTCAGACCGTGCCAAAAAGCCGCCGCTGGCCGAGCCCTCCGCCACCGACCAGGAGCTGAGTCCCGGAGATCGCGTCGAGGGTTTGGGCAACTTCGGAAAGCCGACTGGAGAATTCGGTACGGTGGAGCGATCTAACGACGATGACGCGGTCGTCAAATGGGATGGTCACGGTCGTGTGAGACTGCCCCAGCCGTCGCTCAAGAAAGTGTAGCGACCGAACCAGGGCGCCGATCTGCCAAGTCTGAGTTTTATCCAGCTGCCAAACGAGCTCCGCTCCGCGCAATCAGGCGTAGATACCCCGCTGCTGGATGGTATAAGCTACGCGATCGATCGCCAGCATGTAGGCGGCGATCCGGTTATTGACTTTGTGCGTCTCCGCGTAGCGAACCACGTCCTGAAACGCCGACACCATGATCTCCTCGAGCTGCTCGTTGACCAGCGACTCCTTCCAGAAGTAGCCCTGGCGGTCCTGCACCCACTCGAAGTAAGAAGTGGTCACCCCGCCCGCGTTTGCCAGGATGTCGGGGATCACGAACACTCTCTTTTCCGCGAGCACCTCGTCGGCGGCCGCCGTGGTGGGCCCATTGGCGCCTTCTGCCAGGATCCTGCATTTCACCCGATCCACGTTGCGGCTGGTGATCTGGTTCTCGGTGGCAGCGGGAATGAGGATCTCGCATTCTGTCACCAGCAACTCGCCCGCATCATACTTCTCTGCGCCGGGGAAGCCCTGGATCGTGCCATGCTTTTGGCGATAGGCCCACAGCGCTTCCACATCGATGCCGTTCTTGTTGTAGAGACCGCCGCCCACCTCGTCGACGCCGATGATCTTGTATCCCGCTTCCGCCATGAGCCGTGCGGCATTGGAGCCAACGTTGCCGAATCCCTGCACGATGACACGCGACCGGTCGCGGCTCAGCCCGAGCTTCTTGATGGCCTCCTCGCACACGATCAGGACTCCGCGCCCGGTGGCCTCACGCCGTCCGCGGGAGCCTCCGATGTTGATCGGCTTGCCCGTGACCACCGCGGTGACGGTCTGGCGCATGTGCATGGAGTATGTGTCCATCATCCACGCCATGATCTGCTCGTTGGTGTTCACGTCGGGGGCGGGAACATCTTTTTCGGGTCCGATAAAGTCAACCAGCTCCGCCGTGTAGCGGCGGGTCATGCGCTCCAGTTCACCCATGGACATTTTGTGCGGATCGCAAATCACTCCCCCCTTGGCGCCGCCGAACGGAATGTTCACCACCGCGCACTTCCAGGTCATCCAGCTTGCCAGCGCGCGGATTTCGTCCAGCGTGACGTCGGGCGCATAGCGGATCCCGCCCTTGGCGGGCCCGCGGGCGATGGAGTGCTGGACCCGAAAACCGGTGAAGACTTCCAGCCGCCCATCATCCATCTGTACCGGGATGTGCAGGATGATCTCGCGGTTGGGATACCGCAACACCCTCCACAAACCCTCATCGAGGTTCAGTTTGTGCGCGGCCAGATCAAATCGGGCCGCTTGCGATTCCCAGGGATTGGTTTCCTGCTCCATCACCACGCTTTTCATCGGAATCTCCCAAATGAGTGCACTTGTTAGGATGCGCGCACCCGCCGGTTGGAAACACCCGTAGGCGCACAAATGCAGCAGTATATGGGCGAGGGGGCGACGTGGCAAGCAGGTGGTTAACCGGAGAGTAGCGCCCGATGGACTGTGGGAGCGAAGCGCCTCGCCCTAGATCTTGATCTCCATCCCTTCGGCGGCAGCGCGCACCCGGGGATAGTAGTTACGCGCGTCGGCGACGACCTTGTCGATCATCCCATCGTCGTGGTCCGGGTCATGATGGAACAGCACCAGATCGTTGGCCCCGCTCTCCATCACGATATTGACGGCTTCCCGCCAATGACTGTGTCCCCAACCGCGGCGGCGGGCTTCGTACTCTTCGGGCAGGTATTGCGCGTCGTAGATCAGGACGTCGGCGCCCTCGGCCAGCTTGCGGACGTTCTTGTCAAAGACCGCATCTCCCGGCTCGTTGTCGGTGGCGTAGACGAGGGTGCCCTCCCTGGTCTCGAGCCGGAATCCCATGCACCCCTGCGGGTGGTTCAGCCACATGGCCTGCATGGTCGAATGATCATCCAGCTGCGTGCGGCCTTCCTCAATGTCATAGAAGCTGCGCTGCGCCTTCATCTCGCTGGTATCGACCGGGAAGTAGGGCGACGCCATCTGTTCTTCCATCACGCGTTCGAGGCTGCGGGTGCGCCGCGAGGAGTGAAAGATGAACGAGTTCTTGCCGTTTTCATACAGCGGCCGGAAGAAGGGAATCCCCTGGATATGGTCCCAGTGAAAATGGGAAACGAAGATATGGGCGGAGATGGGCTTCCCGTTTGACTCACTCTCGAGCTGCTGGCCCAGAGCCCGGAAACCGGTTCCGCAGTCGAAGATATAGTGGCTGCCCGCGAACCGCACCTCGACGCACGAGGTGTTCCCTCCGTAGCGCAAGTTCCCGGCTTGGGGAGTGGGCGTCGATCCGCGCACCCCCCAGAACTTGACCTGCATACTCCCCCGTTTCGCTGACTTTCGGCTGAATCTTAATCTTCCGACGCTGCCGCCTCCCCGTCAATTGTTTCGCTGGTTCCGGTGGTAACGGAGGTGTGGGGGGAGAGGCGCGGCTTGCCGCGTCCAACCGGCACATGCCGGATCGAAGCTTCCCCTATAATTGGAAATCTTTCGGCGAGCCTGCGTTTTGACGCAGCGGTTCCGGGACCACCTGCATGCTTCAGCCTGACTACAGAGAGTTCTCGCGCCTGGCACGCGAGACGACGCGGGTGCCGGTGGTGAAGTCCGTCACCGCTGACCTGCTCACGCCGGTCTCTGCGTTTCTGGCCGTCGCAGAAGACGAACCCCACTGTTTCCTGCTCGAATCGGTGGAGCGGGGCGAACAGATCGGGCGCTACACATTTCTGGGCGCGAAGCCTTATATGCGGGTGTGGGCTCGGGGCAACGAAATCACCGTGGAACGGGGCCAGCGCCGCGAACAGCGCACGGGGAACGTTTTCGAAACGCTGAAAGAACTGCTGCGCGCACATCGTCCCGCGAATGTCCCGGGGCTTCCGCCCTTTACAGCGGGCGCGGTAGGCTACTTCGCTTATGACGCTGTCCGCAGACTGGAAAACATCGGGGAACGCGCGAAAGACGACCTGTCGGTGCCAGACTGCGTGCTCATGTTCTTCGACCGCTTGCTGGCCTTTGATCACCTGCGCCATCAGATCCATATCATCGCCACCGCCGACGTCTCGAAGGACGGTCCGAAGGGTGCCTATGACCGCGCGCTCAAGGACATCGCATCCATCGAGAAACGTCTGGCCGCCGGTTTGCGCCCGGCGCACTGGCAGAAATCTAGGCCGAAGCGGAGGCGCATCAAGGTTCACGCCGGAACCGGCCGCGACCGCTTCCTGCGCAGCGTGGAGCGGGCCAAGGAATACATCGCGGCGGGAGATATCTTCCAAGTGGTCCTGTCGCAGCGGGTCGACTTCCAGCCGGACGTGGCTCCCTTCAACCTGTATCGTGCGCTGCGTACGGTGAACCCATCGCCCTACATGTATTTCCTCCGGATGGGCGACATGCACGTGCTGGGCTCGTCGCCCGAGATGCTGGTGCGGGTCACGGGCCCGAAGCTGGAGTACCGCCCGATCGCGGGCACGCATCCGCGCGGCAAGGACGAAGCGGCCGACCATCTGCTGGAGCAGCAAATGCGCGCCGATGAAAAAGAGCGGGCGGAGCACGTGATGCTGGTGGACCTCGGGCGAAACGACCTGGGGCGCGTCAGCGAATACGGATCGGTGAAAGTGCGTGACCTGATGTACGTAGAGCGCTACTCGCACGTCATGCACCTGGTCTCTGCGCTGGAAGGCAAGTTGCGCGCGGACCTCGATGCGGTCGACGCCTTCGCCGCCTGCTTCCCCGCCGGCACGCTCACCGGCGCCCCGAAAGTTCGGGCCATGCAGATCATCGAGGAACTGGAACCGACGCGCCGCGGCGTCTATGGCGGGTCGGTCTTCTACGCCGACTTCAGCGGAAATCTTGACTCCTGCATCACCATTCGCACGATGTTCATGAAAGGCAAGCGCGCTTACCTGCAGGCGGGTGCAGGCATCGTCGCGGACTCCGATCCGGAGAAAGAGTTTCAGGAGAGTGTGAACAAGGCGCAGGCGGTTCTGCGCGCTGTGGAAATGGCGCGCGGCGGAAATCTGTAGTTCGCCTCGCTAGAGGGCGCGAGGAACAAAATGGCGGCTACGATCTCGCTGCCGGAAAGCACAAGTCGCACTCCGGTGAGCGCGCCCGCGTGGCCAGGGGCATGCCCCTTGGTATACGCCATGTGAAACGTCTGATACGACTGCCACAACACCACCAGGCCCACCGACCAACGCAAAAAAGCCATTGCCGGTCGTTTCAGCGGTTGGTTCATTGCGCCTTCCTCTTCGCTCCCGCGGACAAAGAGCGAGCGCCCTCCTTGAGCTTGTGGCTCGCGTTGGCGTCGAGGTCAAGGCCGTAGAACTTCTTCAAATCCTTGATTCGCCGGAGCGATTCTTCGCGGAACGGCGTCTTCCCGTCGAAGGCGTGCAGAACGATCCCTTCCAGCAGATCGCCCAAACTCAGGTCGTGGTACTCCGCAAACGCCTTGAGCACCTTGAGGATTCGTTTTTCCATCCGGACACCGGTTTGCACGCGCTCGACCACGAGACGGTCTTCTGAGATCGCTGGATTCATGCTACCAATGTACCACAGTACCAAGGTACAAGTGAGGGCAAATCTCCAGGCTGATCGCGGTTCGGCAGGAAATTGCGTGGAGCCACGGGCGCCGCAATCGGGCGCGAGGGTTTCGCCTACCGTCGGCTGGCGCCTCACTTCGCCCAGGATGACAATGAAGGGGGGTGCAAGCGGTTTGGGGTGGGGAGGATCGCTGAGAACGGACGAGGACCCACCCGCCCGGGGGATCACAGCTTCAGGAAGTTCTCGACCAGCTTCTTGCCCTGGTCGGTCAGCACGCTCTCGGGATGGAACTGCACACCCTCGAGTGGAAACCTCCGGTGCCTGAGGCCCATGATCACCCGCGTGCCGTCGCGCTCCGCGGTGTGCGCGCTGACTTCCAACTCGGCGGGCAAACTGTCCTCCGCCACGATCAGCGAATGGTAGCGGGTCGCGGTCATCGGGGATTTCACCCCACGGAAAATCGTCCTGCCATCGTGTTCGACGCGGCTGGTCTTGCCATGCATCAGGTTCTTGGCACGCACCACTTGGCCGCCGAAGGCCGCCCCCATGGCCTGGTGTCCCAGGCAAACGCCCAGCACCGGCACCTTGCCGGCAAAATATCGGATCAGCTCGATGCTGATGCCGGCGTCCTGCGGCGTGCAGGGTCCGGGGGAGATCACGATGTGGTCGGGCTGCAGCTGTTCCACCTGGGCGAGGCTGACCTGGTCGTTGCGGCGCACCTCGATCTGTGCGCCCAGTTCGCCCAGGTACTGCACCAGGTTGTAGGTAAACGAATCGTAGTTATCGAGCACGAAGACCACGGGCAGCCACCCGCTCCAGTGTATTCCGGATTCTGCTGCCGCGTCTAAACCTCGGGGCGCATGACCCGTCCCGGAGGAAGCCGATGGGCCGTTCAACCCGGCCGGAGGAGGAAGCCACGACCCGGGGGGCAACTGGGGGGAAGTGTCTCATTCTTAGACAGTTCTATTTCGGTGATGGGTCTCCGGCTATCCCCTATCGGTGGTCTTGACAGTCTGGACTCCCCAAGCCATCCTTACAAGGTTGTGCGGAGGGCAATTCATGGCTGAGGCCCAGCAGGAAAAACGGGCGACACGACGTTTTGCATTGCGGCTGCCGGTAGCTGTGACTTATGCCGATAACGGAACCCAGGAAAAGGCCGCCCAAACCCGTGATGTAAGCGCCCGCGGCATCTCATTTTATGTCGAGGCGCCCATCGCCGCCGGGTCTCCCATTGAGTTCACACTGACCTTGCCGGCGGAAATTACGCTCACCGAGAGCATTCGCGTCCATTGCAAAGGCAAGGTGGTGCGGCTGGATGAGGGCAACCCCGCCGGCAAAATGGCGGTTGCGGCGGTGATCGATGAGTATGAGTTCCTATCGGAGTCCTGATTCTTCAGGGAAGCGCGATTCCCCCCGTGCTTTCTCGATTGCGGGTGTGAGTGGTATTGTTCCTCCAGAGTGGTTCCGTCCGGTTCCGGGTGAAGTTCTTGCCACGACTTGGGCCAAAATGGGTTATTTCGCTGTGGCTCGCTGCGGGCTTTGCTCTGTCAGGGGCGGTCCTGTGTGCCCAGACTCCGGTCCCCCCGCCGCAACCGGCGCCGGGGCGGTCGGCGGCCATCAAGTCGTGGATAAGGCAGGCCCAGGAGCGGCGCCGGGCTGGGCGCAACCAGCCCGCTCACCAGCCCGCTAGCCAGGCTACGATTCCGGCACCTGGCCCGGTGCCTGCCAAAGTGCCGGCCCGAGCACCGAACTCCCCGGTAAAGCCGGCGCTCAAACAGACGTCCACGCCAGCCGCCAAGCAGCCACCTGCCGCGGTCAAGAGCGTCGAGATCGTGCATGACAAAACCGGCTCGGCGATTGAAATCCTGACCAGCCGCCCGGTCCCACCCGCACTGCAAACGCTGCCCAACCCTCCACGGCTGGTAATCGACTTACCCAACGCCAACGTCGCGGTGAAGCGCAAGCGCTTGGCCGCGCAGGGGGAACAGTTCACCGCCGTCCGGGTGGATCAATTTCAACTGACTCCTCCGGTCACGCGGGTGGTGGTCGACCTCCTCTCAGCTCGTGAGTACACCTGGGACGCGGCCGGGAACCGCCTCATGATTCGGCTGAAACCAGCCGAAGAGCCGAAATCACGGAACACCACGCCCGCCCAACCCAGTACCGTGTCGACGTTTAGCGCCGGGGTGCAACCAGCGATAGTACCGGTCAGCCCACGGCCGACGGGCTCGATGGTGCTCGCGGGCAGCCGGATCGGTAATGGCTCTTCGGTGACCGCAAGTGGGGAGACCGCCGTCCTGCACATCGCCCGTGGAGGCGAGGTGCATGTTTGCCCGGGAAGCACGGTTTCGGTGACCGCGTCGAAAAACGGGCAAGAATTGATGCTGGGCATGAGCTCCGGGGCGCTCGAGACCCACTACCATCTGGATGCTACCGCGGACGCCGTGCTGACCCCCGACTTCCGCATCCTGCTCGCCGGGCCAGGAGAATTCGACTACGCCATCGCCTCCAACGCGCACGGCGACACTTGCATCCGCGCCCTGCTGGGGAACACCGCGTCGGTCCTTGTTTCCGAACTGATGGGGGACCGCAGCTACCAGGTGAAGCCGACGGAACAGGTGGTCTTTCAGGAAGGACGGGTCGACCGGCTGAGCAACGACGTTCCGGTTAACTGCGGCCGGGAGAAAAGAGCTCTTGAGAAGTAATGGCCCGCCGAGTTCTGAGAACCGTCACAAAATGATAGCTGACGAATTGCTGTTTTTAGGTCTATACGACGAAGCGGCCCCGGAATTCAGCGGCAAGGGCCCAAACGCCCGCCAGGAACTCCACATTCTGGCCACGCCTCCCGGAGCCGCGGGGGAACGCTTCTGCACCCTCGCCCGCCGCATCCTCCCCG